>Ga0172368_10001394_pt1 | contig 33258 bp, 28 predicted proteins | sample Lak11m_FD_114540 | JGI IMG/M metagenome (GOLD analysis project Ga0172368, IMG submission 114540) | Freshwater microbial communities from Kabuno Bay, South-Kivu, Congo - kab_022012_11m | ecosystem: Environmental > Aquatic > Freshwater > Lake | place: Democratic Republic of the Congo: South-Kivu...
ATGCTTCTTATGGGGCTGGCGGGCTGGAAATGGGGCGCCGAGCAGCAGTTTTTTGCCCTGCCCATCAAACCTTCGGTTACCTATGAGCCCATAAGGGGAATGATTATCAATAATTGGTCAATTTCTGTCCTTGCCGTAACGTCCTTCATCATGTTTTCGCTATTCCTTTTCTTTAAATATACACGCCTGGGCACGGCGATGCGGGCAACGCAGCAAAATAAAAACGCCGCAAAAATCATGGGAATAAGAACAGAACGGGTGTTTTCCTTCGCATGGGGGTTCAGTTCGTTGATTGGCGCGATAGCGGGGATGTTTTTCGCCTCCCGGGCGACGCTCGATCCTGCCTTTATGATGGAGCCGTTTCTGCGCGCGTTTGCCGCCGCCGTTCTCGGGGGGCTCATGAGCATTCCCGGGGTGATCATCGGCGGTGGCCTGATGGGGTTGATTGAGAACTATTTTGGGTATTTCTGGCCTGAATGGAAACCGATTATCGCTTTTATAGTGATAGTTCTGGTGCTGTGCATTCGTCCCAGCGGGCTTTTTGCAAAGCATTACATAAAAAAGGTTTAGCCCTTTCAGGAAGAGCCAAGGTTTAGGCAGCGGATGAGAGTATTGTCAGAGAAGTCGATTTTTTTTGCCGGATGGAAGTGTGGAAAAAATGGGCAATATAACGGAAAACACAAAATGTTCAAAAAAGGAGGTCACAATCATGGGCAGCAAGAAGATTTTTGTCACAATGATGGCGTTTGTGGCGCTGTTGTCGCTGGCGGCTTTGGCATCGGCAGGTAATCCCCCTGGGTTTGATGATAAGGAGATTCGTATAGGGCAGTGGGGACCGCAGACCGGGCCCGCGGCTCCCTGGGGTTCAGTGGCGAGAGGAAGCAAGCTGCTTTTTGATATAGTCAACGAAGAAGGCGGCATCAATGGTCGGAAAATCAAGTATTTTATCCGGGATGACATGTATAATCCCGCCCAGACATCGGCTGTGGTCAAGGAACTCGTGGAGCGCCAGGGCATCTTCGCCTTTGTCGGCGGCGTCGGCGCCGCCAGCGGCATGGCGGTTAAAGATTATCTTGCCAAGAATAAAATCGTCTGGGTTGGGCCGTCCGCTGCCGACGATAACTTTATCAAGCCGCTTAATCCTTATCTTTTTGCAGTATATCCACTCTACAATGACGAGGCGAGCATTTTGACGAAATACATTGTCGAAAATCTCAAATCCAAAAAGATAGCGATGCTTTATCAGAACGATGCCTATGGCAAAGATGGCCTCGAAGGGGCCAAAACACGGCTTGCTACCTACAAGATGCAGTTTGTCGCAGAAATTCCAGTGGAACCGACCGAGAAGGATTTGGGCTCCCAGATCCTCCGCCTGAAAAATTCCGGGGCGGATACCGTTTTGATGTATATCGGCCCCACGACCGCGGCTATTGCCCTGAAGACGAGCGCGAATGTCGGGTTCAAGCCGCAGTGGGTTTCTTCGGACACGCTTTCCGATTACCCGCTTATGTACAAGATCACCGGCGGGTTGTGGGAGGGGGTTATAACGGGTGCATTCGGTGTTGTGCCCAGTTCGACCACCAACAAGTACATGGTTAAATATCGCGAGGCTGCCAAGAGACTTGCCCCGCAGGAGCGCTGGGGTACCTTTTACCTGGCGGGAATTCTCTTTGCCGATCCAATAGTTGACGCGTTGAAGAAGGCCGGAAGGGACTTGACCACCGAATCATTTTTAAAGGCGCTAAACTCAGTCAAGGGGCATCAGACGATCGGTCCCCCCGTCACCTGGACCGAAAAGCAGCATCAGGGAACTGATTCGGTCATGATTCAGAAATGCGGTCCGAACGGCAGCTATATTGAGCTGCAGGGTTGGACAAAGAACGATCTGGCCACCTGGAACAAATAACGGCATATTGCGGCAGCTTCCGAACAATTTGGAGATGTTCGGAAGCTGCCTGACTTGCAGCGGAATAACTTTCAGTTTCCCGACACCGAATTCAAGGAATGGAATTTCCGGAAATGGATCATTTCAGAGTTGAGAATTTAAGCATAAGCTTTGGCGGCTTGAGGGCAGTCAGCAATATCAGTTTCAGTGTCGAAAAGAATTCCATCTTCTCCATAATCGGGCCCAACGGCTCCGGCAAGACGACAATCTTCAACATGATCAGCGGAATCTATAAACCCAGCCACGGCAGTATAATCTGCAATGGAGAAAATCTGGTCGGGCTTTCCCCGGATCACATAGCCCGCAAGGGTGTTGCCAGAACCTTCCAGAACATAGAGCTTTTTGGAAATGCGACGGTAATGGACAACCTGATGCTGGGACGGCATCTGCATATGAAGACGGGGGTTTTTTCCGGCGCCTTTCTTTGGGGCAGAGGTTCATCCGCTGCCAAAGAGGAGATTGCCAACCGGAAAATAGTCGAGAAAATAATAGATTTTCTTGATCTTCAGTCTGTTCGCAACAGCTATGTGGGAAGCCTGCCCTATGGGAAGCGTAAGCTTGTCGAGCTGGGGCGGGCGCTGGCGCTGGAGCCTGAAGTCCTCCTGCTCGACGAACCGTCTGCCGGGATGAATACCGAGGAGAAGGAAGACCTGAATATCTGGATAAGGGATATTCAGGCGGACTATAAGGTTACGATCCTGCTTATTGAACACGATATGAAGATGATTATGGGCATCTCCGACCGGATACTTGCTGTCAATCAGGGCCAGAAGATCGTCGAAGGGACCGCGGCAGTCGTGCAGAGCCACCCGGAGGTTATCAAGGCATATCTTGGGGAGGAGCACTGATGCTGAAGGTAAACAATATAGAAACATGGTACGATTTGATAAGGGCCCTCCACGGCATCTCTTTTGAGATAAAACAGGGTGATATCGTTGCCCTGCTGGGTTCGAACGGCGCCGGGAAGACAACGACGCTCAAGACGATAATGCGGCTTCTCTACGATCTGAAAGAGGAGCAGCCTGAAAAGGGAACCATTGAATTTCTCGGTGAGCGGATTGATCGCAAAGATACAGATGAAATAGTTCGCATGGGGATAAGTTATGTCCCAGAGGGACGCGAGGTTTTTCCGGAACTTTCCGTTATTGAAAATATCAGGATGGGCGCTTACACGAGAAAAGAAAGAAAAGAGATAAACAGCGATATCGAACGCATATTCGGGTACTTTCCGATCCTGAAAAAAAGACGCGATCAGGAGGCCGGGCATCTTAGCGGTGGCGAGCAGCAGATGCTTGCCATCGGGCGAGCCCTGATGAGTCGCCCCAAATTGCTGATGCTCGATGAGCCGTCTCTGGGGTTGTCGCCATTACTGACCCAGGAGATATTCACGATCATCGCTGACATCAACAAGCGGGATGGGGTGACGATTCTGCTTGTCGAGCAGAATGTCAATATGGCGTTGAAATATTCCAATTTCGCGTTTCTGATGGAAAACGGCCGGATCGTTCGCGCCGACAAGCCGGAGGTTCTGCGTGAAGACGAGGACGTCAAAGAGTTCTATCTGGGAATCGCCAAAGAGGTTTCGGTGAAAGGTTACAAGCGTTATCGCCGCAAGGTCCGTTTCCGGTAAAGCGAAAAGCAGCAAGAGAAGAATATTATGCCAAGAGGGAGACAAGAGGCATGCTTATAGATACACTGCCCAAGGCCTTGATTAACATGACGGGCTTGCAGCCGGCTAGGGTGGCATTGAGATACAAGGATCTCGGCATCTGGAAGGATGTTCAATGGTCGGAATATCTGAAAAAAGTCAAATATGTGGCCCTGGGACTGCACGAACTGGGTGTGCGCAAAGGGGATCATGTCTCGATAATAGGGGAAAACAAGCCGGAATGGCTCTACTCTGCCTTTGGAGCGATGTCCGCGGGGGGCACTTTTGTCGGCGTCTATACGACTAATCCCGTCAAGGAGTGCGAATATGTGGTCGGCCATTCCGAGTCGGTTGTTTATCTCTGCGAAGACGAAGAACAGTTAGACAAAGCCCTTTCCTTTCGCCAGAATACCCCTGCCCTGAAAAAGATGATTGTCTGGGACACGGAAGGCCTGCGGGATTTTCATGATCCGATGGTGATGAGCTTTGACGAGTTGCTGACGCTCGGAGAGAAGATTGATAAAGGGATGCCTAAACTTTTTGATGAATTGGTCGCCCTGGGAAAAGGGGAGGATATAGCCGGCATTATCTACACCTCGGGGACAACCGGTCCGCCCAAGGGCGCCATGCTCACGCATGAGGGGTATCTTTGGGTCGGTCAGAAAGCCACCATCGTTACCCAGGGCAGCCCGGACGATGAGACGATATCATTTCTTCCATTAAATCATGTATATGAGCAAATTTTTGATATGATGGTGCACATGACGGTTGGTCACACCGTAAACTTCACGGAAAACACCGACACGGTTATGGCGGACATGAGGGATGTCTCTCCGACGTTGTTTCATGCGGTGCCGAGGATTTGGGAAAAATATTACTCGGGCATCGTCCTGAAGATGAAGGATGCCACGCCGTTTAAACAATTTGCTTACAAGACGTCAATCATGATCGGAGAACGCTACAACAATCAAAAAATTTCGGGCAAGCCGGTTTCCCTATGGCTGACAATTGCCTATCAGATCGCATATTTTATAACTTTCCGCAAGCTCAAGGAACGTCTTGGTTTTGACCGCGTGAAGATTGGTTTTTCCGGCGCTGCGCCGATTTCAGCCAGTATATTGAAATATTTTCAGAGCATAGGAATACCGATCCGCGAAGGTTATGGGATGACGGAGACCACTGGCATTACCCACATGTCCGACGAAAAGAACTTCAAGATAGGAACGGTTGGCAGGGCTCTTCCGGAGACCGAGGTGGTTATTGCCGAAGATGGAGAGATTCTCGTTCGCCACAAGGGCATATTCAAGGGTTATTACCGCGATGAGGAGACCACCCGCGAGGCCCTGCAGGACGGATGGATGCACACCGGCGATGTCGGGGTGATCGACGAGGATGGTTTCCTGAAAATCACCGACCGCAAGAAGGATTTGATCATCACTGCCGGCGGCAAGAATATTGCCCCGCAGTTCATAGAAAACCTGCTGAAGTTCTCTCCCTACATCAACGATGCGGTGGTTATCGGCGACAAGCGCAAGTTTGTCAGCGCCATTATCGTAATTGATGAGGAAAACGTGGTCAAATACGCACAGGATGTGAAGGTTCAGTTCACCACATTTGCAAGTCTCACCCAGACGGAAGAGGTGATAAATCTCATTCAGGAAGAGATAAACAAGGTCAACGAACAGGTGGCCCGTGTTGAAAACATCCGTAAATTCAGGATACTTGACAAAAAACTCTATACCGAAGACGGCGAGGTGACGCCGACGATGAAGGTAAAGCGTAAGTTTATAAATGCGCAATACGCCGATCTTATTGAGTCGATGTATAAGGGGGATTAGACGCTGCGTTGAATCGTCGCGGTATTTTTGAAAACTTTGCAGTATTCATTTAAGGAGTGATCATGGCTGAAGTTCTCTTGAAGGAAAGGACGGAAGAAGGAATTCTGATTCTCACGCTCAACCGCCCCGAGGCGATGAACTGCTTTAATTTTGAGCTCCTCGCAGAGCTTTCCGACGCAATCCGCGAGGCAAATTTTGACAATACCCTCCGCTGCATAATCATCACCGGCGCGGCGGGAGACGATCCGAGAAAATCCTCTTTTTCGACCGGGGCTGATCTGAAGGAGCGGCGCACCCTGAGCGATGATCAGGTGCGACGGTTTATCTTTACGATCAGAAACGCCTTTACTGCGGTGGAACAGGTTCGCGTGCCGGTAATTGCGGCGATAAACGGCTACGCATTCGGAGGCGGCATGGAGCTGGCCCTTGCCTCGGATATCAGAATTGCATCTGCGAACGTAATTATGGGGCTCACCGAGACAAGTCTTGGCATCATTCCGGGGGGGGGCGGCACCCAGCGGCTGCCCAGAATTGTTGGACTTGCGAAGGCAAAAGAGCTGATCTTTACCGCGAGGCGGATCGATGCGCAGACCGCCCTCCAGATCGGTCTCGTCAATCGCGTTGTCGAACCGGCGGAACTGATGGCGGCGGCGCGGGAAATCGCCTTGGAAATAGCCAAAAACGGTCCGATCGGAGTTGCCCAGGCGAAGTTTGCGCTAAATTTTGGGACGGAGGCCTCCCTCGGGGTTGCCCTTTCTCTCGAATCAAAGGCGTATGACGTGACCATCCCCACGAAAGACCGCATAGAGGCCCTCGCCGCCTTTGCCGAGAAACGCAAACCGGTCTTCCGGGGCGAATAACAGCCGCGGCTAAAATCGTGTCCCTGCGGCGTTAGTTATAAATCTCCAAGAGCACTGGTCAGCGGTTGCCGAGTTTCTTCTCCAACTGCCTGACGACATCTCCGATGAAATCGTGAAATCCCCAGCCGATGCCGTCGGTCATCCTTTCCACTCTCGTCAAGCGATCACGAAGCTGTGGATACATCTCCCGCGCCTCGGTGTGCAGCAGATCGGCAAGCTCCTCCAGTGCAGACTCCACGCTGTCGTAAAACCGTTCGTCGATATCTCCATACTCGCGGGTGAATCTGGCGCCGTTTTCCACATAGGTCATCAGCAGTTCCACCGTGCCGGCAAGGTCGCCCGTGGCCTTGCGGTAGTCACTGATTGTCTTGCGCGCCTCGCGTAGCTTCAGTTTGCCGAAGCCTCGTGCGGGAAAGAACTGCGCCACAATCTTGGCCCGATACTTCTCCAGAGCCACGCCGCCGCTTTCCCCGATCTGACAGCGGGCATGGATAAAGTTTCGGTTCTCCTCGGTATTTTCATAAAGGTTTTTCACCAGGGTGAGCAGCGCGGGCTTCTCCCAAATGGCAAGTTTTTGGCGAACCGCGCTCCAACTGCCCGGCTTTTTGGTTGCGTTTTTCATGGTTTGAATGGGCCAATAACCACGGCACGGCCTTTCTCTGTAAGTCGGTATTTCTGCCTGCTGCTGCGAGGCTTGTCGGGAATGGTCATCTCCAGCAATCCGGCATTGAGCGCGGGTTGCAAGTATGTCTCGATAAAGTTATCCCGATGGCGAAGACCCAGTTTTTCTTGAAGTTCGGCTCGGCTCAATTCTCCATTACAAATAGCCAGCAGTCGCCGGACTTGCCCGGTGACTTGCCCGGTGACTTGCCCGGTGACTTGCCCGGTGACTTGCTGGGTATCCGTATCAGCCGATACCTCCACCTCCAATGCCGCCGGATGCACCGGCAGGCGCACCATGAAGTAGCTGTGGTCTTCGTCGAAGTCAAATTCGGCAAGAGGTGAACCATTGGCCTGCATGGTGTCAATGATCTTGGGAATCCCGGTGGAGCGACCTTCGGTGAACTCCAGCTCCTTGAGGAACTCGCCGATGCGCCGGTTCCTGTAGCGTCGAGGCATGGCCTTGCCGATCCGAAGTTGCTCCAGGCGCACGGAACGGTCTGGTCCGGGGTAACTCAGGACCACCAACTCGTCATGCATAATGCGGATTTCCACCGGCTCCCGGACATCGTAGCCGCGGTGGTAAACGGCATTCACCACCGCTTCTTCAATGGCGATGTAAGGAATATTCTCGACGCGGGAGGACTCGGCGCGCCCCGGATGCTTGATGACGGTTTCGCTGACGAAGTTGCGCTTGATGTAATCCAGCGCGTCGCGGGTCATCCGCGGCAAAGGCCCCTTGAAAATCTTTTCGGAGAACTTGTTGCCGCCCGGTCCTTCCTTGGGGAACCAGACTACATCGATCTGCATGGTGGGGAAAAATCGATAAGGCTCGGGGCTGAACATCATTAGACCGACATTGAGGGGAAACGGCGCTTCGTCCGGTCCTCCGATGACGCCCATTTGCCGGCCTAACTCCAGCAGCGACAGGCCGGCGGGCTGTTTGGCCAGGTCGCTGCCGACATGCTGAAGATATTCCTGCATCAGATCACGGGAGAGATCGTCCACCTTGGCGCGCTGGTTGATCCGGTCATCGAACGGCACGGTGGCGGCAAGGGAAAGAAGTTCGGTTTCATCCGGCCCTTTTGCCCGGACGGTACTGGAGCCTTTGCGGATGAAATAGCCATACTCTTTATCGTTCTTGCCCAACTTGAGCTTCGCCCTGTACGGGCGGGTCTGGCCGCCCGGCGCCCAGATCACAAAAATGGTGCGCCCACCGATTTCATAGGGTACGACGATGGCGTGGTAGTCCGGCTGGATGGCGCTGTGTCCGAGGTTGAGAATCTCCTTCTGGATCGCGTCTATACTGCCGGGGTCAAGCCCTTTGGGGGGCAAAACCGGCTGGCCGTTCTTCTCTCCAACCCCGACGACGATATAGCCACCGCCCAGATTGTGGAAGTCGTTGGCAAAGGCGCAGATCGTGTGAAGCGTGCCGAGAGGGTTCCATCCCTCCTTGAACTCCAGCCGCTCCCATTCGACACTCTTGCCGCGGAGCAGTTCATGGATATTGATCGGTAATGGCATTCAGATTCCCTCACAATTTCCGCATCTCAATCACGTCCCTTCTCCCCAGACGCGGGCGAGGGCGGTCTGGATCTTCTTCTCGAAGCGGGCGATCAGTTCGCGGTTGGCAGCGACCAGCGCCTGCTCGGCTTGGATCTCGGTTACTATGGCTTTCTGCGTGGCGAGAGGCGGGAGCTCGATCTCCATCGCGCGAATGTCCGTAACCTTGATGCTTGCTTGGTTGACCGCTCGCTGGGCAAAGGTCTTCGCCTTCTCGATGAAGCCTTCTTGCTTCATTGACCAAAGAAGAAAGGCTGGAACGACAACATCACGTTTGGGCTGTAATCGAATGAGGTTAATCCCGTGGACCACTGGAACTGGCGCACCAAGGAAAATAGCTGTCTTCGCGAGATGGTCGATGCTGTTAATGTGGCTGAACAAGATGTCCCCGACCTGCATCAACCTGTCGTCAGGAACTGCGTCGTTGGTCCACTTTGTCTTTTCTAAATCGACCGTTCCGTCAGCGATGGTTTGGATGCGCGTCACTTTAATGCGCCCCGGCTCGTCTGTCTGTTCGACCGGGTAGCCGTTCTGGACCGCGACACACATCTCCCCTAACTCCACCATTGGCCAGTTGGGGTGGATGGGGATGTGGGGGCGGTAGTTGTCGACGACGGCGCGGGCGCCGTCGATGACTTTCTGGTAGCCTTCGATCTCCGCCACGATCTCCTTCTGCACCACCAGCGGCGGCAGAGGGACTTTGATCTTCTCGATGTCGCTCCTGTTGATCGATGCGAATGCCGTCCCCGTATCACCAACGATCTCTTGCTCCAAGCTACGCAGAAGATAGAAAACGTAGGAGTTGAGCAAACGACCTTTAGCAGGTCTAATCGCGGCGAGACCTCGGCCAATGCAAATACGTTTCGTCGTAAGGTTGACAGGGCCAACCGGTGCACGTACAGATATAAGGATATCGCCATCCTCTGCAAATCTCTGTGGATCAGTAGTCCACTTGGTAGGTTCGCCGATGAATATCTCACCGAATTCGGTCTTACCCTGATAGAACGGTGTACCGATGCCAGTATCGTTGTAAGACTCTCCAGGCGGCGATTGTCCTGAAATTACTTCAGCAACTTCACCCAAAGGCACTATTGGGAAGTGCGATGAGCGGGTGCCATTCTCCCGATACCTATCCCCGCTTAGGTTGTATTCCCCGTTCGCTACGATTTTCTCTTTCGTCACGACCAGCCCCAGCACGGACTGGAAATCGGCCACCGATTCCCCCGCCCGCAGGCGACGCAGGTATTCGCCGATCTCGGCCTGGGCCTGCGGCAGGTCGTTCTTGTCAATCTCGCGGCGCTGGGCGCCGAGGCCGAAGCCGTCGTTTTCGATCTTGAAGAAGGCGATGGTGTTGGTCTTCTTGGCCAGCGACTTGTCGAGAATCAGGATAGAGGTTTTAACGCCGGAATAGGGATTGAACACACCCGCTGGGAGCGAGACGACGGCGACGAGGTAGTTCTCCACCAGCACCTTGCGCAGTTGTTTGTAGGCGGTCTGGCTCTGGAAGATGATGCCTTCGGGGACGATGATGCCGGCGCGGCCGGTGGGCGTGAGGTGCTCGGCCATGTAGTCCACGAACAGCACTTCACTGCGCTTGGACTGTACCGAGAAGCGGTTGTGGGGCTTGATGCCGCCCTTCGGCGACATGAACGGCGGATTGGCGAGGATCACGTCGGCGTATTCGTTCCACCGGTCCTGGCTGGTGAGGGTGTCGTACTCGTAAATGTGCGGGTCGGCGAAGCCGTGCAGGTACAGGTTCACCAGCGACAGGCGCACCATGTCGGGCGAGATGTCGTAACCCTTGAAGTTCTGCGCAAGGCGGCCCTTTTCGTCCGGTGTCAGCAGGTCGCCGGTGCGCTGCGTCGCCCCCTCATCCCTGCCCTCTCCCGCGAGGGGAGAGGGAGAAGAATTGGCCTTGAGGATGTGCTTGTAGGACGAGATCAGGAAACCGGCGGTGCCGCAGGCCGGGTCGAGCACGGTCTCGGTCTTCTTCGGATCGATGATCGCGACCATGAAGTCGATGATGTGGCGCGGGGTACGGAACTGCCCGGCATCGCCCTGGGAGCCGAGGACCGAGAGTAGATACTCGAAGGCGTCGCCGAGCCGTTCGCTGTGGTCGTAGTTGAACTCGTCGATGATCTTGAGGAAGGCGCGCAGGGTCTCCGGGTCGCGATAGGGCAGATAGGCGTTCTTGAAGATGTCGCGGAAGAGCAGTGGAATGCCGGGATTCTCCGGCATCTTGGCGATGGCCTCGGCGTAGAGATTCAGGGTCTCATGGCCGCCTAGACCGGATCGCATGAGTTTGGCCCAGCCGTAGCGGACAAATTCGTTGGCGAAGAACTTGCGCTTCCCGCCGAACTCTTCGCTCTCGGCGTCCATGTCGTCCATGAACTTGTAGATCAGGGCGATGGTAATCTGCTCAACCTGGCTTTTGGGGTCGGGCACCTTGCCGACGAGGATGTCGCGGGCGGTGTCGATGCGGCGTTTGGTATCGGTGTCTAACATTTGACTCCTTTATCCATGGTCTCTTTCTTCACGCCTTTTTTTAAACTGGTCGAATTCGACGGGTTTAAACTTTTAATTGTGGCGAATTCGCCATAATTAAAATTGAGGTTTTAGGCGCTCTTCCATGTCCACCCTCAGGCGACGAACTGGTTCAAGGAGACATAGTCCTTCACGTATTCAGGAATGAGCGTGCGGTATTTCGCCGGTACGGCGCGGAAGTCGCGGGTGGAGAAGACCGGATTGGTAGCCAGATCGGTGAAATGCCTGTTTTCGACGATGTGGCGCACCTGATCGCTGATGACGTAAGCTTTGAAGAAGGTTTTGATGGCCGGAATGGCCGCGGCTTCTTCGGGCTTTGCGTCGGCTACGAACTTGGCAAACTCCTCTTCCAGCAGTTCGTCCTTGGACTTGAAGCGCGGGATGAGGCCGAAGATCTTCTCCAGGATCTCCCGCAGGGTCAGGCGGCGGTCCACGGCCGCGGCTTTGCGCAGCTTATCGAGGTTGTAGTATTCCTCTGGTTTGTCGAAGACCTCGCGGTTCACATAGTCGATGACGCGATCCCATTGACCTGACTCGACGGCTTTCGCGATGGTCTCGTTCTCGCGCACGGCGTCCTCGAACCTCTCGAAGAACATCCGGTCGATCTTCATGCCCTCGTAGCCGATTTCTTCAACTTTCAGCGAGGCAAGGATGTCCGCCCCAAGATGCTCATAGGCGCCGCCAACCACTACCGGGCCTGTGTCTCCGCCGACTTCGCATCCTTTACTCCTGGGCCGAGGCAGCTTAATCACCTCATCGTAGTTGAATTTTTCCTCGAAGTACTCGCAGTTGGCGAAAAAGTCGAAGAGCTTGAAGGCAGTTTTTTGCGGGTGTGTAACGCCTTCCTTGATGCTCTCGTCGAAGAGCTGTTCCAGAAAGTTGTGCTTCCGGGTGCCGCGTCCCTTGATCTGAATGAAATCCGTCGGCGAAAAGATCGGACGGAAGAGGCCAAGATTCAGGATGTCGGTGCAATCATAGCCGGTGGTCATCATCCCTACAGTCACACAGACGCGAGCCTTGCTTGTTCGGTAAGTGGGCAGGAAGTTTGCCGAGCCGAGCAGGTTGTTGTTGGCGAAGTTGATAGTGAACTGCTGGGCGTCGGGGATCTGGGAAGTGACCTGCACGGCGAAGTCGGACTGGTACTTGCCGGGGAACATGCGGTCGGCCATCTGATTCATGATCTGCGCCAGCTTGGCGGCATGGTTCTGGCTGACCGCGAAGATGACGGACTTGCCGATCTCCCCGCTGACCGGATCGCGCAGGGCGTTTTCCAGGAAGGTCTTGCAGAAAAGTTCATTGGTGGCTTCGGCAACGAAGCGCTTCTCGAAATCCCGTTGACTGAAGGCTTCCTGTTGATCTTCGCCGGTATCGTCGGTGAAGGAGACGATGAAACCCTTTTCGGAAAGCAACTCGGTGGTGAGCTCGGTGCGGGCATCCACCACTGTGGGGTTGATCAGGTAGCCCTCCTTTACGCCGTCGAGCAGCGAGTAGCGGTAGGTGGGCTGGCTGTTTTCGCAGCCGAAGGTGCGGTAGGTATCCAGGAGCAGTCGGCGTTCGGCTTCGCGCGGGTCACGGGTGGAAGGGTTGGTTTTATCAAACCGCCTGAGGTAGGCCCGGGGTGTGGCTGTGAGCCCGAGCTTGTAGCCGATAAAGTAATCGAACACGGCGCGGGCGTTGCCGCCGATCGAGCGGTGGGCTTCGTCGGAGATGACCAGGTCGAAATCGGTCGGCGAGAAGAGCCGCTGGTACTTGTTGTTGAAGAGCAGCGACTGCACCGTGGTGACCACGATTTCCGCGCGCCTCCAGTCGTCGCGGTTATCCTTGTAGATAACGGTCTGGAAATCGGCAGACAGCAGCGCGGCGAATGCCTTCCGGGTCTGATCTTCCAGTTCGAGGCGGTCCACCAGAAACAGCACGCGCCGGGTATTGCCGGAACGAAGGAAGAGTTTGATGACGGCGGCGGCAGTGAGTGTCTTGCCGGTGCCGGTGGCCATCTCGAAGAGGAAGCGGTCTTTGCCGTCCTTCACGGCCCGTTGCAGCGTGTGGATGGCATGCAACTGATAGGGCCGCAGGAAACGCAGTTTGTTGGCCTGGATGTAGCCGGGACGTTCGGCCTCGCTTTTCCACGCCGCTGCTGATTGGTAGTTCGGGCGCTGGGTCAGTACGATGTAGTCTTCGTCGACCTGGTCCTCGATGAGGCGTTGTGGGTTGGGCGTGACCTGCCGGTAGCCGATCACCGAGTCGGGGGTCGGAAAGGACGTGATGATATAGGGGTTGCCGCGCTCCAGGTCCCAGAAGTAGTGCAGGTTGCCGTTGGAGAGAATGACGAACCGGCAGTTCTGGGATCTGGCGTACTTGCGGGCTTGCTCCTTGCCGACAAGCGGGTTCTTGTCTTCCGATTTGGCCTCCAGGACGATGAGCGGGAAACCTTTGGCGTCGAGCAGCAGGAAGTCGATGAAGCCCTTGCCCGTTTTCTCGAAGTTATCGCCCAGTGCGTCCAGATCGGCTGACTTGATCGTTACGCTGGGTTCAAGGCGGATGTTGGCAGGTGCGCTCCCTTCCGGAAAGAAACGCCAGCCTGCCGCTTCGAGCAGTTTGTTGATTTTGATACGGGCTGTAGCTTCCTTATTTGCCATTCGCTTCCTCAGTATCGCCACGGTTGGTCGAGTGTCATAACGGTCTTTCCCCTGCTCTTTGATTCCGGGGAAATCTGCGGAAGGAACCGCTTGCTGTTTTTACGATGAAACAAACCAGCCGAAAATCTGGGTCACTCAATCACTTAATATGCGATTTGTCAATGAGTTTAGAGGCGAGTTAGGGGCAAATCCGGTCTTTTGCCTTGGCGGGTAGAGAAGGCGAAACTATACTCAAACACAACACCGGGGCTGTTTTCAGGTTGCCGAATCCCTGACAGTTAATGAAGGAGTTGCCGGAAGAATATCCATGTTGAAGAATATTCTCGGGAGGTGGAATAAAGACGGTCACCGGCCGCCGCCGATTCCGGGCTTTGCCGAGTATATGGGGCTGGACCTGCCTGTGACTGTCGGCTGGGCGATCAATAGCGCGATGCGTCTGTCCGCCGTCGTCGCGTTGGACGGGATGTTTCTCAGGCTATTCGTTGTCCACTCTTTTTATTTGCAGTCGGGCGTAGAGCCAGGCCGCCATTGCCGCGGACCAGTTGATGGCGAAGATTCCCCACCAGATGCTTGTAATCCCCAATCCCAGCAGGTGCGTCAGAACCCAGAAGAGCGTTGCCGGGGCGACGATCTGCCGCCAGAGACCGATCCAGAGGGAAAACATCGGTTTCCGGAGTCCTTGCAGCGCCGCCACATTGACCGACAAGATCACGTATGCATACAGAAGAAATGCCGAAATATGCAGGTAGGTGCGGCCGACGGCGACGACGGCGGGATCGGCGGTAAAGAGGGTCATCAGCGGCCCGGCCAGCAGAAAGAGCACACAGGTTCCGCCAAGCATGATGATGCCGCCGAAGCGGAGGGCCGTCCGGACTGTCTCGTTTATCCGGGAAAGAAGTCCTGCGCCACTGTTTTGGGCGACAATTGCAAGTGTGGCTGTGCTGAGTCCGATGGTCGGGAGCAAAACGATTTGTTCGATCCTGATCGCGGCGCCATAGGCGGCGACGGCTTCCTTCCCGAAGCCGCTTGCGTAATAGGTAATCACGAAGAGTCCCAGTCCGATCGTGAACAGATTAGCCGAGGCGGGGATGCCCTGACGGGCTATCTCCCGGAAGGCGGCTAAGCGCGGGCTGAGGCTCGCCGGGCGAAAGGCCCTTCCGAGGCTCGTGCGCCGCACCTTTGAGTAGAGGTAAACACCGCCCATCGCCTGAATCAGGATGGTTGCCAGGGCGATTCCGGCGAAGCCCAGCGGCGGCACGCCGAGTCCTCCGTGGATGAACCAGGGGTCTAGCAGTGCGTTGACGAGGCATCCGGCGATCAGGAAGTTCCGAAAGGATTTCGTGTCTCCGAGGGCGTTCAGGGTGGCGCTGAGCATGTGGTTGATGATGAAAAAGAGGCTGCCGGCGAAGATGACGTTCATATAGAGAAGGCAGATGCGGAGATACTCACCCGAGGCGCCGAGAAAGACGAAAAGCGTCCGTGAACCGGCTAAGCATAATGCGGTGATAACGATCGAGACAAGGATGCCGAAGGATACACCCTGTGCGGAAAAGGTCTCTGCCTCTTCGCGGTTTCCCTTCCCGAGCGCAGCGCCGATCAGGGCTGTCGTGCCGCCCGCCAGGCCGCTTCCCACGGCGATAATTATGAAGAAAACGGGAAACGACAACGACAGCGCCGCCAGGGCTTCCGTCGAGATCTGTCCGCCCCACCAGGTATCGACGGCGTTGAACAGCGTGTTGAAGAAAAAGCCGACGCTCGCAGGAACGGCGAGCTCGGCGATCAGCGTTGGGATGGGCCTGGTGGTCATTGTCTGTGTTTGTGTCATGGCGCCACTATTCAAATTTGAACCATTGCGAATTATGAAAGCAAGAAGGCCTTCCTTCCTGCAAAATTACTACTTCCGCCAATACCGGAGGCACATCGGAAATGGACTCCGCTTTGAGGTCCCTGTGGGGACTGGAAAAATGAAGCCATTGTCCAAGCTCCTGATCGGGGAGGATTATATTGATCATCGCTCTGCTTACAGCGGCCACTCCCCGCGTCCGACAAGCACTTCCCGGAAAATGGTCAGGGCTTCGTTGACGGCGGGCATCCCCGCATAGGTGGCCACTTGGAAAAATATCTCCGTCAGCTTTTTGGGGTCGCACCCGACATTGAGCGCGGCGTTGACATGCAGCTTTAACTCTTCGCCGGCGCCGATAGCCGCAAGAATGGCGCACGCCGCCATCTGCCTTTCCTGCGAGGTCAAGACTGTGCGCGAATAAAGATTGCCGGTTATAAAACGTGAAAAATCCTTGGCCAGTTCCTTGTCGAAGGCCTTCCAGATGAGATACGAGGGGTCCATCTTTATCCCGCCTTCAAATAGCCGTTTTGCCGTTGCTTTCGTTTTTTCATCAATATTTTCCGTCATTTCAATCTCCTTGTATGGCATTATTGAGGTATTTGCTCATCGCGACAGGAATACCCCTCTTTCCCGATCCTGAAAATAGATGTGGTCGTATTTTCCACGATTGGCGCCCGCGTAAGATTCTTCTCCCTCCGCCCGGCATTCGGGACAGCACCGCGAGGGCAGGATAACGGCAAAAATGCTGTTGCCGCTGCTGGCGGTGGATTCGATCCTGACAAACCCGCCGCAGTCATTGCAGATGCGCACAGTTTCTATTTGACGTTCCCGGATGCCGTCGGTGTCGTAGTAGATGTTTTTATTACGGTTGATGTAGCGCGAGTCCCCGACGAGTTGCTTTTTCATATTGCGTCTGTTGTCCCAGAGTCTCAGCACCTGATCTATCTCTTCGCCGATCACCCGGGTAACGGATACGTCCTGACGGAGTTTATCAGGGTTGTAATCAGGCTCGCGGACATTGCTGTAGTCGAGTCCGGCCATCGCTAAAATTATCCCGCAATTCGTGTAGGGAAGGGCCCTTTCGATCGAATAGCCTCCCTCCAGAACGGCAATATCGGGGGAGAGTCTGGCGTTCAGGGTTGCATATCCCTGTGCTGAAACGCGCATGTTGGTCAGGGGGTCGGAGTAATGGTTGTCCTGCCCGGCCGAATTTATGACGATGTCAGGCTTGAATTCATCAAGGAGCGGTAGAACCAGCCGCTCGATCGCCGTCAGATATCCTTCATCAGCTGTTTCTGGGGGAAGCGGTAGATTAATTGTTGCTCCAAGGGCGTTTGGCCCGCCGAAGTCGTTGATGAAGCCCGTTCCAGGATACAGAGTCCTTCCGTCCTGGTGAAGCGAGATGCACAGTGTATCCGGGTCGTTCCAGTATATATCCTGCGTCCCGTCCCCGTGATGGCAGTCCGTATCGACAACGGCGATTCTTTTGTGTCCGTAATGGCTACGGATATATTCGATCATGACCGCTTCGATGTTCACATTGCAAAACCCCCGGGCGCCATGAACAACGAGCATGGCGTGGTGGCCGGGAGGCCGGACGAGGGCGAAGGCGTTGTCGACTTCGCCGGAGAGCACTTTCCGGGCGGCGGTTATGGCCCCCCCTGCAGAAATCAGATGTGATTCAGTAACGACGCTCTGGGCGTCAGGGACGCAGATGTGAGCGCGATTTACATCATCTAACACTGCGATCTCCGGCTTGTATTCGTAAATATTGTCAAAATCGAGGAGCCCTTCTTCAAAAATCTGATCCTGGGTATACAGGAGGCGTTCTTCCCGCTCCGGATGGGTGGGCGAGATTGCCCAGTCAAAGGCCGGAAAGAATATCAACCCTGTTTTTTTCAGTCTTTCCACTCCCATATTTTACCTTCATCCCTGGTTTCTGCCGCCGAAAGGTTCATGATTCTTTGCATTCCACAATGCTTCCCGGCTTGACCTGCGCCTTTACGCGAATGTTTTTGCCTGTGGTACAGAATTCATCGACAATGTTGAATTCCTGAGACTCCACTATCTCGATTTCGGGTTCCTGCAAAAAATTGTCGATTTCGAGAATCTTTTCCCGCAGTTTGTTACGACATGCCTGAATAGTGTCCGCAAGCGTAAAATTTACAGGAATTTCGGTTTGAGAGCCGTCTTCCGCGATGGTCAAAATCTTCTGTTCCGTATCGGCAAGGGCTGTAATCTCTGCCGTTGTTCTGGCGAGTGCGGCCCCGAGAGCATTGGCTACCTCATAATTTGGGGGGATATGCGCCCTGCAGTTAGCAACATCAAATTCTGTTATGAACAATCGTTCGATTTCCGGGGCCATCTGTTTTGCCGGTCCACCGACGACATGGATGAGCCGAGGTTCGATTTTTCTGTCCGTCAGCAAGGCATGAATGGTATATGCCGGTTTGTTGCTTATTTCATTGAGGAATTGGAGAGCAGCTGAGGCAATCCTGCGGCAGGTTTCTGTAAAAATCATCTGTGCCGTCTCGGGGATGTCGCAATGGAGAAATTCGGCGATCGGGGCAAGAGAACTTACCGCCTTCTGCCGGTCACCTGTTGTGGCAAGTCCGAGAACAATCATTGCGTCGGTGGGGGTAGGAAATTCTCCTCCCAAGGCAGCCGCAGGTCCCTCGCGGTTGGGGCCGATTACAATTTTCCCCATTTGGAGGCGCACTGCGCTGTCTCCCCCTATCCCGATTGAGCGGGTCCGCAAGCCCCGGATCAGGGTTTTTCTGCCTTCGATGGTGACTCCGAGCGGCTCAAGGAGGGGTATCCCCTCGGCAAATATGGCTATATCCGTTGTTGTTCCCCCTATATCGAGGGCGATGGCATCAGCCTTGCTGTTCGCGGTAGCCATGGTTCCCATGACGCTTGCCGCCGGGCCGGAGAGAATTGTTTGTACAGGAAATTCAACGGAGCGGGAAAGTTCGATGGCGCCGCCATCCGCCTTCAATATGTAAACGGGGATATTGATCCCCTTTTTCAAGGTGAAGTCGGCAACACTGTCGGCGAATTTCAGATAGAGGCTGCATATGGCCTCATTGAGATAGGTTGTGGCGATCCGGCGGGGGAAATTGAGATGTCCGGACATTCTGTGCCCAAGGGTAACATGGTTTTCCCTGTCTCCTACAATCTTTTGCAGTTCAAACTCGTGCTGGGGGTTGCGCGTTGAATATTTTCCGACTATTCCTATATTCCTTATTCCTTCTGAGGCGAAATCGGCTGCGGCCTGCTTTGCATCTTCACGGTTCAAACGCTCCATCTCCTTGCCGCGATGGTTAATGGAGCCGGCCAGAAATCGTGTGTCCGGATATGCATTGAGGGACGCAGGGGAGAGGCCGGGACCGCTTGTCAGCAGGAGACCTACCCGGCCAATCTTGTTTTGGACAATCGCATTTGTCGAGAGGGTTGTGCTTAAAACAATTCTTTCCAGGAGAGGAATTATCGCCTTGTCGACGGTTTCTTTGGTTGCGGCGAGAAGCGAGGTAAGCAGATGATCATGATTTGTGGTAACTTTTGCTTTCTTGATAACTTTACCGTCGTCGATCAGAACTGCATCGGTGTGCGTTCCGCCTACGTCAATGCCCAAAATCATGATTGGTTCTCCTTATTACTTTGCGGGTGCCTTTATATATTTATAAAATTTTCTTGACAAGCTGAAAATAAATAGTAGAATGCAGCAGCTTTGCAATTGACTATCGGTGTGATTGTAAGGCAGTTAAATCTACGAAAGGAGGTGGCGTTTGATGAAGAAGATATTCGCAATGATTATTTCTATTTTATTTCTGGCGACGGTTTCGTTCGCGGTTGTTGGCTGCAGCAAGAAAGAAGAGCCGAAACCCGCGGAGACCGCAGCTCCGGCAGCTCCTGCTACACCTGAAGCAGCTCCGGCAGCTCCTGCTACGCCCGAAGCGGCCCCGGCAGCTCCTGCTACAAAGTAGTACTTTTTCAATCGTAAAAAAGGCTGGAATTTTATTCCAGCCTTTTTTTTTAGCTTATTTTTTTGACTATCCCTGTAAATGTATTATATAAGCAAGGTCAAACTGTGACGAAAAATTACAATGGAGGTGCAGCGATGAGCGAGCGTGGCGATTTTATTGCGGGGATGGTTGTAGGCGGTTTTTTGGGCGCCCTTGTTGGCATTCTTTATGCGCCGAAAAGTGGCAAGGAAACTCGTGAAGAAATTGGCAAAAAGACGGAGGAGCTTTTTTCGCGGGTAAGGGAAGAATACGAAAATGCCCTGGACAATAGCCGCAATGCCTACGAGGCAGCGATAACGAAACTGAAAAAGTTGGAAGAGCAGACCCCAAAGAAGGTCAATGAGGTGGGCGGAAAGATCGAGGAGTTGAAAGAGCAGGGAATAGACAAACTGCAGGATGGCAGGAGCCGCTTGAAGAATGCTATTGCCGCAGGGATGGAGGCATTTCAGGAGGAGCAGAAAAAGGCATAGGATAATTGCAACGCCGGAGAGGATGCGATCATGAATAAAATGGAGATTATCCTGCTGATTATCTGCGTGGCTCTGCTTGTCATCGTCGGCTATCTGGTTCCTTTGCTGATTCAAATAAAAAAAACCGCGACTAGGGCGGCGGAAACCTTTGACAGCATCAACCTGAGGCTTCCCGCTATCATGACAAATTTGGAAGAAATAACGACAAATATGAGCAGTATTTCCAGAACCGCAGGACGGCAAGTTGACGAGTTTGCCCTGAACGTTGACAGGATTAATGGCGTCATGAAGTTTTACCTGGAAAAAGAGCTGTCCCTCCGGGAGCAGGTCACTATTCCGCTTGTGACGGCGTTTCGTTCATACGGCGCTTTTATAAAGGGTATCCGTGTTTTTCTCGATTACATGAAAACCGGATCGTCACCCGGAAAAAACAGGCAATCCCTGTAAATTGTTCAGAAGATAATTGAGAGAATTATGGCTGGTGTAACGTACGGGAAAAGGGGAGGGCATGTCCTTGTAAAAAAGGTTCAGGAGAATTCGCCCTCCTCCCGTTCTGCAGAGGATGTCGTCAGACAGATAAAGGCGGCGCAATCATCAAGCGAAGGGGATTACCGGGAGAGATCTCTCGCCATGCATGGCCTGATTTGCGCCCGTTGCGGCAGGGAGTTTGACGCCGTCAATCGCCACCTCCTCACTGTTCATCACAAGGATGGCAATCATCAAAACAACCCCCCGGATGGTAGTAACTGGGAGAATCTCTGCGCCTATTGCCATGAGGATGTCCACAGCCGGGAACTTTTGGGCGATTACCTCGCAGGAAAGGCCGCGCCTCGGGAACACGCCGTTTTCTATGCAGACCCCGGCGCGCATGGAGGCATGGGGTCTCTCGCTGAAAAACTGAAAAACGCCTGGGAGAAGAAAAAATAGATGGAGTCATAATAATCTAACTTGAGGGGGGAGGAAGTCATGGGTAAGCTTTTGTGGCAGCCGTCTGAGGAAAGAATCAAGGGTTCGAATATGTACCGCTTTATGGCGTTCGTAAAAGAGCGGTCTGGTAAAGATTTCAAGGATTACAGCAGCCTTCATGAATGGTCTGTCAACAATATCGCCGATTTCTGGGGAGCTGCCTGGGATTTTCTCGGCATCAAGGCATCCCGGAAGTATGACAAGGTGATCGAGGATGACAAAAAGATGCCCGGGGCAAACTGGTTTCCCGGCGCTCGTCTCAATTTTGCCGAGAACCTTCTGCGTTATCGTGACGATCGTGTGGCGCTGGTCTTCCGAGGGGAGGATCGCCAACCGGTTAAAATGACATACGCCGAGCTTTATGACGAGGTGGCAAGACTTGCCAAAAGCCTCAAGGACTGTGGCGTTGGTCCTGGCGACCGTGTTGCCGGCTTTATGCCGAACATGATTGAAACCGTTGCCGCCATGCTCGCGGCGACAAGCATCGGGGCGGTGTGGTCTTCCTCTTCGCCCGATTTCGGTATAAAGGGGGTGCTTGATCGTTTTGGGCAAATCAAACCGAAGGTGCTTTTCGCGGCAGATGGATATTTTTTCAAAGGGAAAAGTCTTGAAACCCTCTCCCGTGTTTCCGAGATTATCAAGGCACTGCCGACAATCGAGAAGGTGGTGATAGTTCCGTACACGCAAAAAGACCCTGATATCGCTCTCCTGCAGAATGCCGTTCTTTATAAAGATTTCCGTTCCGCGAAAGGCGGCCTGGAGATAGATTTCGCGCAGCTTCCCTTTGATCATCCCGTTTACATTATGTATACCTCAGGGACTACCGGTCTTCCCAAGTGCATGGTGCAGAGCGCCGGCGGGATACTGATCAATCAGATGAAGGAGATGGTCCTCCACACAAACGTGACCAGGGACGATACGATATTTTATTTTACCACCTGCGGCTGGATGATGTGGAACTGGCTGGTAAGTGCCCTTGCGGTCGGCCCCAAAATTATCCTGTACGATGGCAATCCCTTCTATCCGAATGCAGGCGCTCTCTGGAAAATGGCGCAGGAGGAAAAGATCACCGTATTCGGAACGAGCGCCGGATATATTGCCGCCTTGATAGGCGAAAAGCTGTTGCCGGGGACGGAGTATGATTTGTCCTCTCTCAAGACGCTCCTTTCGACCGGGTCCCCCCTTTCCGAAGAGGGATTCGAGTTTATCTACCGGGAGATCAAAGGAGATATACAACTTTCCTCAATCTCCGGCGGGTCGGATATAAACGGCTGCTTTGCCCTGGGCAATCCTATCGGGCCGGTGTATTCCGGCGAACTGCAATGCCGGGGGCTTGGGATGAAGGTGGAGGCCTTTGACGATAACGGCAAGCCTGTGGTCAATCAGCAGGGAGAGCTTGTTTGCGCGGCGCCGGCCCCCTCTATGCCCATCTATTTCTGGGAGGATCAGGACGGAAAGAAATATCATGCCGCCTATTTTGACGTGTATCCCAATATCTGGAGGCACGGCGATTATGTACTGGTAAATGAAAGGGGCGGGGTAATAATATACGGCCGGTCTGATGCCACTCTAAATCCGGGCGGGGTCAGAATTGGCACGGCGGAAATATACCGTCAAGTGGAAAATGTGGAGGGAATCAAAGACAGCATCGTTGTCGGGCAGAACTGGAAAAACGATGTCCGGGTAATCCTTTTTGTGATGATGGCGCCTGGCGTTGAGTTGACGGACGAACTCAAGAACAGGATCAAAAAGCTGATTCGTGAAAATGCCTCCCCCCGCCATGTCCCGGCGAAAATAATTTCAGTCCCGGATATTCCCTACACTTTGAACATGAAAAAAGTCGAGCTTTCGGTAAAGAAAATGATCGACGGGAAGGCGATTACGAACAAGGACGCCCTGAAAAATCCGGAATCGCTGGACTTCTATGCAAACATCCAGGAATTAAAGGAAGATTGAGTTACCCTATTTAAAATCTGGTCGAAATAGCCTACCTAAGCAGGGAGAACGGCTTATCGCGCTCTGTCACGAGCTTTTCCCCGACGGATGTTCCACAAGAGGGGCAGTAGTAGTCGTATTTGTCGCCTTCGGGCAGTATCAGCAAAAGACGCTTTCGCACCGGGACAGCCCGGCGGCATTTGGGGCAGAACAGCTCGGTTGCATTGAAATCATCGTATTGGGGTCGGGGTGTCATTCTGTGTAGTCCTCCGGAATATTTTTTGCGTTTTCCAGCCAGACAGCGGCTTGGGAGTCGCTGGGCGCCCGGTAGTCTCCCCTGGGAGACAGGGAACCCCCGGAGCCGACCTTCGGACCGTTGGGAATGCAGGAGCGCTTGAACTGACTGGTCTGGAAAAAACGGTAGATAAAAACATCCAGCCAGTGGTGAATCTCGCCGATTGTGTACTGGTACCTCTTTCCCACGGGCACATCGGGCCATTCTCCCAGCGTCTTGTCACGCCATGCGCAATAGGCCATAAAGGCTGTTTTTGTCGGTAGATAGCCGAATCTGGTTGTGTAGAAGGTATTGAAATCCTGAAGTTCGTAAGGACCGACGATCGCCTGTGTTTTCTGAAAGGGCTGCGCGTCTTTTTCACCGGGGATCAGTTCTGGGCTGATTTCCGTCTCCAAAATATCTGTCAGGATTTCCGCTGTTTCGGGTGAGTGTTGGGATGATTTTGCCACCCAGCGGATGAGATGCTGAATTAGTGTTTTTGGAACGCTGGAGTTGACATTGTAGTGGGAAATATGATCGCCGACGCCGTAGGTACACCAACCGAGCGCCAGTTCGCTCAGATCGCCGGTGCCTGCTACCAATGCATTTCTATTATTGGCGATTCGGAAGAGATGTGATGTCCTTTCCCCGGCTTGGATGTTTTCGAAGGTGACGTCGTAGATTGCCTTCCCCTCTGCAAACGGGTGGCCGATATCCCTGAGCATCTGCATGCAGCTCGGACGGATGTCGATTTCGTTGACTTCCACACCGAGCGATTTCATGAGCCGCAGGGCATTTTTGTGGGTTTTGTCGGACGTCGCGAATCCCGGCATTGTGTAGGCCAGAACATTTGCCCGGGGCAGCTTCAATGTGTCCATCGTCCGGGCGGCGACGAGCAGGGCGTGCGTCGAGTCCAGCCCTCCGGATACCCCGATTGTCACTTTTTCGATGCCGGAAGATTTGAGCCGCTGCGAGAGCCCCTGAACCTGGATGCTGTAAGCCTCGCAGCAGCGCTCATCGCGCATGGCTGGGTCAGTCGGGATATAGGGAAAACGGGCGTATTGGCGTTGCAGCAGCAGAAACTCCTCTCTCGGACCCGTTTCAATCGTGACAGTTCGGAACTGGGCAAGTTTTTCCCTGTGGGTGAAGGCATTCTTGCTGAAGGTAGTCTGCCGCATGCGATCCTGGGCGAGCCGGTCGAGATCGATGTCGGCTGTTATTATTTGGCTGTGATCCGCGAAGCGCTCCGATTGGGCGAGGATGTTACCGTTTTCAAAGATCATGGCGTGTCCATCCCAGGCAAGATCGGTTGTCGATTCTCCCGGACCCGCCGCCGCGTAGAGATAGGCGGCAATGCAGCGGGCTGACTGGTTGGCTGCGAGACTGCGGCGATATTCCGCCTTGCCTATGGTGGCGTTTGAGGCGGAGAGATTGCCGATAACGGTTGCGCCCGCCAGGGCGGCAAACGATGACGGCGGAATTGGAACCCAGAGATCTTCGCACATCTCCAGAAAAAGGCGGAAGTGAGGGATGTTGGAAATCGTAAAAATAAGGTCGGCGCCGCAGGGTATATCTTCCTGCCCGCATAACGCGATCGTTTTTGAAATGGCTTCTTCGGCAGGACAAAACTGCCTGACTTCGTAGAATTCCCTGTAATTGGGGAGATATGACTTCAACGCCACGCCCTGGATCTTCCCCCGGTATATTAAAACGCCGGTGTTAAAGAGCCGGAAGTCAACCCGCAGGGGGGCGCCGAGCGCAACGATGATATCGAGGTCTTTAGTCTCGCGGGCGACCTTCTGTATTGCCGTGAGGACGCCGTCGAGAAGCGCTTCCTGCTGAAACAGATCGTCGTTTGAGTAGGCGGAAAGTCCCAGTTCCGGAAAAAGGGCGAGGATACACTTCTGTTCCGCCGCTTTTCGGGCCAGGTCGATTGTCTGCGACGTGTTGAAAAAGACGTCGGCAACCCGCACCTCGGGGAGGCAGACGGCGGTTCTGATAAAGCCGTGCTTGTAGAGATTGAAGAATTTTTCGCCTTTCCCCATCGCTATTCCCTCTCAACGCATGCATAAGCGCTGTGATTATGAATACTTTCGAAGTTTTCTGCCTCTACCTTGTACCATTGATAGTTGGAGTCTTTGTTGAGGCGAACCGCCACGTTGCGGACGATGTCTTCCACAAAAAGTGGATTATTATAGCCCTGCTCGGTAACGCATTTTTCATCAACCCTTTTGAGGAGAGAGTAAACCTCACTGCTGGCAGAAGTTTCAATCAGCTTGATGAGATCCTCTATCCAGAAAAATTTGTGGAAACGTACCAGAACCGTTACGATGCTGCGCTGGTTGTGCGCACCGAAAAGACTTATCGCCCGTGAACACGGGCAGACCGTTGTCACGGGAACGTCTACGCCGACGATGAAATCCATCCCCTTATGATCGCATGTCCCGATGAACCGGCAGCGATATTCCATCATGCTTTTTGCACCAGAACGGGGCGCGGTCTTTTCTATAAAATAGGGAAATTCGATTTCGATATGCGCCGATGAGGCACGTAATTTTGCCCGTATCTTTTCGAGTATGTCATGAAAAGTCCGAATGTTTACCTGTTCCCTTATTTCGTTGAGTACCTCGACGAAACGGCTCATGTGTGTCCCCTTGAAATGATGAAGGAGACTTACGTACATGCTTATCGTGGCATTGACCTGCTGGGTTTTACGAGTTTTGTCCAGGACGGTTATCGGGTATTTAAGTCCCTTGACGCCCACTTTTTGTATGTTGACATTTCGTTCGTCTTTTAGATTCTGTATGTCTATCATAGGCTGTATGATACACGAGCGTCTTCCGATTCCCATACGGTGACACGGGTAATGGGGGCGTTGGCGGATTTTGCCTTTTCTGCCAACCTTTCAAACATGAATTGGGCAATAACCTCGGACGATGGATTGAGATCTTTTAAAAATGGAAGTTCATTTAAATATTTATGATCCAACTCTTCAAGTATTTCGTTTGTCCAGCGCTTCAGCAGGCGAAAATCGAGGAGCAGGCCGTCCTTGTTTAAGCTCTGGGCCCCCGCTGAAACCTCAACGGTAAAATTATGGCCGTGCAGCCCCTCGCACTTTCCGCCAATGTCCCGCAATTGATGGGCCGCGGCAAATGACTTTCTTATAGTCACCTCAAACATGAACATCTCCTCCCCTTGTTTTAGCTGCCCTATATCACAAAAACGGCGCAGGCGATAAGCGGTTTTTTATGCATATTCCATTGACACAAAAGGCGGATCTACCTATACTTCCCGACCGATCGCAACAGATTTGTCATGGCACGAATGGATCTCGACTCTTGAAGACGGAAACAAAAAGCGATTTCGTATGGCTTACAGGTATTTGCTTAAGCCGCAGTTTTTTTGCGTTGGTTTTCACCACCTACTCGGCGGCGCTGCCGCTGCTGAAGACAGACTGGAACATGTCGGCAAGCCAGGCTGGTCTGATACAATCGGCCTGGCATGCCGGTTATCTCGTGTCGCTTTTTATGGTCGGCTTCATTGCCGATCGGTATGGGGCTAAAAAAACGTACCTTGTCGGCAGCGTTCTGGCCGCCTTAAGCGCTCTGATATTTGCATTTTTTGCCAATGGTTTTGTCTCCGGTCTCCTGCTTTACGGCTTTACCGGGCTGTTTTCGGGGGCCTCTTATACCCCAGGCCTGACCCTCGTTGCCGAGCGCTATTCACCCCTGAGGCGCGGCCGTGCGATGGGGTGGTTTCTTGCGGCCGCTTCACTGGGATACGGCATGTCGCTTTTTTTGAGCGGCATTTTGATGCCAAGGGTCGGCTGGCGGGGATCGTTCATTGCCACGGCGTGCGGACCGCTTGTCGCCATGATGATCTCTTTCTGGACGCTGTGCGCGACACCCAACGTGGTTTATCCGCGCGGAAATGAACTCACCGGAATCCGCGCCCTGCGTGCCGTCTGGAAGAACAGGCCGGCTATGCTGCTGATTTGGGCATATGTATTCCATGCGTGGGAATTGCTCGGGTTATGGGCGTGGCTGCCCGCATATTTAGCGGCGTCTCTCGTTCAGAAGGGTTCCATGACCATGCAGGCAGCCGGTTTTGGGGCCCTCTTCACTGCACTCACTTACATTACCAGTATGAGCGGCAGCATTTACGGCGGCGCCCTTTCGGATCGCCGGGGACGAACCGGAACCATCCTTTGGGGCGCCTGTCTGAGCATTGTGTGCTCGTTTACGTTCGGATGGATGATGACGCTGCCGCTTTGGTTCCTGGTGTTAGTCGCCGCGATCTACAATGTTACCGCCATTGCCGATTCGTCTGTCTATTCAACGGCGCTCACCGAACTGGTTCCCCCTCACTATCTGGGCGCGGCTTATGCGCTACGTTCGTTGCTTGGCTTCGGCGCCGGGATCATCAGTCCCTGGGTGTTCGGGCTCGTGCTCGACTGGATGCGCGGTGAACCGTTCCGCTCGGAGCCGATGGCGTGGGGGTTTGCTTGGACTGCGCTGGGCATAGGCGCAGTGCTGGGGCCGCTGATGATCGTAATGCTCCGCGCCACGCCTGAGGCGCAGAAGATGGCGGGAGGGAAGATGTAGCGGAGGGCCGCGGCCGCACAGATCTTGAGATAATTGAGCTTCCCGCCTTTTGTACTATTCATGCCCTGGCGCAATTAACCGCTATCTTTTTGGCGTCATCTGGTTTATATACGCACCCCAATTAACTAAGGAGATCAACGTTTATGTCACGAGCCGACAGATATCTGAATGCCTGTAAAAAAGCGAGTGTGGACTGCACCCCTGTCTGGATCATGAGGCAGGCGGGGCGCTACCTTCAGGAGTACCGGGCTGTACGGACCAAATACAGCTTCATTGAGGTGTGCAAGACGCCTGAGCTTGCCGTTGAACTTACTCTGCAACCCATCCGGCGCTTTGAAATCGACGCCGCCATAATCTTTGCCGATATCCTGCTGCCGCTGGAAAAGATGGGGATCGATTTCGAATTCACCAAGGACGACGGTCCCAGGATCAACAACACAGTCCGGACACGGGCCGATGTGGAAAAAATCCGGGCGATCAACCCGATGGAAGAGATGGCGTATCTGATGGACGCCATCCGGATGGCAAGGCACGAGCTGAACGGCTTAGTGCCGCTGATCGGTTTTTCGGGAGCGCCGTTCACGCTGGCGAGCTACATCACCGAGGGAGGCGGTTCCAGGAACTATCTGTTCACAAAAACCATGATGTATCAGGAGCCCGCTACTTGGCATTTGCTGATGGAAAAATTGACTGACATGGTCATCGTTTACCTGAATGACCAGATCAAGGCGGGTGCTCAGGCCGTGCAGGTGTTCGACAGTTGGGTCGGATGTCTTTCACAGGCCGATTATCGGGAGTTTGTGCTACCCCACCAGAAACGGCTGCTGGCATCGCTGGACGCCTCGGCGCCGCACGTCCATTTTGCCTTCAACGCTTCGCATCTGCTCAAGCTCATTCAGGAAGCGGGCGGAGATGTGATAGGTCTGGATTGGCGCATCGAGCTCGACGCTGCCTGGAAGGCTCTGAATTATGAGTCCGGCGTTCAGGGCAACCTCGATCCGGTGGCCCTCTACGGTTCGCGCGAGTACCTAAAACGTCGGGTGCAAGAGGTCCTCGCCAAGGCGGAAAATCGGAACGGCCACATCTTCAACCTCGGCCACGGCATCCTGCCGACCGCGCCCGTCGACAACGTTAAATACATGATTGACACCGTTCATGAGCTGAGTGCGAGAAAATGAAAACCGCTGTCATCCTTGTGACTCTCGGCGGCCCCCGTGCCCCGGAGGAAATTCCGGAGTTCATCAGAAACTTTATTGGCAGGGAACTGCCCCCGCCGGCACTGAAGGCCGTAATCGAGCGATACCGTCTGATCGGCGGCTTTTCGCCGCTTGCCTGCATTACCGAGGAACAGGCAAAGGCCTTGGGTGAGGCGCTGGGAAGCGGATATTTCTGTCTTTGCGCCTTCCGCCATTCCCGGCCTTCGATTGAAGAGGCCCTGGATAATGCCGCAGCACGGGGGGCGGAGAGGATTCTGTTTCTCTTGCTCTCTCCTTTTTATACGAGCGTCACTACCGGAAATTACATCGATGTGGCAAAATCCCATATTGAAAGGCAGGCCCTCTGTGTGCCTGTCGAATTTATCCACAGTTGGTATGATGAGCCGCTTTTCATCGCAAGCTGGGTGGAGCAGATCCGCCACGGCGGGATCGATGAGCAGGCGTTTTATCTCTTTTCGGCGCACAGCCTGCCGTTGAAATACACAGAAGAACCTTACCGCCGGCAGATCGAAGAAACTGTCGAGCGGGTTGCTGTCAGCGTCGGCATCCGGAGGCATGCGCTTGGCTGGCAGAGCATTCCGGAGCGTCAGCCGGAACCGTGGATCACCCCGACCGTCGAGGAAAAAATCGAGGCTATCGCCGCTGCCGGTTTTAAAGAGATCATTCAGGTTCCGATTGGCTTTACCGCCGACCACATAGAAACTCTCTTCGATATCGACATCACCCACCGGCAGTATGCCCTGGCAAAAGGGCTGTCGTTCCGGCGGATCGCCTCTCTCAATGCCGGGGCTGCTTTCATCCGGGCGTTGAAAAAGATCGTAACCAGGGTTAATGCCGATGAATGATAAGAAAATAGCCATAGTTGGTGGCGGCATCTCCGCTTTGGCCTGCGCCGTTGCCTTGAAGGAAAAGGGCTTCGACTTTACGCTTTTCGAGAAGGAAAACGCCGTCGGAGGCAAGCTCTTTACCGAAAAGATCGGCGGCTTTACAATCGAAGGTGGACCCGACAGCTATCTTCCGGAGAAGATCTGGTCGGTGCAACTGATCAAAAAAGTGGGGCTTGCCGACCGGATGCTTTGTTCCAACGATGAGCGCAAGGGTACCTTCATCTACTCCCGAGGGCGGCTTCATCCTCTGCCGGAAGGGGTCATGCTGATGGTGCCCACGATGATCATGCCGCTTGCCAAGTCCCGACTAATATCCTGGCCGGGCAAAGTGCGGATGGGGATGGAACTCTTCGTCCCGCCCCGAAAAGAGACAAAGGACGAAAGCCTTGCCGAATTCGTTACGCGCCGGCTGGGCCGGGAATGTTTAGAGAAGATAGCGGAGCCGCTGGTCGCGGGGATTCACACCTCCAATCCCGACAACATGAGCGTTCTGGCCACGTTTCCCCGCTTTGTTGAGATGGAGCGGAAATCCGGCAGCCTGATAAGAGGGATGGTCGCTGCGATGAAAAGGATGCCGCCGCCTAAGCCCGCGGGCCCCAGGATGACCTATTTCATGTCGCTCAAAGGGGGCATGCGGGAACTGGTGCAGGGATGTGTTTCGTACGTTGGCGCCGAGCGAATTCGGACCGGGGTGGCCGTGGTTTCCTTGGAGAAGAAAGGAAGCGGCTACCGCCTGACCTTTAGCGATGGTGCGACATCGGAGTTCGATTCCGTGGTCATCGCCACCCCTGCGTATATAACAAAGGAAATCCTCGGCAAACTGGATGAAGAGCTCTGCAGCCGACTCTCCGCGATCGCTTGGTCATCCTCCGCGACGGTTTCGATTGCCTTCCGGAAAGAAGACATCAAGAAGCCGCTGCCCGGCTTCGGCTTCATCGTCCCCCGCGTCGAGAACCGGCGCATCAACGCCTGCACCTGGAGTTCCGTCAAATGGTCGCACCGGGCGGCGGAAGATGCGATGCTGATCCGGAGTTTTGTCGGCGGCGGTCATCACGAGGAGCTCGTATCGCTGGACGATGAGTCATTGCTTGCAATTGTCCTGGAAGAGCTCAGAGAACTGATCGGCATTGCGGCGCCGCCGGTCTTTTCCAAGGTTTACCGCTGGTTTCAGGGGATGCCCAAATATACTGTAGGCCACCTAGAGCGTATCGCCGCCATAGACGAAAAATGCAGAATGCACCCGGGGGTCTTTCTGATCGGCTGCAGTTATCATGGCATCGGTATCGGGGACTGCGTAAAGAGCGGTTTTGACGCCGCGGCCGTCATTGCCGCCCGTTGAGACAGGCGCTTCCATTATGCCGTGATCATGTGGAGATGATATCCAGGACGTAAGGAAGGTGAACCTGGAAAAATCACGGATCAATCCGCAAAAATCAAAGAAAACGGATAAAAGGGAAGACTGTGTTGGTTTGCCCTATCGACCTTGCTGTTGATAAGCGTCCTGAATAACACAGTATATTATATCTTGCTTGGGTGAGCCTCTGGATGGGAAATAATGGCATGATCGTTGCTGTACAGTCAGCAATGGCTTAAACGAAAATCGGGTAATCCAGACGAAAAGGGGGTGGTTGAGGAAAACGTAGCGTAATCGGGGAATTACCCAATATTGAGATTCAACCAATCAAACATAAAGGAGAACGAAAATGATTAGTGCATTCTACAAGAAAAACAGCAAAGGTTTCACGCTGATCGAACTCATGATAGTTATCGCGATAATCGGGATCCTGGCTGCCATCGCCATTCCCCAGTTCACCGCTTATAAAAAGAGGGGCTATATTGCCAGTTGCGTTGCGGATGCGAAGAATGCGCAGACGGGGGTTACGGCGTATGCAGCCGAGAACCCCACTGCGACTCCTGCTGCCGAAACCATTACCTCTGCAGCTGCCGGAACTACCTACACAACTGTTAAAGCGAGCGCCGGTAATACAATTGCTATCGCAGCGGGCGCATCGGCGGGAACACCCGGTGCTATAACCGTCACCAGTTCGAATCTTTCCGGCAGTTATATCGTGGCTGCCGATGGGACCGTAACCAATACACTGAATTAAGGACCGCCAGCAGCAGCTTCTTATAAAAAGCATTATAGCGTTTGCCGGAACCGAGGAGGAGAAGTTTTCCCTCCTCGGTTTTTTTATTGTTCCGGCAGCCATTCTACAGATGTACGTCATGACATACAGACAGACTGGTCTCAGTGCTTTTTTTCATGAATAAAAATCATATTTCTTTCAGAGGTTTGTTCGCCGGCAGTTTTTCTATCGCCTGTTTGAAAGAGGCCATGGCTTCGGACAGGGCGATAAATACCGGGGTGTGGGCGAAGGGAATCGTGTTGATTCCCCTTAGCTCCATTGCCTCGATTACCTGCTGAATGGTCAGGTTGTGGATGTCCCTTGCCGGCTGGAAGGCCCTCTCCTTGTCCCGTTTCGTTTCGGTCACCGACAGAATGCCGCTGCTAACCAGGTCGAAGAGGATTTCGTTGACTATGCGGATCGGGAGTTCGAGATTACGGGAAATTTGCCCTGCTGTCGGGGGAGGCTCGAGCCGGGCGAATGTCTTTACCAAATGGTGGGCGATCTGGAGGGAGAGGAGCGTCTTGAGGCGGTGACTTGCCTGGCGCGCCTCCGGTTCGAACTCGTAAGTATCCACATTCTGGAGGGCGAAGGATAGTTCTGCGCCGTACAGAACAATCAGCCAGCTAATCTGCAACCAGACGAGAAATAGGGGAAGCGCCGCAAAACTACCGTATATGGCGTTGTAGCTCGCCGTTTCCACCTGCAATGTTATGTATGCCCGCTGGACTAACTGAAAAAGGAGCCCGGCCACGATGCCCCCTGTGATACCGGCCGGAAACCGAACCTTGGTGTTGGGCATGAATAGATAGATAAAGTGAAAAGACCCGAGAGGAGGAAGAAGGGAAGCAGTTCCAGCATAGAAAAAATCAGAGAACTTAAACTTCCCAGAAGGGAAATCTTTTCCAAAAGCAGGTCGACCTGAGTGGTTACGAAGACGGTGACGCTGCTGGCGAGGATAACCAGGACAGGGCAGATGAGCATGAGCGAGAGATAGTCGCCCAATTTTCGGCTGAGGGGACGCCTTTTCTTGATGCCCCAGATATCATTGAAGGCATCTTCAGCTTGTCCCAGAACCTTGATCACTGCCCAGAATAGTACGATCAGGCCAACGCCGGCGATCAGTCCTCCCTTGGTGTTTTCGAGGAGTGAATCAGAAAACTGAACGATTTTGTTGAAAACTTCTTCGTGCCCGGCCAGTTTGCCCCGCAATTGGG
>Ga0172368_10001395_pt1 | contig 33255 bp, 35 predicted proteins | sample Lak11m_FD_114540 | JGI IMG/M metagenome (GOLD analysis project Ga0172368, IMG submission 114540) | Freshwater microbial communities from Kabuno Bay, South-Kivu, Congo - kab_022012_11m | ecosystem: Environmental > Aquatic > Freshwater > Lake | place: Democratic Republic of the Congo: South-Kivu...
GAGGGGCGTTCTGGCCCATTCGACCCATGTCCGCGGGACGGGCCGCTATGAAGACGGCGTCGAGCGGCCGGATATCGAGGTGATCCTGGCGACGGCCATACCCAGGGAAAAATGCGAGCAGATCAGCCTGGGATACATGGATCCGGAACGGATCCGGCTTGCCGATTACATGGACAGGGAGGCGGAAGGAATCCTCTATGTGGAGCGCGCCGGGGAGACCCTCTACCGGTTGAAGTAAGGAGAAAGGAAAAATTATATGGGAAAAGCGGATATCGGCCTCATCGGCCTGGCGGTGATGGGACAAAACCTGGTGTTGAACATGAACGATCACGGCTTTGCGGTGGCGGTTTACAACCGCACTGTGTCCAGGGTGGACGAGTTCCTCGGCAAAGAGGCGAAGGGGACCGCGATCAGGGGCGCCCATTCCCTTGAGGAGCTGGTCGCTCTTCTGGAAATGCCGCGCCGCGTTATGCTTTTGGTCCAGGCCGGCCGGCCCGTGGATGATTTCATCGAGCAACTGATCCCGCTTCTCGATCCGGGCGACATCATCATCGACGGCGGCAACTCCAATTACAACGATACGATCCGCCGCACCGCCTGCGTCGAAGCGAAGGGATTGCTGTACATCGGCACCGGCGTCTCGGGCGGCGAGGAAGGCGCGCGCCTCGGCCCCTCGATCATGCCCGGCGGGTCGCCGGCCGCGTGGCCGCACGTCAAGCCGATCTTCCAGGCGATCGCGGCCAAGGCGGACGGAACGCCCTGCTGCGACTGGGTCGGCGAAAACGGCGCGGGACACTATGTCAAGATGGTGCACAACGGCATCGAGTACGGGGATATGCAGCTCATCTGCGAGGCGTACCAGTTGATGCGCGACGGCCTGGGCATGAGAGCGCCGGAGATGCACCTGGTCTTCGCCGAGTGGAACCGGAGCAGGCTCGATTCGTACCTGATCGAGATTACGCGCGACATCCTCGCCTACAAAGACGAGGACGGCGAACCGCTGGTGGACAGAATCCTCGACACCGCCGAGCAGAAAGGCACCGGCAAGTGGACGGGCGTTTCCGCGCTGGAGATGGGCGTTCCGCTGACGATGATCGTCGAGGCGGTGCTGGGGCGCGCCCTGTCGGCGCTCAAGGAGGAGCGCGCGGCCGCATCCCGCGTGCTGGCAGGGCCGGAGGCCGCAATCGCCGGCGACCGGCAGGATTTTATACGGGACCTGGAAGAGGCGGTCTATGCCTCCAAGCTGATTTCCTACACTCAGGGCTATATGCTGATGCGGGCCGCCGCCAAGGAGTACCGATGGAATCTCAACTACGGCGGGATCGCGCTGATGTGGCGGGGCGGCTGCATCATCCGTTCGGTTTTCCTGGGGAGGATAAAGGAGGCGTTCGACAGGAAGCCGGAACTCTCCAACCTGCTGCTCGATCCCTATTTCCAGGCGCAGATCGAAGCGGCGCAGGCCGCCTGGCGGCGCGTCGTCGCCGCGGCCGTCCGGAGGGGCATCCCCGTGCCGGCGATGTCCAGCGCGCTCGCGTTTTTTGACGGCTACCGCCGCGAATCGCTGCCCGCGAATCTGCTCCAGGCGCAGCGGGATTATTTCGGCGCGCACACTTACCAGCGCCTGGACAGGCCGCGGGGCGAGTACTTCCACACGAACTGGACCGGCCACGGCGGCGCCGTGACCTCGACGGTGTGGAAGAAGGGGTGACACGTAATGTGAAAATCATAGTCCCTCCGCGCGCAGTGGTTTTTCGCGCTTCCGGGACATGATTTTCACAAATTTTAAGGAGAATGGAATGAAGAAATACGGTCTGAACATCCCCCGGGAAGGCGCGCTGGATTTCTTGTCCCTCGGCGCTTTGGTTCACCGCCTCGACCCGGGCATAGTTCCCTTCCGCAAGGCGGCGGGGTGCGCGATCCACGTCAGCGGCGGCGAGTTCAACTGCGCAGCCAACCTCGCCGACTGCTTCGGCATGCGAACCGGCATCGCCACCGCGATGGTTGATTATCCCATCGGCGATCTGATCGCCGAGCGGGTCAGGGCGATGGGCGTCCGGCACTTTTACAAACGGTTCAAGCACAACGGCGTGACCGGCCCCAACATGGCGACGGTTTACAGCGACCGCGGGCAGGGCGTGCGCGCGCCCGTCGTGTTTTACAACCGCGCGAACGAAGCGGCGGCGCAGCTAAAGCCCGGCGACTTCGACTGGGAAGCGATCTTTGCCGGCGGCGTCCGCTGGTTTCACAGCGGCGGCATCTTTGCGGCGCTTTCGGAAACCACCGGCGAGGTGATCGTCGAAGGGATGAAGGCCGCCGGGGCGGCGGGGGCGGTGATCTCGTTCGATCTCAACTACCGGGCGAAACTCTGGAACCTCTGGGGCGGCGCGGAGCGCGCGCAAACGATCGTCGAGCGAATCGTCGAGAATGTCGATGTCCTCGTCGGGAACGAGGAGGACCTGCAATTGGGGCTGGGCGTTCCCGGTCCCGAAGTCGCGGCGGCGTCCAAACTCGACCCGGGCGCCTTCCTGGGGATGATCGAGAAGGTGATCCGGAAATTTCCGCGGATCAAGGTCGTCGCGACGACCCTGCGCGAGGTGCACTCGACCAACCGGCACAGTTGGGGCGCGGTGGCCTGGATTGACGGCAAGACATGCGTTTCGCCCGTCTGCGAGCTGGACGTTTACGACCGCGTCGGCGGCGGGGACGGCTTTGCTTCCGGCCTTTTCTATGGGCTCCTCGCCGGCGAGCCGGAACAGGAGGCGGTCAATCTGGGCTGGGCGCACGGCGCGCTTCTGACTACATTCCCGGGCGACACGACGATGGCCACCGCGGAGCAGGTGCGCGCATTCGCGAAGGGCGGCTCGGCGCGCATCCAGCGGTAATAGGGCTCGACTGTTGCGTTCACCTGTATGATAGCATCATGCGGCGGCAAAATCTCCTTGACATGCAGGATTGCATCTCTTATCCTCAGGCCGGTTAAAAAGCGCAGGAAACGCCAGTCTTACATTTCACAACCCGGAACCAGAACTCGATGATTGCCCGGAAAAAGGAAAAGAATTCCCGTGCACCGGCCCCTGCCGAAGGGAAGGGTTATAAGCCTTTCGGGGTCAAATTCGAGGTCTTCGGCGAGGAGATGATCGAAAAAGAGGTCAAGCAGAGCGGCAACAGCGGCCGGGTCTACCTGCCCCCGGAATGGGTGGGCAAGCATGTCAAGATTATCCGGGTCGATTGAGTATGGAAAACAAAGGCAAGGAATTATTCAAGATAAGGGAATTGACGGCAAGAGACCTGCCCCAGGTGGTCGCCATCCAGGGGATCATCACCCGCCAGAAGGTCACCCCCGAAAAGATCGCCATCCTGAAGGAACATATAAAAAAAGAGGGGAATATCAGCCTGGTGGCGGTAGCGGACAAGCGGGTGGTCGGTTTTGTCATCAGCGAGCTGATGACCAACAGCTTTGGACTCGACCAGGGGGGCTGGATAAAGAATGTCGGGGTGCTGCCGCAGTACATGGGGAAGGGGATCGGCCAGGCCCTGGCGCACAGCCTTTTTGACGCCTACCGGCGGATGGGGATCAACGAAATCTTTACGGCCTCCCGGTGGGATTGGGGGGACCTGCTTTCCTTCTTCAAGTCTCTCGGCTTCGAGCGAAGCAATTTTATCAATTTATATAAAAAGTTAGACAACTAACGTGCGCGGCGTATGTCTAAACTAACGACAATGGGCGACGCGGTTGAGCGGTTTGTGCCGCGCGCCTCCAGCGTGGTCATGGGCGCCGCCCTGGAGTCGCTGATCCCCTTTGCCGCGGGACACGAGCTCATCCGCCGTCAGGTGCGCGATCTGACCCTGATCGGCCCCATCTCCGACATCCTCTTCGACCAGTTGATCGGCGCCGGCTGCGTCCGGAAGGTGGTCGCGGCCTGGGTCGGCAATGTGAGCGCGGGACTGGGGCACAACTACCGCCGGGCGTGCGAACAGGGCATCCCGCAGCGGCTCGAGGTGATCGACCACAGCAATTTCACCATCTCGCTGGCGCTGCTGGCTGGCGGGCTCGGGGCGCCCTACCTCCCGACCTATTCCCTGTTAGGGACCGACATCCCGAAGACGAATCCTACCTTCCGCCGGTCCCGGTCGCCTTTCGGGGGCGAGAAGATCCTCCTGGTTCCGCCGCTGCAGCCGGACGTGGCCATCCTGCACGTCCAGCGCTCGGACGAGGACGGAAACGCGCATGCGTGGGGAAACCTGGGGATCAGCGAAGAGGCCGCGCTTGCCAGCCGGCGCGTCATCATCGTCGCGGAGGAGATCGTCCCGCGTTCGGTCATCGTCAGCGATCCCAACCGCGTCCTGGCGCCGAGTTTCAAGGTATGCGCGGTCGTCTGCGAACCTTATGGCGCGCACCCGTCGCCGGCGCAGGGTTATTACAACCGCGATCACGAATATTACCACGACTATCACCGCTGGACGCAGACGGCGGAAGGGAACGCGGAATGGATCGGCGCCTGGGTAGCCGGTGTGAAGGACCGGGCGGCGTATTTGGAGAAACTTGGCCGGGATCGCCGGCAGGCCTTGCGTTTGAAAGAGCACCGCTATGCCGCGCCGGTGGATTACGGGTACTGAAGATGGACTTCAGCCCCCAAGAGATAATGGTAGCCGCCGCCGCGCGCGAGATCCGGGACGGCGAAATCGTCTTCACCGGCATGCGCCTGCCGCTGATCGCCTTTGCGCTCGCCAAGCAGACCCATGCGCCCCGCGCGATCGGCCTGTTCGAATGCGGCCTGGTGCGCGATACGCCGGCGCCCGAACTGCTCTACACGATGGGCGATCCGCCGAACATCGCCGGCGCGCTCTGGGCGACCAGGATGATCAACATCATGGGACTGCTCCAGCAGGGCGCCGTCGATCTGGGATTCATCGGCGGTGCGGAGCTGGATCGCTTCGGCAACCTGAACACCTCGTACCTGGGCAGCCCGGAATCGCCGCAGACGAAACTCCCCGGGAGCGGGGGGGCGGCGGACATCGCCGGCCTGTCGAGGCGGCTGGTGGTGATCATGCCTCATGAAAGGCGCCGGCTGGTCGAGCGCGTGGATTACATCACTTCACCGGGCTTCGGCAGCGGGCGGGGGTGGCGCGAAAGGGTCGGTCTGAGGGGAGGCGGCCCCGGTGCGATCATCACGACCCTGTGCGTTTTCGGTTTCGACGCCTCCAAGGGCGAGGCAGTGCTGCGATCCTATCATCCGGGGCAGTCCGTGGCGTCGGTGCGCGCGGAGACCGGCTGGGATTTGCGCGTTGGCAAGGACGTCCGCAAAACCGATCCGCCGACGGCGGAAGAACTGGCGATCATCCGCCGCTTGGACCCGGAGGGGTTTTGGACGCGCTGAATTACTCCCGATTTCAGCGACCTATCAGGAGGTTCGAGCATGGATGCAGAGCAGTTAACAAGGATCATCCAGCAAAGACTGGGTCTGGACGATCAGGAGTTCTCTCTTCTCAGCGGCAATCCAAAGTTCCAGCGCCTCTTCGAGAACGCCTTGAAGGGGGCGCGCTACCGGCTGGTGGCCGAGGTGGTGGAGTCCAAGGGCTGCAACTCAGGGCACCGTATAGGCCAGAAACTGGTCTTTGATTCGGCGGGAAATCTCTTGACCCGGGAGTGCCCGGAGCTGATCTGCGCCTTCCTGATGCCGAACCTCGCCGTGCTCATCAACGCCTTCTTCGAAAACCTCATGAACGGCCGGGACCCCAACGAGGTGATGTTCAACCGCACCGGCTGCTTCGACGTGGGCCATGCCTGCGGGGGGTGGGGCCGCGTCATGGTGGAGATGCGGGCGGAGCTCCGTTGACCGGCGTTCCCCTCTCTTCCCTTGTCGTGAAAATGCATGTTCAAAACGGCTGATCAAGCCGGCGCTTTGAACAGGCTTCGTTATTTACGCTCATTTAACTGAGGGAGGGTCGGCTGATGAAGGTCGTTGCATTCAACGGGAGCCCCAGAAGGGACGGCAATACCGCCATCCTGATCAGGCATGTGTTCGGCGAGCTCGAGAAACACGGGATCGAGACGGAGCTGGTGCAGCTTGCGGACAAGGCGGTCCGCGGCTGCATCGCCTGTGAAAGATGCGCCGTAAACAAGGACCGGCGGTGCGCCGTCACGGACGACGCCGCCAATGAATGCATCGAGAAGATGCTCGGCGCCGCCGGCATCATCCTGGGCTCGCCCTCCTATTTTCAGGACGTGACCTCCCAGATGAAGGCCCTGATCGACCGCGCCGGCTACGTCTCCAGAGCCAACGGCCGGATGTTCAGGAGGAAGGTCGGCGCTCTGGTGGTTGCCGCGCGCCGGTCCGGGGCGATCCACACGCTGGATTCCATGAGCCACTTCTTTCTGAGCGGCGAGATGGTCGTCGCCGGACGGGCGATCGGCATCGGCAGGGAGAAGGGGGAGGTGGAAAAGGACGCCGAGGGGATTCAACTCGCGAAGTCGCTCGGGCAGAGGATGGCGTGGGCGCTGGAAAAATTGCACGGGTGAAGACGCCCGCGCTATCATTTTCCTGCTATGATTTTCCTTGACACGTAGTTATGATGTAGCTATATTGTCGCCAAATCTCGACAACCGGAGTTGATTTTATCCGCCGCCGGCCGCTTTTTCTGAAACGCAGAGCGCCCGGCAGGGTGCGGCATTCATGATAACAGGCGCGGCGCAAGGCAGCGGCCGCGGACATATTCAGAGGGGCAAAAAAATGAGGTACGCAGAGACGGGATATAATCTGGAAGTCGATCTGTCCCGGGGAAACATCGAGAGGGTGGCAACCGACCCGGGCTTGACGGAACTGCATCTCGGGGGGCTGGGCACCAATGCCCGGATCTTGTGGGACCGGGTTCCTCCCGAAACCGAACCCTTTTCCCCCGACAACCTGCTGATATTCGGGACCGGTCTTCTGTGCGGCACGCCCGCCGTCGGCGCCAACCGCACCATCGTTACGACCATCTCTCCCCAGACGCAGTTGATGGCCTTTTCCATGATGGGGGGATTCTGGGCGCCGGAGCTGAAGTACGCCGGTTACGACAAGGTGATCGTTCGCGGCAAGTCCCCCGAGCTGGTTTATCTCTGGATCCGCGACGACAAGGTGGAGATACGCGACGCCTCCCATCTGAAGGGCAAGGGCGCCCTGGAAACGGCGGAGCTTATCCGCAAGGAGTTGAAGGAGCCCAAGGCCCAGGTTGCCGCCATCGGCCTGGCCGGCGCAAACAGGGTCTTTTTCGCCTCCATCGAGCAGGGCCGCTCCAGCGCCAGCCGGCAGGGGCTGGGCGCCGTCATGGGAAGCAAGGGCCTCAAGGCGATAGCGGTCCGGGGGACCAAGGACGTCAATGTCGCCCGCCCGGCCGAATACCTGGAGCTCTGCAACGAGGTCTTGAAATACATCCAGTTCCGCCAGGAAAATCCGATTCCCGGGGTGATACCCATTCTGGCCGTGCTCGGCTCGCCGCAGGAGATGGCGATCCACGACGAGGCGTGGCACACGCAGAATTTCATGTGGGGTAACTCCCGCGTCCGCCGGAAGGATTTCTGGACCGAGGAGGTCGCTAAGAAGTGGACCGAGACCATGGAGAGCATGCGGAAGCGGCTGATCAGTTGCTACAACTGCCCGCTGAAATGCGGGGCGACCATCGCCGTTCCGGGGCATTCGACGTACATGATGAAATGCTTCTCGAAGCTCACCTATACCATGGCCGCCTTCTCGGATTTGGATTTCGGTTTCCGGATCGCCCAGCGCGCCACGGAATACGGCCTGGACGGCTACTCGACCCCGCAGGTCATGGCCTTCGCCCTGGAGCTTTATGAGGCGGGCATCCTGACCGATCAGGACATGCCGGGAATGCCCGCCGGCACCGAGGAGAGATTCTACTGGCTCCTGGACAGGATCGCCCGGCGGGAAGGGATCGGGGATGTCCTGGCCGACGGCACCTCTTGGGCGGCCCAACGGATCGGCAAAGGGGCGGAAGCCTACGCCCACAATACCATCAAGAAGCACGAGCAACTGCCGCTGAAGCTGTCGATGCTGAACCCCATCTATTTCCTGATGTACGCCACCGGCGAGAAGATGAACATCACCCAGATCGAAGGGCAGTTCCCCCAGGGGCCTTTCCTGACGATGGAGGAGCGGGAGGCGTTCGTCAAGGATTGGTTCCAGGTTCCCGACGACAGGTTCAAGCGGTATCTGCTGGACTGGGAGCCGCGCGGGGAACGCGCCAATCCGTATTACCCGACCGTCGAGATGTCCTGCGAGATCGTCGACTGGCAGGAGAGGATGCACTATATCGACGACGCCCTCGGGACGTGCGCCGGCCTGTCGTCGTTTCACATGAAGCCCCCCTATCATATGCACAATTTCCCGAGGTTTATCTCGGCGGGGGCCGGGATCGAAATGGATGAAGCCGGGCTGACCCAGGTGGCCAGAAGAAACCGGACCCTGGTCAGGGCCGTCAATATCAGAAGGGGCTTGAGGAGGGCCGACGAAAAGCCGCCCGAGGACCATTGGAAGAAGAGATTCCCCGAGCTCGAGGCGCAGCTCCTGGATGCGTATTACAAATTCAAGGGCTGGAACGAGCAGGGCATTCCCACCAAAGAGACCTTGCAGGAACTGGCCCTGAATTACGTCGGCGAAGACTTCCTGCGGAGGGGGATCCTGACGAATGACAACGGCTCTCCTACCCGGGAGAAGCAGGCGGAAACGAAGTGAAGCGAAGGGGTGGGGACCGACATGGGCGAGAAAAAAAAGAAGATAATCAAAACGATAAAAATCGACGTCGATAAATGCAACGGCTGCCGGGCCTGCGAGATGATCTGCTCCGCCTTTCACGCGGCGCCCAGGTACAGCAGCAACAATCCCGAGAGGTCCCGGATTCGGGTGATCCACGATCCGCTCAGGGACATATACTTTCCCGTATACGCCGGCGAGTACACCGCCGCCGAGTGCATGGGCAGAGACAGATATGTCATCAACGGGAAGGAATACGACGAGTGCGCCCTCTGCAGGGCTGCCTGCCCGTCCCGGGGGCTTTTCAAGGAACCGGATTCCGGCCTCCCGCTCAAATGCGACATGTGCGAGGACGATCCGCCGCAGGAAGAGCCGCTGTGCGTCAAGTGGTGCCTCAACGACGCCCTGATTTACGAAGAGAGGGAAGAGGAGGTGGAGGAAGAAGAGGTGAAGCTCGACGAGATGGAGATCGGATTGGAGGAATTGGCGAACAAGTACGGCCTGCAGAAGGTAACGGAAGCCATCTCCCGGATGTCGAAAAAGGGAGAGGTTTAAGGAAGACAGTGGAGACAGTCGCCCCCTACAAGGAGATCATTGACGTCATAAAGGCGAGCGGCGGAGACGCCTTCAAGCGCTGCTTCCAATGCGGGCTGTGCGACGTCGTTTGTCCATGGAATCGGGTCGCAACCTTCAGCATGCGCAAGCTGGTCCGCGAGGCTGCGTTCGGCTTGACGGACATCGAAAGCGAACAGATGTGGCGCTGCACCACCTGCGGGAAATGCCCGCAGCAGTGCCCCCGGGACGTAAAGCAGATCGAATCCGGGGTAGCCCTGCGCCGGATCGCCACCCAGTACGGGGTATTCCCGACTTCCGTCAAGCCCGTCCGCACCATCAGCGGCAGCCTCGTCGGAGAGGGCAATCCCCTGAACGAAGAGAGGGTGAAGCGGGCGAATTGGGCGGAGGGCCTTTCCGTAAAGGAATTCGCCGAGGGGATGGAGATCCTGTATTTCCCCTGCTGCTATCTCAGCTACGACCCAAGGTTGAAGAAGGCGGCCAGGGCCACGGCCGCGGTCCTCAATGCGGCGGGGGTGGATTTCGGGATCCTGGGCGCGAAGGAGAGCTGCTGCGGGGAGAGCATCCGCAAGGCGGGCGACGAGGAGGTGTTCAAGCGCCTAGCCAGGGAAAACATCAAGACCTTCATCGATCATGGCGTGAAGAAGATCCTCGTTTCCTCCCCTCATTGCTATCATGCCTTCAAAAACGAATATGCCGAATTCAGGGTGAACTTCGAGGTGGTTCATATCTCCCGGTACCTTTTGGAACTTATCGGGACGGGGAGACTGCGGCTCAAGGGCGAGTACGGGAAGAAGGCGGCCTGGCATGACCCCTGTTACCTGGGGCGGCACAACGGCATATTCGACGAGCCCCGCGAGGTCCTGAAGAAGATACCCGGCCTGGAACTTAACGAGCTGCCCGAGGCGCGGGCGGAGAGTCTCTGCTGCGGCGGCGGCGGGGGCAGGATCTGGATGGAAACCCCCAAGGGCGAGAGATTCTCCGACCTCCGGGTGGAACAGGCCGTCGGCCTCGGGGCCGAGGTCCTGGTCACCGCCTGCCCCTATTGCATCACCAACTTCGAGGACAGCAGGCTGAACCGGGAGGACGGCGGGGCCATCGAGATCAAGGAGATCACGGAAGTGATCGCGGAAGCGATTTAGCGGCCTAATGGGAACCGAAGAAACCTGACGAGGTGAGCGAAGGTGGAAAAGGAACTGGATAAGGTTGAAGACCTGGTTCGCAAGAGTTTGGCGGACAGAATGCGTAAGAGTCTGGAGGCCGGCAATTTCGGCGATGTAATGGTCGTCGGCGGCGGGATCAGCGGCATTCAGGCCGCGCTCGATCTCGGGTCCGCGGGTTTCAAGGTCTACCTGGTCGACAGGGCGCCGTCCATCGGCGGCCACATGGCGCAGCTCGACAAGACCTTTCCCACGAACGACTGCTCCATGTGAATACTCTCGCCCAAACTGGTCGAGGTCGGCCGGCATCCAAATATAGAAGTCCTCACCTACACCGAGGTTGTCGGTGTAGAGGGAGAAGCGGGTAACTTCAAGGCGACCCTGCTGAAAAAGCCCCGCTACATCATCGAGGACAAGTGCACGGGTTGCACCACCTGCGTGGAATACTGCCCGGTCAGGTACCCCGACCCGTTCAACCAGGAGATATCGAAGAACAAGGCCGTCCACATCTATTTCGCCCAGGCGATCCCCCTTGTCACGTACATCGACGAGAGCTGCATTTACCTCAAGGAGAAGAAATGCCGGATCTGCGAGGCGGTCTGCAGGAATGACGCCATAGATTTCAAGCAGGCGCAGGAGAAAGTCGAGGTGAATATCGGAGCGATAGTCCTGGCGCCGGGCTATGAGCCGTTCGATCCCAGGGCGAAGGAGGAGTATCGCTACGGACAGTTCGCCAACGTGGCGACCAGCATGGACTACGAACGTCTGCTGTGCGCCACCGGCCCGTATGAAGGAGAGATAAGGCGCGCCTCCGACGGGAAGCACCCCCGGAGGATAGCCTGGATTCAATGCGTCGGCTCCCGGCGGGTTACGCCGGGCGAAAACAGCTATTGCTCCGCCGTCTGCTGCACCTATACCCAGAAGCAGGTGATCCTGACTAAGGAGCATGACGCCGAGGCCCTCTGCACCGTCTTCCATAACGACATCCGCTCCTACGGGAAGGATTTCGAGAGCTTCTATGAAAGGGCGGAGAAGCTTCCCGGCGTCCGCTTTATCCGGAGCTACGTATCGATAGCAAAGGAGGACCCCGAAACTAAGAATGTCAGCATCCGCTATGCCGCGCCCGACGGGGAAGTTAAGGAGGAAGAATTCGACCTGGCGGTGCTGTCCGTCGGCTTGAACCCTCCTCCCGACTTCAAGGGCATTGCGGACAAATTCGGCGTCGAACTCGACGCCCACGGCTTCTGTAAAACCAGCCCCGTCAATCCGGTGGAGACCTCCCGCCCTGGGATTTTCATCAGCGGCGCCTTCCAGGGCCCCGTGGATATTCCCGAGTCGGTCTTCAGCGCCAGCGCGGCCGGTGCACGGTGCGGCGAGCTCCTCGACCGCCGGCGGGGCGAGCTGTCCCAGGAAAGGATGTATCCGCCGGAAAGGGACGTCGCCCGCGAGGCGCCGCGGGTCGGGGTCTTCGTGTGCCATTGCGGGGCCAATATCGGCAGGATAGTGGGCGTCCCTTCCGCCGTCGAATACGCCTTGACGCTCCCCAATGTCGTTTACGCCAAGGAGCAGCTCTTTTCCTGCGCCACCAATTCCGCCCAGGAAATAACGGACCTGGCGAGGGAAAAGGGGCTCAACCGAGTGGTCATCGCCGCCTGCTCCCCCCGGACCCTGGAGGCGCTGTTCAGGGACACCCTGCGGGAGGCGGGCATCAATCAATATTACCTGGAGATGGCCAATATCCGGGAGCATTGCTCCTGGGTCCACCCCAAGGAGAAGGAGGAGGCCACCCGGAAGGCGAAGGACATCATCCGGATGGCGGTGGCCCGCGCCAGCCGGTTGGAGCCGCTGCAAGAGATCGATCTGCCCGTCAACAAGACGGCCCTGGTGGTCGGCGGCGGCGTGGCCGGCATGACGTGCGCCCTCTCCATCGCGAATCAGGGCCATGAGGTTTGCCTGGTGGAGAAGGACGCGGACCTGGGAGGGACGGCGCGCAGGATCAGCTCCACGCTGGAGGGCCTGGACGTTCAGGCCTATTTGCGCGACGTTGCCCGCAAGATCTATCGGCACCCGCTGATCCATGTATATACCGGCGCCGAGATTACCGAGGCCGCCGGTTATGTGGGGAACTTCACGACCAGGCTGAAGTCGGACCGAGGGGCTGTTGAGATAAAACACGGCGCAACCGTCATCGCCACGGGCGCCGACGAATACAAGCCCGCCGAATACCTCTACGGACAGGACGACCGGGTGATGACCGGCCTCGAATTGGAGGAGCGGATCGCCCAGGGGGCCGAAAGGATCGCCCGGGCGGAGAGCCTGGTCATGATCCAGTGCGTCGGCTGCAGAAATGAGGACAGGAATTACTGCAGCAGGATCTGTTGCAGCCAGTCCGTGAAGAACGCCCTGAAGCTCAAGGAGATCAATCCCGGCATGGATGTCTACATTCTCTTCCGGGATATGAGGACCTACGGCTTCAGCGAGGATTATTACCGGGAGGCTTCGGAGAAGGACGTCAGGTTCGTCCGTTATGAGCCGCAGGATGGACCCCGGGTGGAGGCGGCCGTGGAGGAGGGGCGGCCCGTTCTGAGGGTTTCCGTGACCGATCCCATTTTGGGCAAGAGGCTGCGGATAGACGCCGATGCGGTCGCATTGGCCGCCGCCGTCGTCCCCTCCGTTGGGACCAGGGAGGCGGCGGGTCTGTTCAAGGTCTCTCTGGGGCCGGACGACTGGTGCAAGGAGGCCCATGTCAAATTGCGGCCGGTCGAGTTCGCCGCGGAAGGCGTTTACCTCTGCGGGATGGCCCACTATCCCAAGCATATCTCGGAGACGATCAGCCAGGCTTATGGGGCGGCGGGACGGGTCTTGACCCTGCTGTCCCACGATACGGTAACGGCCTCCGGCTCCGTCTGCGAGGTGGACGAGGACAGATGCATCTCGTGCGGGGCGTGCATCACCGTCTGCGCCTACGGCGCCATCGAGTTCCAGGAAACGCCGCGGGGCAGGAGGGCCAGGGTCAATCCGGTCCTGTGCAAGGGGGACGGGGTGTGCAACGCGGTATGCCCGACGGCGGCCATATCGCTCAAGCACTTTACCGAGGAAGAGATAACAAGCCAAATCGACGCGGCGATTGCCGGTTAGAGGAAGGAGGTGACAGCGGGTGAGCGCGGGAGTCAAATTTCAACCCAGAATACTGGGCTTCGTCTGCCAGTGGTGAGGCTACGGGGCGGCTGACCTGGCTGGAGTTTCCAGACTGCAATATTCGACCGAGACGAGGCTTATCCGGGTGATGTGCACCGGCAGGATCGACCTGTCGCATGTGCTCAGGGCCTTCCTGAAGGGAGCGGACGGCGTGTTCATCGGCGGCTGCCGCCTCAATGAGTGCAATTACATCACCCACGGGAATTTCCATGCCCTGGGCATGGTTCATCTGTGCAGGAAACTGATGGAGCGCATCGGGCTCAACCCCGAGAGGCTGAGGATCGAGTTCATGTCCTCCGGCGAGGGGATCCTCTTTGCCGAGGTCATGAATGATTTCGGAAGCGCCGTAAGGAAATTGGGTCCTCTGGGCAAGGGCGAAGGGCTGGACGCAACCGCCCTGCGGGCGGACCTCGAGGCGGTTGCCCGGATAGTCCCATATATCAGGCTCGTGGAGAGGGAGAGGCTGAGAGTGCCTTCGAGATCGGCGGAGGCCTACGAGGAGTTTTTCGGCGGCGACGAGTTCAACCGGCTGTTTGAAGAATTGATAGCGGATAAACTGGCGATAAGCCGGATCATGTCGCTCCTGCGGGAGGGGCCCCTCGCGACCGGCGAGATCGCCGCGCTCGCGGGCCTGGCCCCGTCGGAGGTCTCGAGACACATGGCCGGCGCCTCGCGGCAGGGCCTGGTCGGGTACGATCAAAACCTGAAGAGGTACGCCCTCGCCTGAGGGAAAAATAGAGGAACTGGACTGAGGCTATGGATATAGGAAAGATCGATAAGATCATCGACAGGCACGGCGGCGGGTCCGATTCGCTGATCCAGGTGCTGCTGGAGATCCAGAGCGAAAATCACTGGCTGCCCGGCGAGGCCCTGGGGAGGGTCGGCGAAAGACTGCGGGTCCCCCTGACCCGGATACGGCATATCGCCACCTTCTATAAGGCCTTCAGCCTGGTTCCCAAGGGGCGCCATGAGATCCATGTCTGCATGGGCACGGCCTGTCATGTCCGCGGGGCGCAGCGCGTCCTCGATACGGTCCAGGACCTCACCGGCATCAGGCCCGGCGAAACCGGCCTTGATCTGAAGTACAGCCTGGAGACGGTCAACTGCGTGGGCTGCTGCGCCCTGGGGCCGGTGCTGGAGATCGACGGAAAGACCCACGGCAAGATGGGGCCGGCCAAGGCGGCGGCCGTTTTGAAGAACATGGAGTAAGGGGAGGTTATGCCGAGAATAAACTCGCCTGAGGACCTGGAGAAAGTTAGGCAGGAGATATTGGCCGCAAGAGACCCGGGCAGGCCCTGCATTTCGATATGCGCGGGCACCGGCTGCCTCGCCTCCGGCGCGGGCGAGGTCATCGCCGCCTTCAAGGCGGAGATAGAAAAACAGGACCTGCAGGCGGAGGTGAACACAAGGGAGACCGGGTGTCCCGGATTCTGCGAGCGGGGCCCAGTCGTGGTCATCTATCCCGAGGAGATCTGCTATCTCCAGGTAAGGCCCGAGGACGTCCCCGAGATCGTCTCGGCCGTGAAGGAAAAGAAGGTCGTCGAGCGTCTCGTCTATGTCGATCCGGCCACGGGCGAAAAGGCGATCCTCGAAGCGGACATCCCCTTCTACAAGCACCAGGTGCGGAACCTCATCGGCAGCAACATCCGGATCGATCCGAAGCGCATCGAGGACTATCTGGCGATCGGCGGTTATTCGGCGCTGGCCAGGGTCCTTTTCCGGATGTCCGCCGGGGAGGTACTTTCGGAGGTCAAGAAATCCAACCTGCGGGGGAGGGGAGGCGGCGGCTTCCCCACGGGGAGAAAGTGGGAGGAATCCCGCAATGCCCCCGACCCGATAAAATACGTGATCGTCAACGCCGACGAGGGCGACCCGGGGGCGTTCATGGACAGGGCCCTCCTGGAGGGAAATCCCCACTCGACCCTCGAGGGCTTGACCATCGGCGCCTACGCCGTCGGCGCCCGCGAGGGCTATATTTACGTGCGGCAGGAATATCCCCTGGCGGTGGAGAATGTGATTATTGCTATCAAGCAGGCGGAGGAGCGCGGTTTGCTGGGGAAAGACATCCTCGGGTCGGGCTTTGATTTCACAGTCAAGGTGCACAAGGGCGCCGGGGCCTTCGTCTGCGGCGAATCGAGCGCCCTGATGACGGCGCTGGAGGGCAGGGCGGGGGAGCCCCGGCCGAAATATATCCACACCGCCGTCAAGGGCGTCTGGGACCATCCCAGCGTCCTGAACAACGTCGAGACCTGGGCGAACGTGCCGCTGATCATCAACAAAGGCGCCGGCTGGTTTATGCAATTCGGGACCGAGAGAAGCAAGGGCACGAAGATCTTCTCGCTCGTCGGCAAGATAACGAACACCGGCCTGGTCGAGGTGCCGATGGGCATCGCCCTCAGAGATGTCATCTACAAGATAGGCGGCGGCATCCCCGGCGGCAAGCGGTTCAAGGCGGTGCAGACGGGCGGGCCGTCCGGCGGCTGCATCCCCGAGTCGTTATTGGATCTCGAAGTCGGTTTCGACGAACTCTCCCGGGCCGGTTCGATGATGGGCTCCGGCGGGATGATCGTCATGGACGAGGATACCTGCATGGTCGATGTCGCCAGGTATTTCCTCAACTTCCTCACCGACGAATCGTGCGGCAAGTGCGTCCCCTGCCGGGAAGGCATCCGGCAGATGCTCAAGCTTCTCGACAATATCGTCAAGGGCAAGGGCAAGGAAGGCGACATCGAACTCTTGGAGGCGCTCTCCGAGACGGCCATCGACGCCTCGCTATGCGCCTTGGGCAAGACCGCCCCCAACCCGTTTTTGAGCACGCTGAAATACTTCCGGGAAGAGTACGAGGCGCACATCCGGCAGAAGAGGTGCCCCGCCCTGTCCTGCAAGGAGCTGATCGCCTACCATATCGAGCCGGAGAAATGCCGGGCCTGCATGATCTGCGCCAAACAATGTCCGGTCAACGCCATCGCGGGCGGCAAGAATCTCATCCACGTCATCGACCAGGAGAAGTGCACGAAGTGCGGTACCTGCTTCGAGGTATGCCCGGCCCGCTTCGGCGCGGTGCGCAAGCTCTCCGGCGAGCCCGTCCCGGCGCCCATTCCCGAAGACGCTAGGGCCGTCTCCAGAAAGGGCAAGGAAACATGAGCGAGATCCTTTTGCAGATCGACGGACGAGAGGTCAGGGCGAAGGCGGGGATGACCGTCCTGGAGGCGGCGCAAAGGGCGGGGATTGCGATCCCGACGCTTTGCCACCACGAGAAGCTGGAGCCCTACGGCGGCTGCCGGCTTTGCACGGTGGAGGCGGAAGTGCGCGGCTGGACGAAGCTCGTGGCCGCCTGCTGCTACCCGGTGGAGTCCGACCTGGTCGTGAGGACCAGGTCGGAAAAGGTGGACAGGATCCGCAGGATGATCCTGGAGCTGCTTATGGCCCATGCCCCGGATGCCTTCGCCCTGCAAGATCTGGCAAAGGAGTACGGGGCCGACAGGGACCGCTTTGAGAAGGAGGCCTCCTTTTGCATCCATTGCGGGTTGTGCGTGAGATACTGCGCCGAGGTCAAGAAGGCAAACGCCGTCGGATTCATCGACAGGGGGACGAGGCGGGAGATCTGTTTCGTCCCGGAGATCGCGGCGAAGGAATGCTGGCAATGCAAGGAGTGCTTCCCGCTTTGCCCCACCGAGGCGCTGCAGGCGGCCTACGTCCTGACCGAAGCGCTGAATTTGAAGAACCGGCCGCTTTCGTCGAAATAAAGGTTTTTTCTCCTTCCCGCTGAAAAATACCATTCTATTCCTTCATGCTCCCTGTCCGCCTGAACCTTGCATGAAACGAACCGGCTTCCTCCAGGACGACGGGGATATGTCCCGGTTCTTTTCTTGCCTTCTTGAGGTAGTCCGACAACTGCTCCCTGTAATCCGGATGCGCGCATTGCCGGATTATCGTCTCCCCCCTCTCCAGCGGATCGAGTCCGCGCAGATCGGCCAGTCCCTGCTCCGTTACGAGGATGTCCACGTCATGCTCCGTGTGGTCCACATGGGATACCAGCGGGACAACGGCGGATATTTTTCCCCCTTTGGCCGTTGAAGGGCCGACGAAGATCGAGTAAAGCCCATTGCGCGAGAAGTCGTACGACCCGGCGATGCCGGTCAGGATCTTGGATCCCAGGATGTGGCTCGAGTTCACCTGCCCCTGGATATCCATCTCCAGGCAGCCGTTGACGGCGATCACTCCGAACCGCCGGATGACCTCCGGCGCGTTGCAGATCGTCACCGGACGCAGGACCATACATTTCTTGTACCGGTCCAGATCCTTGAGGAATCTCTCCCAAACCCCCGGGGTGAGTCTCAGGGCCATCCCGGACACCCACTCCACCTTGCCCGCCTCGACCAGCTCTATGACGGGATCGGTGACGGCCGGCAGGTGAAAGCGGAAAGGGGCAAGGTCGCTCTTCCCGATGACCCGCAGGACCTGGCCCGCCAGATCCCCCACGCCCAGCTCGATCGGCGGCAGGGGGTCGCTCAGTCGTCCGGCGGCAATTTCCCGGTGGAAAAAATCGACGAGGAGCCGCCCGATCGCTTCGGCCGTCCGGTCCGTTTTCTCCTCGCCGGGAGGAGTTTCGCCGCGATCCGAAAAAACAATCGCCCTGATCTTCTTCGGATCAACGGGGAAGTAGGGAACGCCGATCCTCTCGAGGGGGCTGCCGACAAGCGGAATCGGTTTGCCCTCCTGCCGATAGATGTCGTGCAGGCCCTCCAGAGCCGGCGGGCGGTTCAGGTTGATCTCCACGATCACCCCGGAGGCGACATCGATCCACTCGGGCGAATCGTAGACCGCGGTCGAGGGGATGATGTTCCCCTCCCTGGCCAGCCCGATCGCTTCGACAACAGCCAGATCGACGGGGCCGAACCAGCCCCTTTTGACCTGCAGGGGGAGCTCGGCCCCCTTGCCTTCGACGAACCGTACCTCCCCCCGATTGACGGCGGCCCGGAGTTTCTCGCCGCCGATGGCGCCGATCCGGGTTCTGATCCCGCCGGCTTCGGCGAGGGCGTCTTCCACTTCGGGACCCAGGGGCCCCGCGCACAACAGATCGATCCTGATTCCGCCTTCATTTTTTATCCTCTGCGCCAGGGCCAGAAATGTCGACCTGGGGCAGCCCATCAGGGGATTCCCCGAGGTCGCGACCTTCATCCCGTCCCGAAAGAGCGCCGCCGCCTCATCGGCCGTCATTACCTTCTCGCGGGATTCCCGATGCCTGATCCGCTTGCCGATGTCGTCCAATTTACGCCCCCGCCTGTTTACGGCATGATATAATTCTATGCCGGTTTGTGGGTGCGGTAAAATTCGTAGCCGGCCTCTAGGGCTTTGATATTAAGCACTTCGGATTTCTTGGGAACGCTGCCCGCGACGATCTTCTTCAGGACAGCGAGACTCCCCGGATTGATCAGCTCGATGACCGCTCCCAGCATGAAGATGTTGGCCGCCATGCGGTTCTTGAACGCCTCCTCGGCCTGTTTCGTAGCCGGAACCGCAAAGGTCCTCGTGAAAGGGGTTGGAATCGACCTGATCAGGGTGTTGTCGTAAACAATGAGCGTCCTCGCCGGATCCGCTTCGGAAAGGAGCCGTTTCACGGCTTCTTCAGACATGAAGACCATCAGGTCCGGGCGGGAGCTTTTGGGGTAGTTGATCGGCCGGTCGGAGATGACCACATCGGTGCGGCAGGCGCCGCCGCGGGAAGCCGGTCCGTAGGATTGGGCCTGGGTCACCTGCAGATCGGGGAAGTGCTCCATCATCCGGGCGATGATCACGCCCATGAGGATGATTCCCTGCCCGCCGAAGCCGGTGAAGATGATCTCCTTCCTCATTCCTTCTCCTTCCCTTTCTCTTTTGCGACCACGGTCAGGACCATATCGGGACAATTGGACTCGCAAAGCCCGCAGACCTTGCAATTATCAATCCTTGCCGGCCGGGGCATCAGGTAGTCCAGATCGCTCCTCTGCTCGCCCGGCTCGAAAACGTCGAACGGGCAGATGTACCGGCAGAGCATGCAGCCCTTGCAGTACCTGCGGTCTATCTCGATTTTTTCCGCGGCCTTCAACGATCGCCTCCTCTGGCTTGCTCCTCTTTCACTCTCCGGTTCATTCGCTGGACCTCTTCCATGAATTCGGGCCGCTCGGTCCGCAGGAAGTCCCCCACGGGGATCTTCCCCTGCGCCTCGATCTCCTCCCATTGGGAAGGGTCTTCTTCCTTCACGCAGTGCTCCTTGATCCACTGAAGATTGAACTCGGGGGAACCGGAACCCAGCAGGTATCTCCCGGTCTGTACCGGGCACTGGGATATGATTTCGAGGTAGGAAAAACCTTTGTGGTTGATCGCCGTCTTGAATGCCTTGATCAGCGGTTTGAGGTGGGCCGTGGACCAGCGGCTGACCATCGTTGCCCCCGCCGCGATGGCGACCCGGCAGCCGTCGAGTTGTTTCTCGATATTGCCGTAGGGAGTTGTCTGGGTTTTCGATCCCAGCATCGTGCTGGGGGCGACCTGTCCTCCGGTCATGGCATAGATCTGGTTGTTGACCATGACGACGGTAATGTCGATGTTGCGGCGGGCGGCGTGAAGCAGGTGGTTGCCTCCGATGGCCAGGCAGTCCCCGTCGCCGGTGAAGGTGACGACCTTGCGGGACGGCCGCGTGGCCTTCAGGCCGATGGCGGCCGGAATGGCGCGGCCGTGGAGGATCTTGAGGATATCCACGTTCATGTACACGCCGATCCAGGCGCTGCATCCGATTCCGGCCGTCATGGCCAGATCATCGATGCAGCCCAGGTCGTCCACGGCCTTCAGGAAGGCCTGGACGATCATCCCGTCGCCGCAGCCGGGACAGAAAAGAAAAGGGAGAAATTCTTTCCGGAGGTATTTTTCGGCAAGCGGATTCATCGCTACTCCTCCAGAAACCGCAGGAATTCCTGGGGCTGCGGGTAAAGCCCCCCGATCTTCGAAAACAATTCGATCCTTATCTCCGGCCGCCGGACGACCCTTTCGATCTCCCTCTGCATCATGCCGAGGTTCATCTCGGCAACGACGACCCGCCCGGCGCCGGCCAGCGCGCGGCGGACGAGATCGTCGGGGAACGGCCAGACGGTTTTTACTTCGACGGAGCGGAGGGCAAGTCCGTTTTCCCTACCCATGTCGACGGCGCTCCGCGCGGCGCGGCAAACGGAACCGAAAGTCACGAAGGCGGTCTCGGCCTTTTCGTCGCCGTAGACCTGGACCTCGGCGAATTCATCCATATGATCCTCGATCTTGGAGACGATCCGGCGGATGTTCTCGGCGGCCTCCCTGGCGTTGCCGCGATTGCCGCTCTGGCTCTTGGCCTGCGAGATCACGGGACACTTGTACCCGGTGTTGAAGGCGGGCATGAACGGGACGCCGTCCGTGTCCGGCTGGAAAGGGATGAACTCCTCCCTCGGGACCGTGGGGGCCTTTCTTTCCACAAGCGTCAACTGGTCCGCGTCCGGGAGGAACACCTTTTCCCGGATGTGGCCGACGACCTCGTCCGAAAGGATGATAACAGGGATCCTGAACCGTTCGGAGAGATTGAAGGCTTTTATCGTATGATCGAACATCTCCTGGGCCGTGGACGGGCACAGCACGATAAGGGAATAGTCCCCGTTGGAGCCGTACCTCGCCTGGTAAAAATCGCCCTGGGCCGTGGAGGTGGACTGTCCCGACGCCGGCCCTCCCCTCATCACGTTGATGATGACGCAGGGGGCTTCCACCGCGACGGCCATGCCGATCGCCTCCTGCATGAGACAGAACCCCGGGCCGCTCGTGGCGGTCATCGCCTTCGTTCCGCCCCAGGAGGCCCCGACGACCGCGACGAGCGCCGCGATTTCGTCCTCCATCTGAAGGCAAAGGCCGTCCACCAAGGGGAGGCGTCTGGACATGAACTCCAGGATCTCCGTGGCCGGCGTGATCGGATAGCCGCCATAGAAGCGGCAGCCGGCCAGGAGAGCCGCCTCCCCGCAGGCCTCGTTTCCCATCATGACTTTGATACGGCCTTTTTTCATGGCTTCCTTTCTTGCAAATCATCCACGAAGCTGATCGCCTGCGAGGGGCAGTTGGCTTCGCATAGGCCGCACTCGATGCAGAGCTCGGGATCGATATGGCACTGCGTCTCTCCTTCCCTGATTGCGCCGGACTCGCATCCGGAGACGCAGGCGCCGCAAAGAACGCAGTCGCTGTTCACGACGTAAGGCATAAACCTACTTCCCCCCTTTCTCAGCCCATGTACATCTTCCCCGGATCGATCACCTCGCGGATCAAACGCAACTGGTCCTTTTCGGGCGGCTCCGTGTACGGCACCTGCGGGGGGACGACCGGGGCAAAGCCCATGGTCCCCAAAACGTCTTCGAGCGTATTGCCCGGATGAATGGAGATCAGCATCATCTGTTTCGTTTCCGGGTGGAATCCGAAGATCGCCTTGTCCGTGATGACCCGGGTGGGCCCGCCGCTCAGGCCGGCCTTGGCGCGGCTGTCGCCGCCTGTCATATAACCGGGGCTGGTGACGAAGGAGATCGTCTTTTTCAGCTTCCGCTCGTCATGACGCATGATGAGGATGTTCCTTTTTGCGGAGGAGGCGATATCGTTGGCCCCCCCGCTGCCCACCATGTGGCGGAACTTTCCGCGCGGATCCCCGATGAGGGTGGTGTTGAGGTTCCCGTACTGATCCGTTTCGAGACCGCCCAGGAATCCGACATCCACGCGGCCCTTGTGGAGGATTGCCCCCAGGATGTCCACGAAACCGCTCAGGACCTTGGCCCGGTACCACACCCGCGGATCCGCCAGGCCCACCCCCGTGTGAACCGGTTCCGAATCGATAACGCCCAGCTCAAAGAGCATCGTCATATTGGGCGCGTGCGTCCGCTTGGCCAGAAAAGCGGCAACGACGGGCAAGCCCAGACCCACCGCCACAACCTCGCGATCCTTGATTTCCCGTGCTCCCGCCACCGCCATCAGTTCGGACGGGGTATAATCGACGTCCATGTCTTTTCCTTCCCCTTGATAAACTCGTAATAAGTCGCCAAAGCCTTAATATCCCAAAATCGGATCCGCCCTGAGGGTATTGAGGTGCTTCATCCCCCCCACCTTTTCGAGGTACTCCCAGTGATCCTTCACGCCGTACACGTATTCATTCAGATACGCCTCAAAGGCGGCGGGCGTGCTCGTCGCCTGTACGTATTTCTCGATTTCCCCGGCGTCATAGTCATATTCCCGGAAGACGGAGGTGGGGTGCGCGGCAAAAGGCAGTTCCACCACATGGGAGACCAAGAGACCCGGGATCACCGTCCGCTCGGCGTGCCGGCGGATCACCTCGGTCGGGACCACGCGCTCCGCGATGATGATCGTGCGTTTGCCGGCCTTGGCCTGTTCCACGTTGTCCCATCTGGGCCCCATGATCCAGGCATTGCCCTCCGCATCGGCGGCATGCACGACCAGCACGGACACATCCGGGAGGAGGGGCTTCAGGACCAGCCAGTTGTCCCCCGTGAACGGATCGACGATATCGGCCACGTCCGATCCCGTGTGTTCCCGGATCCGCCGCATCAGGTCGGAACCAACCAGCGAACGGATCGGCATGAAAGGCAGCCCCAGCGATCCGGCCAGATAGCGGAAGGCGACGGACAGGCTGCTGTACTCTTCGGCCTGCAGGCTGCCGTCTTCGATTCCCCGGTTCACGCAGTTCAGGCGCCCGAAGCGGTCCAGCGAACCGCCGCCGTAAATCAGCCGTTCCACCGCGCCGGCGCCCACCAGCATATCCCCGTCCATCGCGCCCACGCACTGCGAGACGGTCAGGCCCTTGATGCCCTGGCGGATGACCTCCCTGACGAACGCCATCGCGCAGCGGGTGATCGGGAAACCCGAGAGGGCTACATGGGAACCGGAGGGAACGGAGGCGACCGCCTCCGCAAGCGTCGTCAGTTTGTCCACGCGGACCTCCTATCAAAAAGGTTTCTTTTCAAACAGAACGATCAGGATTTGACAGGCGCCGTCCGCCAATTTGATCTCGGCCAGTTCGCTCGGACGATTGAGCCGGCTGTCGATCGCCAGGGTGATCATGTTGGCGGGCATGCAGGCAAAAGGCCTTGTTTCCTGGGCGGCCAGGCGGTCTTCGACCGCCCGGTGCACGCACCCCTCTATCCGCACGCGTAGCAGTCGACCGTCGATCTCAACGGAGATGCCGCCGACGATTCCGTGCTCCTTGAGGACGCCTTCTATGGTCCGAATCATTTCGTCGATCTCGGCGGACTGCAGTTTCGGGAGGCATTCGGACCTGAAAAAATCGCGGCCGAGTGCGGTCAGGCGGAAGCGCGCCCCCTTGCCCCGCTCGTCCCAGAAGGCCTTTTCCAGCTCGAAGATCATGGCATTGGCGTAGTCTTTGGAAATCGTCTCCATATTCATACCTGCTCCTTATAATAAGGTTCTCCCCATTTTTCCGAAAAGACAAGCTGGTTGATGGGGAGGCGGGGACGTTGCCGATGCGGCCTGGTCGGATGGCCGATGGAGATGAGACTGACCGCCTTGAATCCCTCGGGGATGCCCAGCAGCTCCTTCGTACGCTCCTCGTCGCGGATGTCTATGCAGGGGGCGATGACCCAGCAGGCGCCCAGCCCCAGCGCCGTGATCATCAGCAGCATGTTTTCGATCGCCGCCGAGGTATCGTACGGCATGTCCCAGACGTCCTTCTTGCCGCAGACCATGATGGTGAGGGGGGCATTTTCGGAAAAGGCGGACACCTGTCCCGAGGTCAACTTCTCGAAGGCGGCCTTCTTCTTGGCCTCATCCTGCAGGGTCGCAAACCTCTCCTGCATCTGATGGGTGACGTACTCCGCCGTGAAACGGCGTCCGCTTCCTCCGCCCGCCAGCGCCGCCAGCTTCTTGCGCGTCGCGGGGTCCTTCACGACGATAAAACGCCAGGGCTGCGCGTTTTCGCCCGAAGGCGCCTGGCGGCCGGCCTCCAGGATCATGGCGATGTCCTCTTCGGATACCGGCTCCTCGGTCCATTCCCGGATGCTGCGGCGATCCTGAATGACCTTCATGGTTGCTTCAGCCAAGCTGTAGGTCTCCGCCATCCTTTATCCTCCTTTCTCCTTATTGGCAAAATCCTTTCGGTCTACGGCGGATAAGAAACAGTATAGAGATGTTTGCCGCCGTTCAGAGGCCCTTTGAGCAGGGCGTCGATCTCCTGCCGGTCGCGCATGGTGACCTTGTTCGCCGGGGGCAACTGCCCGGCCGGGAAGCGGGTCATGATGTCGTCGATCAGCCTGCACATATAGTCCAGCAGCGCATTGAGCCCCGGGATGGCCTTATCGGCGCCGGCCAGCGTAGGCCGTCCGATCACCCCCTCGGGATAGACCAGGACTTCGGCGCCTCCCAACCCGACGTGTTCGTGCCCCTTGATCGGAGAATGATACACCTCCCCGCCCTTGTCCACATGACCGGGCGGCAGGAACCCTTCCGGCTTGTTGTCCACGGCGAGCTCCATTTTCATGAACTCGGGAAACAGCGCCAGCGAGTAAGACGCCTCTACTTCGCAGGCATGCTGGAAGGGCGTATCGAAAGGCCCTCCATGGGCCTTGTCCTTGAGATAATCGTGGATAACCGTCGGCCAATGGAGGGAAATCAGGATGCACGGCACCTGGTATTTCTTGGCCCACTGATGAAGCGCCAGGGGGATGACCTCTTCCTGGCCGTGGCCGTTCAAGAGGATCTGCTTGCGAAAACCCATATTCCAGAATCCCGCAATGATCGCGCGGAGGTTGGCCAGGAACGTCTCTTCCGGAACGACGACGGTCCCCGGCATGCCGAGGTGGTTGTAAGGGTGGGATCCGTACCAGACGGGTTCGGCCACCGTACAGCCCGTCTTGAGGGCGACCTGTTCCGCCATCCGGGTCGCCAGAAAAGTGTCTTCCCCGAGAGGCTGTGCAGCCCCATGGCATTCCGTGCTTCCTACCGGAATGATAATCAGGTCGTTCTGCTTGAGCCGGGCATTGATCTCGGTCATGTTCATGGTCTGACAGTACACGCCGTCAGGCCGCTCCATATGGCCGCCTTCCGGTGGAAACTTCCAGTTGCCCATAATTGATCTCCTTTATTATGTGTCTTCAGCTTAGCCAGTCAGCGTCTATTCGTTTGAATTCTATTATTACATTCCGGGGATGACGCCGGCTCCCTAAGGCGTAATAAGATTGGGCAAAAAGGTCGCAATCTGCGGGAAAATCATCAAAATAATAGTTTCAATAATCAATGCGGCGAGGAAGGGGAATATCCCCTTAAAGATTGACTCAAGGGGCACATCAGGAGAAATCCCGTGAATGACAAATACATTGACCCCTACCGGCGGTGTGATCACCCCCATCTCGCACACGAGCACAATGATGACGCCAAACCAGATCGGGTCAAAACCAAGCTTCATAACTATCGGGAAGAAGATGGGTATGGTAACCACAATTAAGCCCATAGAATCCATGAAGAATCCGCCTATAAAGTAAATGAATACGATGATTACCATGACAGCCATCGGGTGGATGGGAAGACCCCCGAGCCACTCAGCCAGCAGGAAGGGGATCCTCGACACCGCCATGAAATGACCGAATATGATAGCTCCCGTAATAATGAATATCACCATACAGGATGTTTGCAAGCCTTCCCTGCAGGCCTCGATAAATGTATGCCAGGTAAGTTGGCGCCGGGCTAAGCCGATGACCAAAGCGCCGCCGGCTCCGATCGCTCCGGCCTGAGTGGGGCTGAACCAGCCGAGGAAGAGCCCCCCGATGGCGATAAGGAAAAGAAGCAAAGCCTCAATAATTCCCGTCAGCGCTTTCAGCTTTTCCTTCCAGCTGGACGGGACTCCGGGGGGACCGATGGAGGGTTTGCGCCAGCATAGCAGAGCCACCGTTGCGGCAAAAAGGATGGTCAGGAGTATCCCCGGCAGAACACCGGCGACGAAAAGTTTGCCTATGGATTGCTCGGTCAATATCCCATAGACAATAAAGATGGTGCTCGGCGGGATAAGGATGCCGAGGGTGCCGGCAGCGGCGACCGTGCCGGTGGCAAGCGCATCATCATAATTGTACTTCTTCATCTCCGGAAGCGCTATCTTCCCCATGATGGCCGCAGTTGCCGTGCTCGACCCGCAGATGGCCCCGAACGCGGCGCAAGCCAATACAGTGGCTATGGTCAGACCGCCGCGGTAGTGTCCTATCCAGGCATAGGTTGTACCGTAAAGCCTTTGGCTGATCCCCGAAGCGAAGGCGAAGGTGCCCATGAGGATAAACATGGGGATTACGCTTAACGGGTAAGATGAGAAAGATTCGAAGATATCGAGGCCTATAAGATTGAGTGCCGCTGTCGGGGTGGTTAAATAGGCAAACCCCGCAAATCCGGCCAAAGCCATAGCGAAGGCAACCGGCATTCTGAGGAGAAAGAGTAAAACGAGAAAACCGATGCCGATAATGCCTACAAAAGCTGGACTCATTTCTGCACCCTTGTAAAGAGCAATTTAAGAAACCTCTGCAGCAATATCAAACCGACGGGAATACCGGCCAGAGCAATGGCATAGGCGAAAGGATACAGGGGGATGTAGGCAGTTGCGCTATGCTCGCCCGATGTTTGATAGGAGTGACCAAGCGCATAAAGGCGCCAGATAATCACGATGAATAGTCCCAGGGAAAGAAGAAGAACAAGGCCGTCGATCACTGCCCGGGCACGCCGCGGCAACAGTCTGAAAAAAAATTCTACTTGAATATGCCGACCGAGAATCAGCGCCATGCCGGCGGCAAAGGAAATTGCCACTATCTGGGAAAGCATCACGACGTCAATGGCGCCCGGGAGGCGCCATCCAAAGACCTTCGCCCCCACGACATCGATGCAGGTAACCGCCATCATCATCAGCATCGCTGCAATCCCAAGCCACTCGCACCAGCCGCTTAACCGATGATTGAACCGTTTAAATTTGTCTAACACGGAGCCATCCTCGCTGTCTTCGGCGTATGCGGGAGCAAAGCCCCCGCATACATTTTAAAGGGCCAATAAACAATCCGGGGTTCCAATCTTAAGCCCCGGATCGCGAGTCTTATGCCCCCGCCTGCGGGGGGCATTAATCAGGGGTCGGCCTGCTTATTTCAAAGCTTCGGGTTTCACTTCCGGAGGCCCGACTGCCGACGGGATGCGCAATGCTATCTGCTTTTTTGTCCAATAATCGGACCGTTCCCGCAGGAACTTGATCCAGCCTCTCACCTCCGCCTCGGAGAATCCTTTGCCCGTCATGGTTTTTACATAATTATCTATGACCGGTTCGACGGCGGCCTTCCACCTTGGAAGCTCGCTCGGCGGCAGCTCGACGAATTCCACCTTCTTCGACAAACCAAACGCCTTGCCGACGAAATCGATGGCATTCCACATCAAGATATACTGCTCTTTATACTCGCCAACGAGTTTGTCAAAGATGGCTTTGATGTCCGGCGTCAACTTCTTATAGCTGTCCTTGTTCATCACCAGATAAAACGGATAGGGATGGTTGATCTCCCAGACTGACGTCGTATATTTCACCACTTCGGCAAACTTGAAAGCAAAAAGCGTTTCAAAGTTTGACGCCTCTCCATCGATGACGCCCTTGGAAATCGCCTCATAAACTTCCGGCATCGGTGTAGGCGCCGGGGTCCCGCCCAGCGCCTTGATCACCTCGCCGACAATTCCGGGTCCTCTTATGGTCAGCCCCTTAAGGTCTTCCAGCCTGCGAATAGGTTTCTTTGCAGTGGCTATGGCGCTCGGAGGGGAAGAATTCATCCAAAGCACGTTTACCCTTTCAAATTCCTTCGGCCTGAATTCTTGGTAAAAATCATTGAAGACTTGACTCGCTACCCAGCCGGTGGGAAAGCCGATCGGCAAACCATTGGATTCGGTAACCGGCATGCGGCCCGCGGTGTAAAAAACATGGGAGTAACCGATATCGGCAATCCCGCTCACCACCCCGTCAAAAATCGCCGGGGCCTTCAGCAATGAGCCGCCGGCATAGTAATCAACCTTCACCGCTCCCTGGGTGCGCTTCTCCAATTCGCGGCAAAATTCCTCCAACACCGTGGATTGGAAGGACGGCGGCGGAAAATAATTGGCCACTTTCAGCCTTATTTCCGCTGCGGAAACCTTTCCGGAGGGCAAGAGAGACACCGAGAGCCCTACGAAAATAACCATCGCCAGGACCGCCATTGAACGTTTCTTCTGTCCCATTTTAACACCTCCTTTTTTAGATGTTGCCGGTATCTGATTCCCATATCTTCTGATAATGCATTACTTTTTTTACAGCAAAAGTGTAGGGCACGGCGGTCTTGCATGTCAAGGAAAATAGAAAGGGCCGTGACTCATATTAAAGCAGGTCTCTAACATCGCTGACGTTGATCTCGAGCATCGTTATATTGGCCGAGATGCGGTCCAGGTTCCTCTCCACCGCCTGGATCCCCGCGGCCTTCTCGCGCAGGCCGTCCGCCAGTTTGCGCATCTTTTTGATCATCCTGCCCATCTCTTTAACAGCCGTCTTGTCCATAACAATCCTCATTAATTTTTTCTCAGATCCTTGAACCGTTTCGCCTTGACTTCGTAGCGGGGCAGGGCGCCGACGGGATGGACCGATATCTGATAGCCGAGATTGGTCTTTACCCGGAGCTGGTCCTTCAGGCGGGCGAGGATCGCCTCCTGCTCGCCTTCCTTGCCCGGCCTGATCTCGATCTTGAGCGCGATCTTGTCCAAGTCCCCTTCTTTCGTCACGACGACCTCGTACTCGTCCCCCAACTCGGGGATGCCCCGGACCGCCTCTTCGATGGCGGTAGGCGCCAGGAGAACACCCTTGACCTTGGTTATGTCGTCGGCGCGGCCGACAATCCCCCCTTCTATCATCCTGAATGTCCTGCCGCAGCCGCAGACCCCGTCGCTCCACAGGCTCACGTCCTTGGAATCGAAGCGGATGCACGGCTTGCCGATCCTGTCGAGCGCCGTTATCACGAGCTTCCCCCGCTTGCCCGCTTCCGTGATCGGCTCGCCCGTTTCCACGTCCTCGATCTCCACCAGGAAGAGGGCTTCATTGACATGCAGGCCGCCGGGCTGCTCCGTGCACTCATAGCTCCACGCCCCGATTTCCGTGGCGCCGATATGATCATATACCTTGGCGCCCCACGCCTCCTCCATCCTCTTTTTTGTGGAGGGGACGCTCCCGCCCGGCTCGCCGGCCACGGTTATCCTTTTTATCTGGAGGTCTCTTCCCGGATCGATGTTCAGCTTTTTCGCCCTCTCGGCCAGTCCCAGGACATACGTCGGGGTCGCGCCGAAGGCCGTGCATCTGAGCTCTTTCATCTTCAGGATGCGGGCGTCAGTGTCCAGTACCCCGCCGGGCACCGTCTCGCAGCCGAGCTTCTCCGCCGCGTAATGCATCGCCCAGAAGGCGACGAAGATGTTGTACCCGAAGGGGATAAAGACCCGGTCCGTGTCCCGGTAGCCCTGGGCATACAGGATGTAGCACCAGGATTCGGCCCACCATTCCCAGTCCTGCCATGTGTCGGCCTGGTACACCGGCGCGCCCGTCGTGCCGCTGGTCTGCCGGAAAACGACTATCCTTTCGCGCGGCACGGCCAGCATGTCTCCGTAAGGGAACGGCTCGTTCTTCTGGACGTCCCGGAGCATGGCCTTTTCGACCCTGGGCACCTTTCCGATATCCTCGAATGTCCTGATGTCGCCCGGCTCCAGCCCCGCCGCCCTGTAAAGCCGGCGGTAGAACGGGGAGTTGTGATACGCCCATTCCACGATCCGCTTGAACTTCTTGAGCTGAAGCGCCCGGAGCTTCTCGCGGGGAAGGGTTTCCAGCAGGGGATTCCAATAAATGCTATCATTTTTCTGCATGACGACCTTCCCTGCCGGAGATTTTCATGGCCTCGCAGGCGAGCCTTTCCGAGAGATCCCGGGATTCCCCCCAGAAGATGCAGCCGGTGGGGCATACTGCGGCGCAGGCCGGGTCCTTGCCTTCCGCCTGCCGGGCGAGGCACATGTCGCACTTGACGGCGATGTCCCCGTCGTCGTCGAACTGCATGGCCCCGAAGGGGCAGGCCTCCACGCAGGCCTTGCAGCCGATGCAGAGGTCGTCGTTGATGAGAACGATCCCGCGGCCGTTTCTCGAAATCGCATCCACCGTACATGCCTTCGCGCAGGGGGCGTCAGCGCAGTGGCGGCAGTAGATGGGCGTGAAATCGGGCGCGTGCTCGATCACCCTCACCAACCGCGGGCCGGCGCCGAGGCCGTGCTCCTGCTTGCAGGCCACCTCGCAGGCGTGGCAGCCCATGCAATCCCTCTTGAAAAAGATCAGCGAAACCTTCCCCATCTCCTTCCTCCCAATTATCCTTTCACCGGAGATATCCTGCACAGACATACCCTCAGATTGGTGGCGCCCATGGCGGGATCCATCGTCTTATGGGAATTGTCGGTCAGGATGTTCACATTGGCTATGTCCCACCCATGCCCCGGATCCTTGAGCTCCGGGAACCACCAGCCGTGCTCCGCGACGATCACCCGCGGGTCTATCCCGTCGTTGAGCTTCGCCCGCTGCCTGATTTTTCCGCGGGGGGATTCGATAAAGATCCACTGCCCGTCCTCGATGCTCTCCTTCCTGGCCGCAGCGGGGTGGATCTCCGCGATGGGATCGGGTCTGATCTCTCTGAGCCACGGCACCATGAAGTTTTCTGAATGGAAAAAAGTGGGGGTGCGCAGGCCGGCGTTGAGGATGTAGGGGAACTCTTTCGCCACTTCGGGAGTGGAGTAGGGGCTCTCGGGAACCTCGGTATACTTGGGGAGGGGATCGAATCCCCACTTCTCCAGGATCGTGGAGTAGAGCTCGACCTTGCCGGAGGGCGTGGAGAATCCCTTCTGCTTGTACTTGTGGTAAACCGTCTCGCCCTGCAGATAGCCCTTTTGCTTGAACTGCTCCCAGGTCAGTCCGGACGGCTCAAGCAGGTAGTCCAGGGCGTCTTCCACCGTGTCCCACCACTCCTGCCCCATCTTCTTGCCCAGTTCCTGGAATATCTTGTGGTCCTGCCAGCACTCGCCGATCTCCACGCACTTCCGGCGCGCCAGCGCGAAACCGTGCCGTTTCCAGTTGTCGGCTATGTGGTCTGCCTCGAGCCAGGTCGCCGCGGGCAGGAAGATATCCGCCAGTTCCGCCGTGGGGGTGAGGAAGAAATCGACGACCACCAGGAACTCCAGCTTTTTCAGGGCCTCGTAGGCCTCTCTCGCGTTTGCCCTGGTGCTGACCGGATTGGTCCCGCAGAGGAGACCCGCCTTCAGTTGGTAAGGCTTTCCCGTCAAGATGGATTCCCAGGCGACCTTGGGGGTGATGAAGGCAACCCTGGCGCCGAGTTTGTACTGGTTGCCCCCCAGCCTCTTTTCCCGCATCTCCGCCGAAAGGTCCCTGTGCCGGGAAAATTCGGCCACCGTCCTGACGGGCGGATTCGCGTAGAGGACGTTTCCCCCGGGCGCGTCCAGATTGCCCGTGACTGCCATGAGTCCCGTCAAGATCCGGGTGCAGTCGGTGCAGTTGTTGTTCTGCTCGGTGGGAACGCCCCAGTGGAGGCAGGCGGGGCTGGTCGTGGCGTACATCCGCGCGGCCTCCCGGATCAGCTCCCTGTCCACCCAGGTGATCTCCTCCACCCTGTCCGGAGGATATTCCGCGACCCTCTCCCTGAAGGCCTCCCAGCCGTTGATGTAGTCCGCGGCAAACGCCTTGTCGTAGAGTTCCTCCTCGATGAGGACATGGTGGAAGCCCATGGCCAGCGCCGCGTCCGTCCCCGGGCGAATCTGTAGCCAGAGGTCGGCCTTTTTGGCGAGAAAGCCCCTCCTCGGATCTATCACGATCAGCCTGGCGCCTTTCTTGTAGGCCCGCCAGAAATCCACGCCCTTGTATTCGTCGGGATTGGTCCACTGGGGGTTGCAGCCCCACATGACGATGCACCCGGGTCCCCCCCGGTAGTCGCAAACGGGGAGGTTGCCGATGGTGATCAGGGTCGAGGCGACCCTCGAGACGTAGCACATATGCCCGGCCGTCAGCACATTGGGGGTGCCCAGTTGGTTGGCGAAGCGGTAGAGGTGGCTCTCGTAATCCCGGCCGGTTCCCTGGCCTACGACGATGTGTTCCGGGCCGTAATCCGCTATCACCTGCCTGAACTTTGCCGCGACGGTATCCAGCGCCTCGTCCCAGGAGATGCGTTCCCACTTTCCGTTCACCTTTTTCAGGGGGTGAAGCACCCGGTCGGGATGGTAGGCCAGTTGCGTGACGGCCAGCCCCTTGCTGCAAAGGCTGCCGTAACTGATCGGGGAGGCGGGATCGCCCTCCACCTTGGTTGCCTTGCCGTCCTGCACGTGGGCGATGACGCCGCATCCCCCGTGACAGCCCCGGCAGACGGTCCGTATCTTCTGCGCCTCTCCCATCATGTTTCTCCTTCTATCTATGTTTCTGAAAATCATGCTCCCTCCGCGCGCTGTACATTTTTCGTTCC
>Ga0172368_10001397_pt1 | contig 33220 bp, 23 predicted proteins | sample Lak11m_FD_114540 | JGI IMG/M metagenome (GOLD analysis project Ga0172368, IMG submission 114540) | Freshwater microbial communities from Kabuno Bay, South-Kivu, Congo - kab_022012_11m | ecosystem: Environmental > Aquatic > Freshwater > Lake | place: Democratic Republic of the Congo: South-Kivu...
GGTCGGCCGGTTCGCCGCTTCCCACCCCGCTGGACAGTCCGTGCGAGATCTCCACGCGGTCGGCGACGCCGCTGGCTGCGAAGACCCGACGGGCTACCTCCAGGATGGCGTCGTCGCGCTCGACCGAGCGCACATGGGAGGCGCCGGCTCGCAGCGCGGCCAGCGTCAGCACGCCGCTTCCAGTGCCCAGGTCCAGGACGCGCTCACCTCCCCGCAGTCGCGTCCGCAGTGCCGCGAGGTACGCGTCGACGCGCGGACGGTCCTCGAGCATGGCGAGGTGGTCGGCCACGTGGAAGCGAGGCGCGGTGGCCGGCCAGGAAGCGAGATCGCGGGGCGGAGCGGCCGTGCTCCACGCTCCACGCTGGGGATGCGGGAACGGGCCCCGCCCCCGTAGCGCCGTGACCTCACCCTCGAATTGAAGAGTGAACCGCTCGAAGCCGTGCGGCCCCACGCTGATGCGCAGCGTCGCTTGTCCCGCTGGGGGCCAGCGCAAGGTCTGTGGCAGGGTCAGCTCGAGACGCTGGTGGGATTCGAAGAGCGAGGAATCGATGGCCGCGCCTTCCGGGTCCCGCAAGGCCAGCGTCACGTAGACGCGGTCGACCGCCCGTTCGTGGTCTGTTGTCAGCGGCACTTCGACCGTTGCTTGCGGCAGCGGGATGTCGAGCACCTGGGACACCCACGGAGTGGCCAGGTGCTGCTCGGATGGCGCTTGATACAGCAGTCGTGGGTGCAGCTGCGTGTAGGCGGCTGCCATCAGCGGTGCCAGGTCCGCGGCCAGCGTCGAGGAATAGTGCGCGGCCAGCGCCTGCATCCGCGAGACATCCAGGAAGTCGCGCTGCGGGTGTAGCGTTCCCATCGCCACTCGCACCTCGAGCGCGCTGGGGAGGAGGGGCGCGCAGCCTGCCCAGTCCAGGACGGCGCGGGTTTCACGCCACCACTGCGGCGTGTCGAAGAGCGACACCAGGGGCGGCTCGAAGATGACGGACTGCACGGCGGGGTCTCGCGGGACGTCCTCGAGGGCCTCCACGGGGACGAAGCGGAGCAATCGCTCCACCCCGTTCTCTGCGGCCCAGGCCTCGGCCAGCCTGCGCCATTCCGGCCGGGGCTCCCAAGCGTATACGGTGAACCCGCCTTCACGCGCCAGCAGGAGGGAGAGCAGGCCCAGGCCTCCCCCGGCGACAACCACCGGACGTGCCTTGTCCAGGCGCATCGATGCCTGCGCCAGGTAGGTGGGGAAGTAGCCGTCGAGGAAGCGGAGGACCTCCTGCGCGGAGTCCAGCAGGGGCTCGTCGTGGGTCAAGGGAGGGCCTCCTGGGAATCGTATTGCCAGCAATACGATTTCCGGGAGGCCCCCTGCGGTCCTGTCAGCAACCGATGGCGCGGGAAACCGTGGCGACTGTGCAAGTCGCGGAAGGCCTCGAAGCAGATGGCCATCGATGCGTCGATGTCGTCTTCAGACGGGGCGCGCAACTCGGGGGTCATGAGGCGTGCCTCCTTCGCCCGGCGACAGTTTTGGCCGGGCGAAGAGGGCTCCTGTCTGTGTGCCCCTTCCCTACCCGCCCAGCCGGCGGCGCAGCGCCCGCACTTGCTTCTCCAGCGTCGCCAGGGCCTCCACCAGATCCGGCTCCGCCGCCTCCACAGAAACGTCGTCGAAGCGCTCCAGCCACCGCACGTACCCGTAGACGCGCTCCGCAGGGGAGCGCTTCGGGGGAACCGCCGAGGGCACGACCTGCTGCAGCGCCGCCATCACCGAGAGCGATTCGTCCTCGCGCAGCAGGTCCACGATCTGCCGGGTCTGGATCGTGGTCAGCCCCCGTCGTGCCACCTCGCGCAGCAGCGTAAGCCGCCGCGCGTCCTTGAGCGGACGGGTCAGGGACAGGTGCTTCTCGCTGACGGAATCGCCCAGCAGGGCCTGGATCTCGGCGGGCTCTTTCGTGAGCTGCGCCAGCGCCTTCACTCGTGGCTCGGACAGCCCGACCCAGCGGCCCACTTCCTCCCATGTGGCGCGCCGCAGTCGCTTCAGCTCCTGCAGGGCGGCGGCGCGTTCCTCGTCGCGCAGGTCCTCGCGCTGCAGGTTCTCCACCAGCGCCATGATGCGCACGGTGGCGGTGTCCACGTCCTTCACTACGGCGGGGACGTGGGACAACTCCGCCATGCCCGCCGCGCGCCAGCGCCGCTCGCCCGCGATGAGCATGTAGCGGTCGCGCCCCACCGGGCGCACCAGCACCGGCTGCAGCAGTCCCTGCTCGCGGATGGAGGCTGCCAGCTCACGCAGCGGCTCCTCCAGCCAGGTGCGTCGCGGCTGCTCTGGATCGGGCTCGATCTGGGACAGCGGGATCAGCGTCGTGGTTGCCAGCTTCTCGCTGGTGGCGATCAGGTCGCCGAACAGGGCGTCCAGGGTCATCTTAGGCATGCGCCGCCACCTCCTCCATGATCTCATCCGCCAGCGACTGGTAGGCCTGCGCGCCCTCGTGCCGGGGCTCGTAGGCCAGCATGGGCTGGGAGTACATCATGCTCTCCTTGAAGCGCGTGGACTCCTTGATCTGCGTATCGAAGATGTGCACCTTGCCGTTGAGCGCGTTCTTGAGCCCCTCCCGCACGATCTGGGAGTGGCTGGTGCGCGGGTGGGTCCGGGTCAAGAGCACGCCCAGGATGCGCAGGCTCTTGTTGAGCCGCTGGCGGGTGCGAGCGATGCTGTCGAAGAGCAGCTTGAGCCCCTTCACGGCGAGGAAGTCGCTCACCGGGATCAGGATGTGGTCGCTGGCGGTCCACGCGTTGATGGTCAACAGCGTGAGGCCCGGCTGGCAGTCGAGGATGATGAAGTCGTAGCGGCTGCGTACCTCGTCCAGCGCGCCCTTGAGGATCATCTCTCGCGCCATCTCGTTGACCAGCTCGATCTCGGCAAGGGACAGGTCGATGGACGAGGGGGCCAGATCCGCACCGAAGGACGTCGGGCGGATCACGTCAGGGAGCGGCGAGGAGCCGTGGATGACGTGGTAGATGCTGGTGTCGAGGGTGTTGGGATCGATACCGCAGGTGGTCGTCAGGCTGGCCTGCGGGTCGAGGTCGATCATGAGGACGCGGCGTCCGCTGGCCGCCAGGGCGGCGGAGAGGTTCAGCGCGGTCGCCGTCTTTCCCACGCCGCCCTTCTGGTTGGAAATGGAGATGACGGGCAATGGAGACTCCCCTTTCGGTTGTTCCCGCTCCGAACTGTTGAGGAAAATTCTTCGCGTAGGATAGAACTTCCTGGGGAAGCTGTCAAGTGATCGCGGCCCAGTCCCAGACCGTGCTGGCCAGCAGCCCCCGCACGTCCCGCAGCAGCTGCTCGCTGGCGTCGAACCCGCCCATCAGCTCCACGAGGTTGACGACGTCCATCAGCCGTGCCCGCCGCCGCCAGTCTGGCGGGAGGACGCCGCCGGCTGCGACGAACCCGTCCAGGAAGCGCTGCTCGAACCCCGCCGGCGGAAACCGCGTCATGGTGGCGATATCGCAGATTGCCGACCCGGCGTAGCAGAACTCCCAGTCCAGCACGCCCACGACCTGATTGCCGCGAGCCACGAGGTTGGCGCGCCGGTAGTCCGCGTGGACCAGCTCCTGGGGGCCGTCCAGCGGAGGCAGCAGCGCCTGGTGCTGCTCCACGAGCGCGGACAACCGGTCCGCCAGCATCGGTCCCAGGTTCTCTCGCGCCCGCCCCGCGGCCAGCGCTCCCCGCACGAACGACACGAACGGATGCTCGCCCGCGGACGCCGGGAACCCGCGCACGCGCTCCTCGGCGTCCAGGAAGCCTGCCCCCTGGTAGGTCCGAAGCCGCCCGATGCGCACCAGGACCTCCCCCACGTCGAACGCCGCCTCCGCCCCTGGCTCTTGCCCCTCCACCCAGCGTAGGATCGCGTGGGGCATCTCACCCCCGTCCTCGACGTGGAGGACTTCAGGCACCGGGACGCCGCCGCTGCGCGCCACCTCCAGGAAGTGCCACTCCTTGCGGAAGTCCACGCCGGGCCGCGTGTATGCGCGCAAGAGGAACGACCCCTCGGAGGAGTCGACCCGATACAGCGTGTTGCTGCCACCCCCCAGCAGCCGCGAAGCCCGCAGGTCCCCCTGCGCCACCGGCCGCATCATGTCCGCAATGCGCTGCTGGGACAGCTCCGCCAGCGGCGCTCGCCGGCCCCAGGCGGCCTGGGGCGGGTCGGACAAGGGCTACCCGCCCGCCTCCCGCTCGGCGGCCATGGCGGCGGAGCGGATGCCGGCCACCGGTGGCGGCGTCTCGGCATGGGTCGGCGCCGGGATCTGGAACTCCGGGACTTCCAGGACGGCTTCGTGGCGCGGGATGCGGATCTGCGGCTGCCCCAGCTGGCGGCGGATGTGCGTCAGGATCTCCCGGCAGAAGCGCACGCGCTCCTCGTCCATGTCCCAGGCGAAGTCCACCAGGCTCTCCAGGACGTCGCGGTGCAGCTGCAGGAAGTCCTCGTGTGCCTCGGGGTCGGCCTGCTCCTCGTAGAGCAGCAGCAGGTAGTTCAGGACGTCCGCGGTCTTCTTGTAGAGCACCGGCATCTGCGCGGGATCGCGCTCGCCGGAGAGGATGGACTCGACGCGGCGCAGGTTGCGGATGGCGCGGTCGTAGAGGAAGCGGAAGAGGTCCAGGCTGCCGCTGGTGGTGACCATCACCTTGAAGTAGTTGCCGACGGCGTCCTCCACCGGCAGGGTGCGCTGGTTGCGGCTCACGGGGTCAGTCCCTGTGCACCAGGAGGTCCAGGACGACCTCCGGCACGGGCTCGGTCTCCTCGATGAGCCGCTTGCCGCTCTCCAGGATGGGCTTGAGCGTGTCCGAGGGCTGCTCGCCGGGCACGACACCCAGCGCCGCCGCGCGCTCCTTCGCCTTGAGGAAGCGCTTCTCGAGGGTCACACGCACCTGCGCCACCAGGTCGTCGTCCTCGTCGTGGGGGATGGGGAAGGCCTCCTCGGCGAACTCGTCGTCCTCCTCGCCGGGCCGCTTCTTGATGCGGTCGGTGAGCGCCTGGGTCACCTGGTCGAAGAACATGGCCAGCCGCTCGGAGTTGCCGCCCTGGGCCATGCGCTGGGTCGTGAGGAGGAAGATCTCCAGCTCCTCGGGGCTGTGGGCCGCCACCATGATGAGCGCGTTGGAGAACTTCTTGCGGACCTCCTCGCGCTCGAACAGGTCGCTCTGACGCGTCACGCGCTGGATCTGCTGGGACTGCATGATGAGCAGCGTGCGGTTCTGGATGAGGCCCATGTTCTGGGCGAAGGTGTAGACCGGCCCGAGGGCGGCCGGCGCGCGGGCCTCGAGGGTGGCGCTGCCGCTCTCGCCGGCCCCTTCCACGCCACGGACGCGGGAAACGGCCGACACGCCCGTGGTGGGCTTGCGGCGGACCTCCGGGATCTGTCCTGAGACGTCGAGCATGCGGCCTTCCCTGGTTGCTGCTGCCCTCCATTATAGCCGATGGCGGGGGGTGCTGCCAATGAAGCAGAAGGCCGATACGACGGGGACTAGCGGTGCCGGAAGGTGATGCGTCCGCGGGACAGATCGTAGGGGGACAGCTCGACGCTCACGCGGTCGCCCTGGGACACGCGGATGTAGCGGATGCGCATCTTGCCGCACAGCGTGGCGAGCACCTGGTGCTGGTTCTCGAGCTCCACCGTGAACATGGCGTTGGGCAGCGTGTCCACCACGACGCCTTCGACCGAGATGGCGTCCGCGGATGGCGTCCGCTGGGGGGCGGGGGCGCGCTTGCCGCCTCCGCCACCGGGCTTGCGATACCGATTGTTGTTGCCTTTGCGCACGAAAACAACTCCCTGGGAAACGCGGCCGCCCCCCGCCCACACAGGGACGAGAGGCGGCGCCGGGGGCTGGTGCCCTCTAGTAGTTGCTGTAGTGACGGCCGCCGCCGCCACCGCCGCGCCGGCCGCCGCCGCCGCCGCCGCTCTGCGAGAAGCAGTCGGAGCAGTAGACCGGTCGGCTACCCGTGGGCTGGAAGGGCACCTGGGTCTCCTTGCCGCAGCTGGCGCAGACGGCGTCGAACATCTCGCGCTGCCGGCCGTAGCCGCCGCCGCCGGAGTAGCCGCCGCCGCCGGAGTAGCCGCCGCCGCCGCTGCGGTAACCACCGCCGCCGCCGCCGCCCTCGCGGTCGGCCTTGCGGGCGCGACGACAATCAGGGCAACGCTTGGGGTCGCTGGAGAAGCCCTTGGAGGCGTGGAACTCCTGCTCGCCGGCGGTGAAGGTGAACTGCGCGTTGCAATCCACGCAGGTAAGGGTGCGATCCTGGTACACTCGATGAGTCTCCTTTTTCTTACTGTGCTGTGATTGGGTCTGCAGTGCCTGGGAGAGCTCGGAGTGATTCCAGTTCCCTGTTCCGGCTTGCAAATCTCCAGTTCACTTTACCACACTCTGTCAACCTTTCAACCATGCCCTGCGCGGCTCCTTTTGGGGGCATTCCAGAAGTCGGATCGGAGATGCTTCAAGCGTCGCCGGGTCCGCTCGTCGAGTGCGCCGGTGACTGGCAGCCCCTCCCGCAGCTGCAGCTCCGCCAGCGCCTCGGGCGTGCCGTCGTATCCGAGCATCTCGAGGGTGACTCCCGCGAGCATCCCCTCGACGTCCGCGCGCGACAGCTCGGACCCCCAGATCAGCACCACCGTGCCCGCGCGGATGGCGACGCAGGCGAACAGCTCGTCCATGTCTTCGTTGCGCAGCGCGATGCAGCCGTGGGTCCAGTGGGTGTGGATGCCGCGGCCGTGGATCTGGATCTCGCCGCCGATGTCCGGGAGGCCGCCGTCCACGAGCGGCAGCAGGCCGTGGCTGCGGTGGAAGTCGTAGCGGAAGCGGTCGACGGCGTTGGGATAGTCCAGATCGTAGGCGCGGTGGTAGGTGGCCTGCGGCTGCAGGGACGCGATGCGGTAGACGCCCTCGGGGGTGGAGGCGGCGTCCTGGTGCAGCTTGCGGCGGCACGGGTTACGTCCCAGCGCGATGGGATAGCGCTTGCGCGGCGCGCTCCCGTCGCAGACGGTGAGCGTGCAGGCCAGCTTGTCGACGCGCAGGACGGGGGATTCGAGCGCCCCCAGCGGTCCCCCGCGAAGCGCGATCCGGGCCACGCCGCTGAACTCTCCGTCCACCTTGAGCTGGTAGTAGAGCGGGACACCCTGCGGGGCCGCGCCGTCCCTGATCTCTCCCGAGGTGCCCTGCAGTCGCAGGCGGCGCACGGCGACCGGGAAGCGCGCGGGGTCCACCCACCCGTTGCCGAGGTCGGTGGTGGTGCGGTAGAGGACGGCCTCTCCCCTCCCCTGCCTGTTCCGCCGCCAGGACAGCGTGATGACGTCCCCTTCGGAAGCTGCCGCGAGGTGCACGGTTCCCGACTCGCGGTTCTTCTCCGCCTGGGAAGGGGCCCTCGGCTCGTCGCGGGGCGCCGTGCCTTCGCGGGCGTGCTCCACCGAGGACCTGTACAGGCCCAGCGCGGCGACGCCGAGCAGCGCCATCCGGAGGCAGCGCTTCGCGATCTCCCGCCAGTGGACCATCAGCGTGTAGACGGCGGAAGGGACCCCGCGGTTCGGTCTTCGATGGGACCGAGCCGCGGCATCACCCCAGGCTCTGCGCGAGGAAGTCGACCAGGGCCTTCAGCGTGCGCTCCAGCTGGCGGTTGGTGCGGGAGAGGTCGATGCGCTTCTGGCTGCGGGCGTTCACCAGCAGGCGGTTGAGCGTGGACTTGCACGCCATCGAGTACTCCCGCAGCAGGTCGTCGAGCTGCTCGGACGCCGCGTCGGTGCGCGCAGCCGTCTTCTGGCCCATGAGCGTCTGGACGAAGATCAGGTGCCGCAGGAACCCCGCGTATCCCTTCGACTCGTCCAGCAGCCGCGAGACCAGGCCATAGTCCTGGCGCGACAGGTGGATGCCCACGATGAAGCTCTTGCGTCCCGCGTCGTGCCGCGGCGGGCTGAAGGACAGCGGCATCTGCTCCTGCATCTCGAAGAAGCGCGCCAGGAAGCCCTGCACCTTCGCCAGCCCCTCGTCGTGGGCATCATGGGACAGCGCCACGAGATCCGCGCTCTGCCCCTGCTCCTCCAGCTGCGCCAGGAGCGTCCGCTGGGTCTTGTGGTAGTCGGCCAGGGAGCGCGACAGCGAGCCCATCAGGCTGTTGAGCATCTTGGAGTCGCTGCACTTGTAGGTGCCGTAGAAGGAGCGCGCCATCAGCTGCGCAGACACGTCGAAGTGCGCCAGCAGGCCGCTGGATGCGGACTGCAGCGAGCGCAGCACCTCCACGTGGTCCGCGGTGATGGTCAGGTAGACGGAGAGCGGCAGCTCGTCTCCCGTTCCCTCCGCCTCGTCGTGCGCTGACGCCACCTCGTCGAGGGCGACGGGACTCTCCTCGTCCACCCCTGCACTGGCGACAGGGACCTCTTCCTCCTCCATGGCCGGTACGGCTGCCGCGACGGGGATCTCCTCGTCCTCCACTGCGGGTGCGGGCGCGGCAATCGGGATCTCTTCCTCCTCCACGGCCGGTACGGCTGCCGCGATGGGGATCTCCTCGTCCTCCACTGCGGGTGCGGGCGCGGCGACGGGGATCTCCTCCTCCGCCACTTCCTCGCCCGCGGGGGGCGGCCCCGCCACGGGGATCTCGTCCTCGTCCGGCGGCGCGGGCTCCGGCGCGGACTCGGCGATAGAGATCCCCTCCTCGTCGAAGCGGGCGCCGGACACTTCGTCGGCCTCGGTCGTATTGCCGGCAATACCCTCCACCGACGCCGCTTCCTCGCCGACCTCGTCGAAATGCGTTCCCGGCACCTCTTCCTCGACGTCCGCGCCGTTGTACCCTTCGCTGGTGCCCACCTCGCGCGTGTCCGTCCCGCCGTCGGAGTCAGCCGCGCCCTCGGCCAACCTGCCGCCCTCGCGCAGGCTGGCGCCAGGGTACCTGGCGAGTGTCGCCACATCGTCGGTGGCCAGCACCTCGCCCCCTGCGGCTTCGACCGTCAGGGACGCGTCGGTCGCGGCGTGCGCCACGTCGCCGGTGGCGACCGTATCGCCGGCAATACCCGCGCGGACCTCCTCCACGGCCTCCGCCGGGGCGTAACCCTCGCTGGTGCCCACCTCGCGCGTCTCGGTGCCATCCGCCGCGCCGATGGTGTCGTCCGCCGTGCCCTCGGGCAGGGGACCGCCATCGTGCAGATCCGCCCCCGGATACCCCGCGAGGGTGGCCGCATCCGCCACCTCGGACCCGCCTGAGCGCGCCCGCTCCTCGCGGAAGCGCCGCAGCCGATCGATGTCGAGCACCAGCCGCGGCCGGCCCTCGTCCTCCGCCGGCTCGGGAGCCCCTCCTTCGGGGGCCGGCGCATCAGGCCTTGCCCGATCCATTCTCGCAGGCGGAGCCTGGCTGTGGCCGGGCTCCTCGCGGCTCGGGATCTCCAGCCGGCGCGGTCCGGCAGGGGAGGGGAGGGGCTCCGCTTCCCGCGTCCCCTCGTCCTCGCTCGCGGTCGGCGAGTCCGCCGGCTTCGGCACGTGCGCCGGGAGGACGGACTCCACCACCCGCGGCGCTTCCACCATCGGCGGCGCTTCCGACATCCGCACGACCGGCGCGACGGGGGCCACCGGCGCGGTGATGAGCGTGGCCGCGTGCGAGATGGTCACCTGTGGCGCGTTCACCACCGCCGGCGTGGTCGCCGGCACCGTGGCCAGCTCGACGCGCGCCGCCAGGGCGGTCCCATCCGGCGCCGCGTCGTCCACGCGGACCTGGAAGGACACGTTGCCCGCCGCGCCGGCCTCCACGTTGCGCAGGACGATGCCGTCCGCGCCAAAGAGCGGGGAGGCGCCGTCCGCGTCCGCCACCGCAAGTCCGTTGACCCGCGTGGACCCTGCCACGTAGGGCGCCTGCGCCAGCGGGCGCGTCCGCACGTGCAGCGCCTCCGCCGTGGTGCTGCCGGCGTTCTGGTAGTAGAGAACGTAGGTGACGACCTGTCCCGGCGCCACTGCCCCGTGCGGGAACACCTGCATGAAGGTGGCTTCCCCCGGCGTGAAGTCGGGATAGGAGATGACCGTCGTGACCACGCGGTTGGAGGTCAGCGGCGGCGTCTGCTGGCAGGCCAGCGTCATCTGCGCCGGCACCTCGGTCCCCGAGGGCAGCGGCGAGGCCACCTGGACGCGGAAGGACACGCGTCCGCTCCCCCCCGGCAGCACCTCTGGCACCACCAGTCCGCGCTCCGTGAAGAGCGGCGAGGTCCCCGCCATGTCCTGGACGGGCAGCCCGCTGAGCTTGGTGGAGCGCGCCAGGTAGCGCGTGTGCTCCGGCAGCCGGCAGCGCAGCGCCACGTGCGTGGCGGCCGCGTTGCCGCGGTTGCGGTAGTTGAAGACGTAGGTCAGGGTGTCGCGCGGGGACACGTCCCCCGCCGGCGACACCTCCAGGTGCGCCCCCTCGGGTCCCCCGAAGTCCGGCGTCGACGACACCGTGTTGCGCGTGGTATTGGTGCCGAAGCTGTAGCGCCCGCCGCAGTCGATCACGGCGCTGCACCCGACGACGGTTCCATTTGGCAGATCGGACGCCACGCGCAGCTGGAACACGGCGTTCCCGTAGGCGTGCGGCTCCACCGCGCCGACCGCGAGGCCGCGCTTGTGGAAGAGCGGCGACGTGCCGCCCAGGTCGGGCACCGGCTCGCCGTTGAGGAAGGTCGTCCCCGCCACGTACGCCACCTGCTCCGGCAGCTGCGCGCGCAGCACCACCTGCGGCGCCACCGCGTTGCCGCGGTTGCCGTAGTTGACGGTGTAGGTGATGACCTCCCCGCAGGCCACCTTGCCTGCCGGGTACGCCTCGAGGTTGTTGTAGGCCTGGTCCGAGAAGTCGGGAGGCGCGCTCACCCGCAGGTCCGGCGCCTGCAACGCCACCACGCCGCCCTGATCGGAGCGGACCTCCGCGCGCACGCCGAGCCGGGCCCCGTCCGCCGCGCCGCGTCCCACGCGCACCGTGAACGTCGCCTCGCCGCCGGACCCCGCCAGCACGTCCCCGACGGTCAGTCCCTGCGAAGTGAGCACCAGCCCGACCGGCCCCTGCTCCGGCACCGGCACGCCGTTCAGCGTCGTCATGTGCGGCACGTACACCAGGTCCGGCGACAGCAGTTGCACCGTCATGGACACGCCGCTGGCATTGGAGTCCCCGCCGTTGCGGTAGCGCACGGTGTAGAGCACCACGTCCCCGGGCGCCGCCTCTTCCGCCGCTGCGCGCACCTCGTTGCCTTGCGACGCCGAGAAGTCGACCCGCGAGCGCACCGTGGACTGCACGGCCGGCGTCTGCGCCGGCGCTGTCGCCAGGCTGCCGATCACGGCATGGGCCAGCAGGGGCGTCCCATTGGGCAGCGGCTTCGCCACGTCCACCTCGAAGCGCAGCGACCCGCCTTCGGCCGCGGCCACCGAGCCGACCGGCAGGCCCGCGTCGGAGAACAGCGCGGTGGCCTCCTCGGCGCCCGCCGTCCGCCCGTTGACGCGGACGCTCTCGGGGACCAGCGTGGTCCGCTGCGGCACCACGGCGCGCACCCACACGCCCTGCGCGTGCGCCTTGCCGCCGTTGAAGTAGTGGACGGAGTAGGTGAGCCGGTCCCCCGGCCGGGCCTCGGTGGCAGAGACCTCCACGCGGTTGCGCGCCCCGTCGGTGAACGACGGAACGCTCATCACGGCGTGCGTCAGGCGGTTCGTGGGGATCTGCCCGATGGACTCGCACAGGATGAACCCCTGCGCCGTCAGCGTGGTGCCGTTATCCAGCGGCGAGTGCACCTTCACCTGGAAGGTCAGCTCACCGGAGGCTTCTGCGTCCACCGTCCCGACGGGCAGGCCCGCCGCGGTGAAGATGGGGTTGGAGCCGTCCAGGTCCGCCACGGCGCGCCCGTTGAGGAACGTGGAACCCGCCTTGTACGACACGTTGTCGTCGATCTCGGTCCGCAGCACCATGCCCGTTCCGCGCGCATTGCCGGTGTTGCGGTAGCGCAGGTGGTAGGTGACCACCTCGTCGGGCTGCGTCTCGCCGGAGGGGGCTGCCCCCAGGTAGTTGACCTCTTCGGACGAGAAGTCCGGCGCCGACGTGACGCGGTTGCTGACCTTGTTCGTGGCGATCGCCGCGGGCAGCTCGGAGCACCCGACCTGGGCCTGGCACTCCAGCAGCGTCCCATTGTCGAGCGGCGTGTTGACGCGCACCTCGAAGGTGATCTTGCCGCCCAGGTCCACCGCGACCGTCCCCACCGCCAGGCCGCGCGGCGAGAAGAGTGGGCTGGTGCCGCGGAAGTCGTCCACCAGCTGGCCGTTGACGCGGGTGGTTCCGCGCAGGTACGTGGTGTGTGCGGGGAGCCGCGCCTTGACGAACACGCCCGTGGCGTCGGCGTCGCCGGAGTTGCGGTAGTCCAGCGTGTAGACGAGCTTCTGGCCGGGGGACACGTCGCCCTTTGGGAAGACGTCCAGACGGTTGCGCTCGGCGGACGAGAAGTCCGGGGAGGACACCACCATGACCAGGACGGCCTTGGTCTCGACGGCCCGCGCCTGGTCGCAGGCGATCTGCACGGAGTGGTAGATCTGCGTGGCGTTCTCCAGGGGGCGGTCGACGGTGACCGCGTAGGTGAGCCGCCCGCCCCGCCCCGCGGGGCCGTCTCCGATGCGCAGGCCCTCCGGCCTGAACAGCGCGGGGATCCCATCGGATGGCCGCCCGTCCACGGCGAGGCTGCCCTCCACCGGGGAGGTGTGCTCCGGCGCGCGGGCGCGCAGCACCACGCCGGTGGCGTTGGCGTCGCCCTGGTTCTTGAACTGCAGGGTGTAGGTCAGGGCCTCGCCCGGGCGCACCTCCTCCGCGGGTGACACCTCCAGGCGGTTCACCTTCTCGGTCGCGAAGTCGGGCGCGGACACGACCTCCAGCGCGACCCGCTCGAAGGTCATCGGAGGGAGCTCGGCGCAGGTCAGCGCGGCCTTGCTGTGGATCACGGTCCCGCGGTCCAGCGGGTTGCGGACGGTGGCCTGGAAGGTCACCTCGCCCGCCGCGCCCGCGTCGATGGTTCCCAGCAGCAGCCCGCGGTCGCCGAACAGCCCGCTCATCCCGTCCTCGTCGGGCAGCACGCGCCCTTCGTGGCGGGTGGAGGAGGGAACGTAGGGCGCCTCGGCCGGCAGCCCCGCGCGCAGCACGACGCCGGTCGCGGGCGCGTCGCCGCTGTTGTGGTAGCGGATGGTGAAGGTGAGCACCTCGCCGGGGCGGACCCGCCCGGCGGGCTCCACGACGAGACCGGAGTCCTCCAGGTCGAACTTCGGCGTTGCGTGCACCAGCGTGCGGACCGTCTGCAAGCTCTGGCGATCGACGTCGCGGGCGCCCACCGCGCCGGCCAGGACGATCTCGGTGCCGTTGCGCAGCGGCCAGGCCACCCGTCCCTGCCACGAGATGAGGGTCAGTCGCGGCTTCCCGTCCAGCGGCGCGGCGTCCATGCGGCCCAGCGCGAAGCCCTGCTCGGTGAAGAGGTCGGTGTTGCCGTCGGGCCGGTCGGGGACGTTCTGCCCGTCGCGCCGCAGCGTCCCCGGCAGGTACTCCACGTGGCGCGGCAGCGGCATCCAGGCCAGCGCGTCGTAGGCGTGCTGGTCGCCGGTGTTGGCCAGCTCCAGCGTGTAGGTCAGGACCTCGCCGGGGAAGGCGTCGCGCACCTCCTCGCCCGCGCGCAGGACGTTGACCTTGTTGACCTTGGGCGAGAACGCGGGCGCGGACACGACCTCGTGGGTGACCGGCTCGATGGGCACGGTCGCCGCCTCATGGCTGCGCACCTCGCCCCGGCAGGCCAGCTGCGTCCCGCTGTCCAGCGGGCGCTGCACTCGCACCTGGAAGGACGCGCCGTGCGCCTCGCCGGGCGCCAGCGTCCCCAGGTACAGGCCGTCCCGCGTGAAGAGCGCCGATCCGCGCTCCACGTCGGCCAGGACCCGCCCTTCCCAGCGCGTGGAGTTGGGGACGTAGAGCGCGTTCTCGGGCGGCTCGGCGAGCAGAGCGATGCCGGTGGCGGGAGCCGTTCCTACGTTGCGCACGGCGAAGCTGTACTCGACGATGTCGCCGGGAAGGACGCGCCCCTCGGGCGACGCGGTCAGGCGGCAGGTGTCGGGATCGGCGAACGCGGGCTCGCCGCGGGAGCGGACATAGCAGGTGTGGGTGGCGATGGAGCGCGTCTCCTGCAGCAGGTAGGCGGTGTGCTGGACCAGCGTGCCGTCGCGCAGGCCGGGGTTGAGGATGCAGGAAAAGGAGACGACGCCCTCCTGGCCCGGCTGCAGGTCGCCCAGCGGGAGGCCGCGCCCCATGGCCAGCGGGGAGTTGGCGCGCTCGTCCGGGACCGGGGCGCCGTTGACCGCGGTGCTCTCCGGCATGTAGCTGGTGTGCGAGGGCATGTCGCAGCGCAGGGTGATGCCGCGGATGGGACTGCGGGTGCGGTTGCGGTAGCGCATGGAGAACGTGATCTCCTTGCGCGATGCGATCTCGCCGGAGATGGAGACCTGGGTGAGGGCGACGTCGTTCTCGCCGCTCGTGCCGCCGCTCTGGACCGGCTCCAGGGCGACGCCCTGCCGCCGCATGGGCGGGACGCGCTCAGCCACGGGACTGCCGGTCGCGGCGAGCCGGGTGGCCCGCTCGACCGACGCCGGCGGCCGCGCGGACGGGGGGCCGGGCGGCTCCTCGTCCGCGAGGGACGCGAGCAGCCCGCCGGGGGGGACGTCTTCGACGACTTCGGGCTGCGGAACGTGCGCCTCGACGGGCTCCGACCCGGCCTCCGCCACGGGCTCAGTCTCCTCGACAGCGTCCGATTCCGCCGTGGGCTCGTCAACAACCGCTTCCGCCTCGGCGGGAGCGGCCTCGCCCTGCGGCTCGCTCGTGGCCGCATGGTCCTCCGGCGCCACCGGGGAAGGCGGGGCGACAGCCGGCTCCACGGGGACTTCCTCCCCAATCGTATTGCCGGCAATACCCTCGCTCCGCTCCCGCAGGTCGGCCTCCTCGCGAGGAGCCATGGCCTGCTCGCGGGCCGCGGCCTGCTGGGCCTCGCGGGCTTTCCGCGCGCTCTCCCAGGCCTCCGCGTCCGGCTGCGCGTCACGGCGTCCCCGCAGGGGGAACAGCTCGGAGGGGCGCTCCTTGCCGTTCTCCTCGCCCTGCGCCCAGCGGGAGGCGCGCGGCTCGCGGCGCGGCTCTTCGCGGATGATCTCCTCGTCGGCGATGAGAGCGCCGGCGGGCAGCGTCTCCAGCGGCGTCTCGGCGGCCACCGTCCCGTCTTCCTCTCCCTGGTCGGGGACCTCGTCCGCCAGGATGGCCGCCGGGATGTCATCCGCGCCGCTCGCCGCGGGCACTTCGTCAGGCTCGAGCGCGCCGACGGCCACCGGCACGTCCTCGACCCCCTCCGCCGTCGTGGCGGACGGGGTCAGCTCCGCGGCCAGGGAGGCGGGAATGATGCCCGCCGCGACGGCGGCGGCGATGTCGTCCTCGGTCACCGTGGTCGGAACCGATTCCCAGCCGCTGACGGGTGTCACGTCTCCCGCGGGAACGGCCGCGGAGCCGGCATCCATCGACACCGCGACGGGCGCCTCGTCCACCGCCACCGCGGCGTCTGACCAGGGGATCGCCGCGCCGCCCGTCCCCTGGCCGACCTGATGTCCGCTGCGCGGCGTCGGTGAAGCCTCTTCAGGCTCCTCAGCGCGGGCGGGCTCCTGCCGCAGGAAGCTCAGGAACCGCGCACGGCGGCTCTTCGGATCCTCTTCCTTGCCACGGCCGGGAAACTTGGGCATGGACGCTCCTCCAGAACCAGAATGCTATTTTCCGAACAGCCACTGCCAGAACCCGCGTCGGGCGGGCCGGGCAGCTTCCACGGTATCGGCTCGCTTGCCGCGCCCCCAGGCGACGGGTGCCCCGGCGGTCTCTGCCGTGGGGGCGGGGAGGGGAGAGTCCGCTACCCGCGCGTCGAAGCGCGTTCCCACCGGTACCACGACTTCGGAGGCCCGTCCGTTGGGAGGCTGGGCCACCCCTCCCTGGTCGGGCTCGTCAGGCCTCGCCGCCCCACGCTTGTCGGGCTCCGCAGGCTCCGCCCGATCGGTCCTCGCTGGCGGAGCCAGACTGCGGCCGGTGGTCCTCGCTGGCTGAGCCAGACTGCGGCCGGCACTCTTCGCCTCGGTGGACGCTCGCCCCCTGGACGCCTCGACCGGACGGCGGGGCTGCGGCCCGTCCCCCGCCGCGCGACGCGGCGCCTCGGTGGGCGCCGGCCACACGGACGGTCCCGACACCTCTCCGACATGCCCCTCCGGCGGGGCATCCGGCACGCGCGAGCCGTCCCAGCCGGGGTGGAAGCCCGGCTGCCCTTCCTCGGACTGCACGTAGGCCTGCTCCATGCGGTCGAAGAAGGGCTTGCGTGGCGCCTGCCGCGAGATGAACTGCTGGATGAACTTCTCGATCTCGCCGCGCTTGGTGAGAATGCCGTCCACCAGCTCGTCGCTCACGCAGTCCACGTTGCGGACGATGGCCTCCTCGATGGCTTCCTGGCAGAGCAGCACGATCTTGCGCGGGTGCCCGCCGGTCGCCTGGAAGATCAGGTCCTTGGCGCGGGTGGTGAAGATCTCGCCCTCGTCCTGCATGCCCGCCTGCTTGAGGCGGAAGTCGATGAGCTCGTGGGTCTCCTCGCGCCCCAACGGGCGGATGATGTACAGCAGGTTGATGCGGTCCTTGAGCGGGGCGTTCTGCTCGATGGCGTGCAGCAGCTCCAGCTGCCCGAAGATGACCACGTTGAAGAGCCGCCGCTGGGGCACCTGGAAGTTGAGCAGCAGCCGTACCAGCTCCAGGTTCTCAGGGGAGATCTTCTGGCCCTCGTCCAGGATCAGGACGACCGACTTTCCCTCCTCGGCGCCCTTGCGGTACAGGAACTCCTTGAGCGCTTCCATCTTCTGCGGCACGGTCGCGTGGGGCGGCGACGGCACTCCGTACACCAGCAGCAGGTGGTTCATGAACTCCAGCTCGGAGAGGAAGGCCGGATCGTAGATGACCCCGAGGTAGAAGCGCGGATCGCGCAGCAGGTACTTCTCGAGCGCCAGGGCCATGGTGGTCTTGCCCGTGCCCACGTCCCCCAGGACCATGGACAGGCCGCGCCCCAGCCGCACCGAGATCTCCAGACGGTGGAGGCAGTCTTCGTGCTCCTCCGACGCATAGAGGAAGAACGGGTTCGCGGTATCGGCGAAGGGCTCGCGCTTCAGCCCCAGAAACTCGTAGTATTCCATCTACCCCTGGGCTCCCGGCAGGCAGGCCTTCAGGGTTCGCGCCAGCTCCGCGAGAGCCGCCTCGTGCTTTGCGGCGGCATCGGCCCCCCACGTGGTCTTCTTCTTCAACCGGGCGCTGACCAGAACCTGATTGAGAAGGGTCTTCTGCAAGTCCCGGAAGTTCTGCACCGCGTTCTTGAAATCCTCTCGAATCCGCGCCGCTGCGGGCCCCTCGGGCCATGGCGAGTAGCCGACGATCTCGTGGGCCATCAGGGCCTGGGTGAACAGCAGGTGGCCCACCAGCGTCTGGTCCCCCTTTGGGGTCGCCAGCTTGCGCAGGAATGCCACGTCCTCCTTCGTCAGCGTCACGCCCAGCAGCAGGCCCTCCGGAGGGGCCACGGCGTCCTCCAGGGTCGCGGACAGCTCCTCCGCTTCGAGCAGGTCACGGATCTCCTCCAGCAGCGCGTCCAGGTCGGGCTCCTTGATGGCCCCCAGGTCCACCTCCTTCTTCAGGCGCTCCTGGATCATCAGCTTGTTGAGGACGCCGGTGAGCGTGCGGGCGTACTCCTGGAGCAGGCCGGCCAGCCCCCACTCGCCCTGCCCACCCATGAGGCACTGCGCGACCAGGATCATGCGGATCATGGACCCCTGGCCGGAGGCGGCCATCTTCAGGAGGAACTGGATCTGGTCGGCCTTGAGCAGCGCGGTCAGCGCCAGGCCGCCCTCCGGCGCCGCGTATGGCTCCACGATGCGGGCCCGCGGGGACACCGGCGTGCGCGGGGCGGGGGGGGCCGCAGGCGCGCCCTTCGCGGGCGGATGCTTGCGCGGTCCCGCGGCCTCGCCGCTCGCTCCCGCCGGGCTCTGGCCAGGCGCCGGCGGTGCCGCGGTCGGGCTCTTCGGCGCAGGGCCGGAGCCGTGCAGCGACGGCCCCACGGGGACGGCCGCTCCCGGCTTCGGAACTGTCGGGCCGGACGGCTTCGTCCGGGGCGGCTCCCCACCGTCTTCGGCCGCCGCCTGCACCATCTGCCGCAGCGCGGCGGCCGCCTCGTCCCCCGCCTGCGCCCTCTGGCGGAGGGCTGTCGCCTCATCTCCAGTCGCGCCCTCCGGCGGCTCCGCCGGCGTCGGCAGGGGCGCCCGCGTGGTGCTCGCGTCCTCGCGGGCGGCTTCCAGGATGCGCCGCGCGTCGGGCCGTGGACCGCTGTCTCGGCGCGCGGCCGGCTCGGCCTCCTTGCGTCCGCCCGCGTCGGACGGTCGCGCCGCCGGGCCCCGTCCGGCGGCCGTCTCGGCTCGCGCGGCCTCGGCGGGACCCCGGACGGCCGCCTCCGCGTCCGCGCGTCCACGCGCAGCCCCTCCCGCAGTCTGGGGGACCGCGCCGGCCTCTGCCCGTCCGCGCGTCGCCGCGGTGTCGCCTCGGCCCCCCGCATTCGCAGCCCCGCGGCCCCCGTGCGCAGCCTCCCTGCGCTCCGCGGAGGGACCGCGCGGCGGCGGTTCGGTGGGCGTCTCGTCGGCGAAGGCGCTCTTCTTGCGCTTGTCGCGCAGGATGCGCAGCAGGCGGTTGTCCGTCTCCTGGCGCTCGCCGCCCTCTTCCTCCTGGGCCTCGCGCATGGCGCCTTCCTTGAGGAGCTTGAGCAACTTGTTCTCCGCGGGCTCTTCGAACATGGGACGCTACTTTCTTCCGCCGAAGAGGCGACTGAAGAATCCCCGATCCTCGGCGGTGGCCTCGGGGGAGGCGGCCTCCTCGGCCGCGGGCGCTTCCGCTTCCCGGCGCGCCGGCGCCGGCGCGGCCATCTCCGTCCCCGCCTCCGCCCCGCGTCCCTTCGGCTCCGCCGCCGCGTCCAGCGTCGCCGCGGCCCCCCCTTCCCGGTCGGGCCCGGCAGACCGCGCCCGATCGGTCCTCGCTGGCTGAGCCAGACTGTGGCCGGGCTCCACGTCATCCGGCGTGGAATAGCGGATGCCGCTGGGCAGGATGAGCGGCTGCGGTTCCTGCGCCAGCGCATCCCAGTCGGGGAGGTTGCGGAAGCGCTCCATGAGCGAGCGGATGGTGTCGCCGTCGACCTCGGTCTTGTTCTTGATGATGATCTCCTCGATGGCGTTGTGGCAGAGCATGGTGACGCGCCGCGGCTTGCCGCCGGTGTGCTCGTACACCAGGTCCTTGGCCTCGACGGTGAACAGCTCCCGCCGCGCTCGCAGGCCCGCGCGCTGCAGGCGGTAGTCGATCATGCGGTGGGTCTCCTCGCGGCTGAAGGGCTCCAGCATGTACAGCACCGCGATGCGGTCGGTGAAGTTGGCCTTGGCGCGGATGACCGGCAGGATCTCCAGCTGCGAGAAGATCACGATGTTGAGCAGCTTGCGCTGGGGCGTCTGGTAGTTGAGGAAGAGCCGCAGGTTCTCCAGGCAGGGGTAGGTCAGCTTCTGCCCTTCGTCGATGACCAGCACCACGCGCTTGTTGCGCTCCACGCCCAGGTGGTAGAAGTGGTTCTTCAGGGTGTTCTTGATGGACAGGCGGGACCCGCCCGCGGGCTGCTCCAGGCCGAACAGCATCAGCATGTTCTCCAGGAACTCTTCCTCGGACGAGTAGGTGGGGTCCATGATCTTGGCCACCACGAACTGGTCGTCCTGGATGAGCACCTGCTCCAGGGCCTGGGCCAGCGTGGTCTTGCCCGTCCCGACGTCGCCCAGGATCAGGTTGAGCCCGCGCCCCAGCCGCACCGAGATCTCCAGCCGCTGCAGGGTCTCCTTGTGGGAGTGCGACTGGTAGAAGAAGTACGGATCGGCGGTGTCGAGGAACGGCTCGCGGACCATTCCCAGGCTCTCGTAGTATTCCATCCGTCAGCTCACCTCTTGAAGCCCTTGTCTACCTCGTAGACGAAGATCAGGATCTCGGCCACGATCAGGAAGAGTTCCTGCGGGATCTGGGATCCGGCCCCCAATCCCGCCAGCAGCTCCGCGATCTGCGGGTCCGCGTGGACGGGGACGTGGTGCTGCTTCGCCATCTCCACGATCTGGTCCGCGTTCTGGCCATAGCCGGAGGCCACCACGCGGGGCGACGTGTCGTCTCCGACGTCGTAGCGCAGGGCCGCCGCGGCCTTGCGGCGCTGGCGGCGCTCCTCGGCCCCCAGGTCAGGTCCTCGGTGCGCATCCGGTTGCCGCTTCGCGTCGCTCATGCCCGCAGGTCCAGCTTCCCTAGCTTCTGGATCTGCCCTATCTCCGCCTTGCGGGCCACGGTGCGGTCAATCTGGGGGACCTCGCCCACCTCGAGGTCGAGCCGCCCGATCTTGAAGTCGTGCTCCTCCATGCGCTTGCGCAGGCTGGACGACCGCTCGTGCAGGTACGACCGCGCCTCCGCGGAGCCCACCATGAAGTGGAAGTGGAGGGCCCCGCTCCCGTAGGACATGTCGATCTTCATGCGCCCCAGCCGGCTGGCGTTCAGGTAGAAGGTGACCTTCAGGTCCTCCAGCCGGTGCTGCTCGCCGGGCTTGCGCCGCGGCGGCGGGTAGATGCGCAGCTCGGAGGGCTGCGGGGACGGCTGCCCGGGCAGCGCGAAGGGCACCGCCAGGTAGTGCGCGCCGCGCTCGTCCCGCTGCAGCGGCGAGGCGTTCATCATGCGCTGGGTGTCGAGCAGCCCGCCCACGTTGCGCGCGTTCTCCACCAGGGCGCGGAAAGCGGGGTTGTCGCGGCCCGTGAAGGCCGGGTCGTCCGCCAGGTGGTGCAGCGCGTCCCGCAGCCGCTGCAGGTCGAGCAGGAGGTCGTGCCCCGGCCGCGCCGCCGCCGCCTCCCCCGGCTTCTCCGGGTGGAGCAGGTGCTGGATGATCTCCTGCGGGGACAGGTCGCTCTTGAACAGCTCCTCGACGCTGGGCGGCGCGGCTCCCGGCGCCCGCATCAGGGCGTTCTCGGTGGACGAGGTCAGCGCCGTAACCGCCCGCTGCACCGTCTCCGCGCTGGTCTGGTCCCCGACCGTGAAGGCCGCCAGGTGCTGCTGCAGGTCCTTCAGGACGTCGAGCAGCTCCCGCGCGCTCGGGAAGCCGGGCCCCGCCTCGCCGGTCGCGAACGCGGCCCGCAGCGACAGCGCCAGCCCGAACACCTCGGGGGACACGCCCTTCGGCAGCGCGGGGGAGAGCGTCTGACCCGAGCCCATCCCGTGCTCCGCCTCCGCGGCGAGCGGGAGTGGGGGGGGGCCCTCATTCGTATTGCCGGCAATACCTTTTTCCGGGAAGCCCCCCTGCCCGGGCATGGGCCGCGGGGCGTCCGGCTCGAGCGGGTGCGGCGTGGCGGCCTGCTCAGGCCCTTGCGGGACGGCCTGTTGCGGTCCGGTCGGCACCTGCTGTCCGGGAGCCACCGGCTGTCCGGCCGGCACCTGCTGTCCGGGAGCCACCGGCTGTCCGGCCGGCACCGGCTGCCCGGGAGCCCCCGGCGGTCCGCCAGATCCAGGAGCCACCGGCCCCGGCACCCCCGGCGCGACCCCCGCCTCCACCCCCAGCCCCTCCAGCGCCAGCGCCAGCGCCCCCAGCGCCTTCCCGGCCTCCCCCAACTGCGCTCCCAGCCGCGGCATTCCGGACAGGTACGCCTCCGCCCCGTCCCGCGTTGCCTCGGAGATGGGGATCCCGTGCGCCCGCGCGAACATCAGCGCCTCGAGCTGCTCCGGCGACGCGTTCCCCTCGTTGGACGCCGCCAGCATGGCCTTGAGGGTCCCCTCGTCCACTCCGAAGCCGTGCTCCAGCATGGCGGTGGCCAGCCCCTTCTCCTGGGGCGTGCCCTTGAGGCCGAAGCGGTTGAGCATGGACTCCAGGTCCTGGCGCATGGTGGGCGCCCCGGCGGGCCGCTCCTTCTGCTCCACCAGGGACAGCACGGCGCGCTCGCCGTCGTAGCTGCGCACCCGCACCAGCAGGCGGTCGCCCGCCCCCATGGGGACCTGGCTCTCGGCCAGCACGAAGCGCCCGTTCATCTCCAGGACGGCCTTGTTGCCCATCAGGAAGCTGACGCGGGCGGGGATGACCTGCCCGATGGAGCGCTCGAGCCCCACGTCCTTGACGTTGTCCAGGACCAGCTGGGGAAGCGCGTCACGCTCCGCCCGAGGCCGTCCGACACCGGAACCTCCGGGAACCTCAGGAACTTGCATCCAGCACCGCTCTACGCCCGGAAGTCGATGCGCGCGGACTTCTTTCCACGCGGGCGCTGAAGCGTCTTCGCCTCCTCTGGCGCATTCTCCGGAGCCGGAGCCTTGCGGCGACGGCCGCCGCCCCCGCCCCCACCACCCCCGCCGCCCTCGCTGTCGCGGATGGTGTTGCCCTCGGCCGGCGGCGTCCCCTGGACCTGGCTCTGCGCGGTGTCCGTCTGCTGGATCATCTGCTGGGCCACCACGTCCTGGTGCGCGCGCGCCTGGGAAGCGACGGTCTGGCTGGCGCGCTCGACGTTGCTGGTCTGGGAGAGGACTCCGCTCAGGTCCGCTGGCCGCAGTGACATCTCGACGACTCCTTATGGCTCCGCGGCCGCCGGCGAAGCCTCAATTCATGACTTGACCGCGATGAAGTGGGTGAGCTTGCCGCGCAGCCGCACGATGGCCTGGGAGTGCAGCTGCGAGATGCGGGCCTCGGAGAGGTCCATGATCATGCTGATTTCCTTCAGCGTCAGCTCTTCGAAGTAGTGCAGGGAGAGGACGAGCTTCTCCTTGTCGGGGAGGGTGGTGATGGCCTGCGCCAGGTTGCGCTTGACGTCGCCGCCCACCGCGGAGTCCTCCGGGCCCTCGCCCTCGTCCTTGAGCGTGTCCTTGAGGGAGATCTCCTGGTGGTCCTTGTTGACGAAGAAGTCTTCCAGCGAGATGATGGCCGTCTCGCTGACGTCCCCGAGGAGCTTGTGCAGCTCTTCGAGGGAGATGCCCATGTGCGCCGCCACCTCGGCCTCGGTGGGGGTGCGGCCCAGCTGGTGCTCCAGGACCTGGTAGGCCTCTTCCAGGGTGCGCGCCTTGCGCCGCACGGTGCGCGGCACCCAGTCCAGGGACCGCAGGTGGTCGAGGATGGCTCCCTGGATGCGGATGGCGGCGTAGGTCTCGAACTTGATGGGGCGGCTGATCTCGAACTTCTCGATGGCGTCGATGAGCCCGAGGATGCCGGAGTTGGTCAGGTCGCTGACCTCGGCGCGCGGGGAAAGGCTGACGGCCATACGCCCCACCGTGTACTTCACCAGGTGGACGTACTCCAGGATGAGCGCCTTCTTCGCCTCGTGATCGCCGTCGTTCTTGTAGCTCTCCCAGAGCTTGAGAACCCGAGCGTCGGCGCCTTTCATGCAGTCTCTCCCACTTGAATGGTATTCACGATGGGTATCGCTTCACCTGCCGGCCGTGTACAGCGACAGCTGAAGCGGTCAGGACCCGCTACAGCGACAGCTGAAGCGGTCAGGACCCGCTACAGGGCAGAACAACAAGAAACCCCGCCCTGATGAGTTCGGGGTAGGGGACCGGCGGCCCTTTCTGAAGAGCCGAGCGGGCTCAACGCTGCCGGTCGATGAACCGCGGCACGTGCGCGTACGCGCCGCCCTTGAAGGACGCGCCGTAGGCGGTGAGCGTCTGGCGGCCCTGTCCCAGCGACTTGAGCCGCTCGCGCATGCCCGCCATGTGCTCGGCCAGCAGTGTCTGGTTGGCGCCTTGACGGGCGACCACTTCCCGCAGCAGCCCGGTGAGCTGGTCCATCGCGGCAGCGTCCACCTCCGCGCGGACCTCCGCCAGCGAGCGCTCCCCCGCCAGGAGGGTGTCGACCAGCGGCTGCTTGCGCGCGATGACCCCGGCCAGCTCCTCGCGGTCGTGCCCCTCGATGGCCTCCCGCTCGGCGGCCAGCAGGACGAGCAGGTCGCGGCAGCGCGCGATCTGCTCGGCCGCGAGGGCTGCTCCCTGCGGCACCGGCTGCTCCATCAGGCCTTCATCGACGGCGCCGCGGCGGCCGACGCCTTGCGGACGTTCTGGGCGGCCTCCGCCCACGCCTCGCGCAGCTCGGTCATGATGCGCAGCACCTCTTCGATGGGCTCCAGGTTCTTCTGCATGTTGGCGTCCACCAGGCGGAAGAACAGGTACTGGTACAGGGCGTAGAGGTTCTCGGCGCCTTCCCACACGTCCAGCCGCAGCGAGCGCTTCAGCTCTCCGATGGCCTTCTGGGCGATGATGAGATGGTTGCTGACGTCCTCCACCAGCTTCATCTTCTTCTCGCTCTCGGCGCTCTCCATGTCGGGGATCTTGGTCCTGGCCTGCTGCAGATGGCGGATCGTCCCATCGTAGAGCATGAGGATCAGGCTCGCGGGATTCGCGCTGGTGACCTGTACCTGGCGGTACTTCTCGTATGGGTTGGCTGCCATTTGCTACCTCCTGATGATCGAGACCGACCGCTGCCGGGTGCTCCCCCTGGCGCCCCCGGCTTGCGACCTCCATTGTCCGGGTCACCCGAAGCCTCCATGCTTCGGGTGGGCAACCGCCCCGCTATCGCTGGTTCGCGGTCATCGCCAGCTGCTGCTGCAGCGTGGTGATGAGGCTGTTGCCCTGGTTCTGGATCGTGGACATGGACGCTTCCATGTTCGAGTAGACGCGAATGTAATCCAGTCGCTTCTTCTCCAGCCAGGCCTGAAAGTCTTCGACGCGCTTGGTGACGTCCTCGATCTGCTGGTTCTGCAGCGCGATGGTGGCGTCCATGGTGGCGCCGGGGCTTCCGATGAGCGACTTGAACACGCGGTCCAGCGTCTCGGAGATGCCCACCTTGGGCTTGGTGAAGAGCTTCTTGACCGCTTCCGGGTCGCCGGTCAGCTTCTCGGCGAGCTTGTCCTCGTCGATGTACAGCTTGGAGCGGTTGGCGGTGACGCTCAGCGGGTCTCCCAGCGTGATGCCCACGTCGCCCATGTCGTTCATGTCCGCGGACATGCCCGACACCTGCTCGGTGAACGAGCGGCGCAGCGAGAACATGATCTGGTTCAGGGACGAGTCCCCCAGCAGCGCGCCGCCTTCCTTGACCACCTTGGTGCCTTCGAACTCGGGGCCTTTCTGGTTCTCGTCGTTGAAGTCCACCAGCTTGTTGTAGGCGTCGACGAAGGTCTTCACCGCGTCCTTCAGCTTCTTCGAGTCGTGGCTGATGGTGATGCGGATGGGCTCCTGGTTGCCGTTCACGTCGGCCGGGTTGGCCTTCTTGACGTCCATGGTGACGCCGGGGATGACGTCCGCCAGCTTCAACGAGTTGCGTTCGAAGTCCAGGCCGTCGACCTGCACGATGGTGCTCTGGCCCAGGCTCGTCACGGCGTCGTCCAGGTGCAGCGCGCGCACCAGGCCGGAGGAGTCGGCGCCCAGCGTGATGGCGGTGCTGCCCAGGTCCTTCGCGGTGAGCGTGATCTTGTTGGTGGTGGTCGAGAAGCTCGCGGTGACCCCGGCCGCCGAGCGGTTGATCTTGTCGATCATGGTCTGGATGGTGTCGTCCGCGTTCACCGCCATGGCGATGCCGTTGATGGACATGACGCCGCTGGTCACCGCCCCGGAGAAGGCCTCCGACACCTTCATGTCCGACTTGACGGCCTTCGCCACCAGCGAGGTGGACGAGACACTGCCGGTGCCGACGGCGTTGTTGGGGATGCCGTTGGCCTGCACGAAGTTGCCGGTGGTGTCCGAGAGCTGGATCTGCCCGCCGTCGGCGCGGGTGATGGTGAGCTTGTCCGTCACCTTGTCGTAGCTGGCGGTGACGCCGGAGACCGTGCTGTTGATGCGGTCGATGACGTTCTGCAGGGTGTCCGTCTTCCAGTAGTTGACCGCGGTGCCGTTGATGGTGAAGGCGCCGCCCTCGCCGGTCTGGCCGCCCACGGTGCGGGTGACGAACTGCAGGGACTTGCGGTACCCCGCCTGGTCCAGCGTCTTCGTCGGGTCCAGGGAGGTCGCCGTGGCCGAGCTGCTCAGCGTGCTGGTGGAGCCCACCTGCTTGACGATGACCTCGTGGGTCCCCAGCTCCGCCTCGTCGCTGGCGGTGGACGTCAGGATGGAGATGTCGCTGGTGGCGGCGGAGCGGGAGCTGTACAGGTCGGCGTTCTTGATGCCGTCGACCGCGTTCTTCACGGCCAGGACCTTGCTGTTGAGGTCCTGGTACAGGGCCAGCTTCGCCTGCATCTTGGCTTCCTGGGCCTGCATGCGCGTCATGGGCTGCGCGTCGATGCTCAGGAGCTGGGTGATGATGGCGCTGGTGTCCATCCCTGAGGCAAGCCCGCTGAGCGCGAAGGACTTGATCCCCGCCCCGTTCCCGACTTTGCCCAGGCTGTCTGCCACCGTAGCGTGCCTCCCTGCGTCCGTGCGAATCGACCCGGCCGCCCAGGCGTCCATGCCTCTAGCGCTGCCGGGTCCATATAGTTCATCGGCCCGCCCCGACCGGGTCTTCAGGGCATCCTGGACCTATCTTTCCTGCTCGCCCGCCCGCTGCGCCAGATTCCCCCGCACCTTCTGCCATTTCTCCTGGAACCGTCGGTTGTCGGACTCCAGCTCGTTCTCCACCGGCGTGATGTAGGAGCGGTGCACGAAGACGTCCTTGACCAGCCGCAGCTTCTTCTGGTTGAGCCGCAGCCGCAGGCTGTAGTCCTGGCCGGCGAACACCGTCAGGTCCGGGTCGAGCGCGCCCAGCTTCTCGAACGTCTCCTGCGGCATCAGCCAGCAGAACAGCGACAGCGAGGGCACGTCCACGTACTGCCCGCGGCTCTCGCGGGCCAGCTGCTCGCCGAAGGCCTGCACGCCCTGCAGGTCGGCATAGGGGAGCTGTATCTTCTGGTAGTCCTCGAGCCACGCCGCCAGCTCCACCACGCCCAGCGCGGACCCCAGCGCCGCCAGCTGCTCCGGAGCGGGCTCGAGGACCCCTCGCTCCCACCCCGCCACCTGCGCCGCCTCCACGCCCAGCGCCGCCGCCAGGTCCTCCACCGACAGCCCCCGCGCGGCCCGCGCCGTCCGCACCCGCTCCCCGAAGTGCAGGTAGTTCTGCACCGGGTTGCTCAGCGAGATGTTGGTCAGCGGCCCCGCGGCCCCCGCGCGCGGCTCGGCCTGGAGCCCCTCGATGAGCCGCCCCAGCCACCCCTCGGTGACGTAGCACGCCGGGTCCAGCAGCAGGATGAAGTCCCCGATGGCCTCCTCCATCCCGCGGTTGAGGCACGCCGTGAACGACTTTTCCTCTTCCATGCGGATGACCTGGGCGTGGGGCACGCTCCGCAGGTACTCCTGGGTCCCGTCGTCGGACGCGTTGTCCACCAGGATCAGCTCGTGGGGCTCCGCCGTGTACTGGTTGACGCTGCGCAGGCAGTCCCGCGTGTAGTCCAGGTTGTTGCGCGTGACCAGGATGATGCTGGTGACTTCTTCCATGGCCCGAGGGAGTTCGGAGCCCCGCATGGCCTCTCCTGTGGCGCCTACACCGTCTCCAGCACCGACCCCAGCAGCCGCGCGGCCTGCTGCAGGCGCCCCGCCGCCGCCTGCAGCTCCTCGGCGCGCACCACCACCAGCGGATTCGGCGCGGAGTGGATCCAGCGCACGCAGGCCATGAGCGTCTCGGACACGTTCTCCCGCCGCCGCCGCGTCTTCTCCCGCACCGGCAGCCCGGGGGACACGACTCCGCACGCGTCCAGCGCCTGCAGCCACTGCACCGCCTCGTCGCCCTGCCCGGTGCGGACGGCCGCGGTGATGGCCAGCATGATGCCCGGCACCGGGTCGTGCTTGTAGGGCGAGTCCTCGAACCCTTCCAGCCGCCAGGCCTCCCAGCACGCGATCATGTCGGCGACGCGGTACCGCCCCAGCTTCAGCCGCGGCCGCAGCAGGGCCAGCGCGCGCGCCTCGTGGCCGGCCAGGATCCACAGGTGGGCGAGGTTCCAGGCCGCCGGATCGTAGGACGGGTCGGCCTTCAGCGCGGCCTCCAGGAGCTCCGCCGCCGCCACGGGGTCGCCGCGCTGGAAGGCCATCGTCCCCAGGTGGTTGAGGGGCTCGGGACGGGACGCGTCCAGCTGCGCCGCGGCGTGGAAGGCGCGCTCCGCCAGCGCCGCCTCGCCGAGGTCCGCCGCCAGCTCGCCGTACTCCAGCCACGCCGCCACGTCGCGGACTCGCGCCAGCGCGCCCCGATACCTCTCCAGCGCCTCCCGCGCGTCCCCCACCTCCGCCAGGATGCGCGCTTCCGCCAGCAGCGCGTCGGGGTCGGTGGGGTGCCGCAGCGCGGCCATCCAGGCCGTGTCCAGCGCCTCCTCCACGAGGCCGCAGCGCGCCTGCGCCTCGGCCATTGCTGCAAGGACGTCGGGCGGGGCGACTGCCTCCATGTCCACCCGCGACCACGCCGCGAGCGCCTCCGCGCAGGCCCCCAGGTGGAAGTGGCAGAGCCCCAGCCCGATGCGCGCCAGGGGCACCTCCGGCGCCACGGTGCAGGCGCCGCGCAGCCACGGCAGGGCCTCCTTCCAGCGTCCCCGCTGGCCCAGCACGAGGCCCAGCTGCATGGCGGCCTTCCAGGCGCCGATGGCGGGGTCGCCCAGCCCGAACCACGACGGGGACCGGCCGCGCTCGAGCGCCCGCCGGTACGCGTCCTCCGCCTCCGCGTAGAGCCCGCGGTCCAGCAGCAGGTTGCCGAGATGGAACGCGGCGTCCGGCGACGCCGGGAAGTCGCGCGAGGCCTCCCGCAGCTCGTCCAGGGCCTCGTCCCCGCGTCCCAGGCGCCGCAGCGCTTCCGCCGCCGCCACCGCCCGCGCCGCCATGTAGGGCACCGCTCGCCCGCCTTCGGACGGCCCCGGATCCAGCACCCGCGACCGGCGCAGGTGCTGCAGGGCGCCGCGCGGGTCGCCCCTCTCGAGCAGGTGCGATCCCAGGGTGAACTGGGCGAATCCGTCTTGCAGGACGTCCTGGCTGGTCTTCTCCAGCAGCGGGATCTGACGCGCCGCGCGGTGCGGGGAGGGGCGGTGGTGGATGGCGGCGGCCAGCGGGACCCGCTCCACCGCGGCCTCCCCACGCTCGTGCACAAGCTCCTCGTGGATGCGCCCGTGATAGTACAGGGCCCGACGGCGCGGGAAGAAGCGCGTCACGTAGTGATCGTCGTCCACCTGCAGCTGGTAGAGGCGCACGCGCCCGCCCGCCTCCGCGACGCACGCGCGCAGCAGCGGCTTCGCGGCGGGGTCCAGCGTCTCGTCCGCGTCCAGCACCAGGATCCAGTCCGCCCGCGCCTCCCACAGCGACACGTTGCGCGCGTCGGCGAAGCTGTCGCTCCAGCGGACCTGCACCACGCGGGCCCCGTGCGCGCGGGCGATGTCCGCGGTGTCGTCGGTGGAGCCGGTGTCCACCACGATCATCTCGTCCACGAGCCCGCGGGCGCTCTCCAGGGCGTCGGCGATCCCGCGCGCCTCGTCGCGGGCGATCATGCACAGGGCGATCATGGGATCAGGACTCCTTGAAAGAAATTCCTGATCACTCTATCGGCAGGACCCGATGCGGGGACTACGCGCGCGCGTCCAGCACCGAGTCCAGCAGCCTCGTCGCGTCCTCGAAGCGCCCCAGCTCCATCAGCAGCTGGCCCGCCTCCTGCACCGCGGCCAGCTGGTCGGGGCACTTCTCCATCCAGCGGACGCTCGCCATGAGCGCCTCCGGCAGGTTCTCGCGCCTGCGCTCCGCCTCCACGCGCAGGGGCAGGACGCCCTCGGGCGCGGCGCCGCAGGCTTCCAGGGCCTCCAGCCACTTCACCGCGTCCTCGGTCTGCCCGGTGTGGATGGCCGCGGTGACCGCCAGCAGCACGCCGGGGACGGGGTCGTGGCGCACCGCCGAGTCCTCCATGACCCCCGTGCGATAGGCCTGCCAGCACGCGATCATGTCGGGGATCTCGTAGCGTCCCAGCTTCAGGCGCATGCGCAGGAAGCCCAGCGCGCGCAGCTCCTCGCCGTTGAGGATGTACACGCGGGCCAGGTTCCAGGCGGCGGGGTCGTAGCCGGCGTTCACCCGCAGCGCCTTCTCCAGGTAGTCGCGGGCGGCCCAGTAGTCGCCGCGGTTGAGCGCCAGCGCGCCCAGGTTGTTCCAGCACTCGGGACGGTCCTCGTCGAGGGCCGCCGCGGACTGGAAGGCGCGCTCCGCCAGCGCGAGGTCGCCCATCTCGGCGGCCACCTCGCCGTACTCCAGCCAGCCGGTCACGTCCTCCAGCGCCGTGAGCGCCGCGGCATAGGCCCGCAGCGCGCCGCGGCCGTCGCCCGCCTCCACGTGGACGCGCGCCGCGCACAGCACCGCGTCCGCCTCGCGGGGGTAGCGGCGCGCCGCCATCTCGGCCGTGGCCAGCGCCTCGGCGCCGTGTCCGAGCAGGATGTGCGCCTCGGCGACCCGGCACAGGACGTCCGCCGACGCGACCGCCTCCAGGTCCACGCCCGACCACGCGGCGAGCGCCTCCTCGTACTGCTCCAGGTGGAAGCGGCAGAGCCCCAGGGCGAGCAGCGTGAGGGGGACGGCGGGCGCCGCCTCGTCCGCCTCCAGCAGCCAGGGGAGCGCGTCCTGCCAGCGGTTCTGGCGTCCCAGCGTCATGGCCAGCTGCAGGCGGGCCTTCCAGGAGCCGATGCCGGCGTCGTAGAGCCCGAAGTAGGCGGGGACCGCCGCGGCGGCGAGCTCGATGGCGTGGACGTAGGCGTTCTCCGCCTCGAGCAGCGCGTTGCGCTCGACCAGCAGGTTGCCCAGGTGGAACGGCGCGTCGGGCATGGCGGGGAAGTCGCGCATGGCGGCCTGCAGCTCCAGCATGGCCTCGTCCCCGCGTCCCAGGCGGCGCAGCGCCTCGGCGGCGGTGATGAAGCGGGATGCCATGTAGGGCACGGTGCGCCCGCCCTCGCCCGGCGCGGGGTCCAACGAACGGGACCGCTGCAGGTGCTCCAGCGCGCGGGGGAGGTCTCCGTGGGTGAAGAGGTGCGTGCCCAGGTTGAAGTGGGCGAAGCCGTCGGACGGGTTGTCGCGCACCGCCTGCTCCAACAGCGGGAGGTTGCGCGCGGAGCGGTCCTTGCGCGCGTGCTCGGCGGCGGCGTAGCCGTGATGGTGGATGAGGGCGGTGCAGGCGAGGCGCTCGACGGCGGCCTCCCCGCCCGGGTGGACCAGGTCCTCGTGGATGCGCCCGTGGTAGCGCAGCTCCGGGCGGCGCGGGAAGAAGCGCAGGATGAAGTGCTCGAAGCCCAGCGGAGCGCCGTGCAGGGCGTCCTGCCCGTCGTCCAGGTGGCTCCGCTCGCGCAGCTGGAACAGGGGGACTCGGCCGTCGACCCGCGGGGTCGCGGCGCACTGCCGCAGGATGGCGGGGGCCGCGGAGTCGAGCGTCTCGTCCGCGTCCAGCACCAGGATCCAGTCGGTCGTCGCGTGCGCCAGGTAGACGTTGCGCGCCTCCGCGAAGCTGTCGTTCCACGTGAAATGCACGACCTGCGCGCCGTGCGCCTTCGCGATCTCGGGGGTGCCGTCGGTGGACCCCGTGTCGACCACCACGATCTCGTCGACGAAGCCGCGGACGCTCTCCAGGGCGGCCCCGATCACGGGGGCCTCGTCGCGGGCGATCATGCAGAGGGCAACAGTGGGACGGCTCATGGGGTGCGGCTCTCCTCGAAGTGGGGGCGTGTCTGTGCAGGGGCGGCCCTGATCACTCTATCGGCGGACGGGGGGCCCTGCCGCAGGGGGGCGGGGCAAATCCGTCGGTAGAGGTCGTGGTGCGCCCCGAGCATGTGGATGCGGGTGAAGGCCTGCTCCACCAGGAAGCGGCTGCGCTTCCCCATGAGCGCGCGGCGGCGGTTGTCGGCGAGCAGCTTCAGGATGGCGTCGGCCAGCGCGGCGGGGTCGCGGGGAGGGACGTGGACGCCGTTGAAGCCGTCGCGGACCAGCTCGGGCAGCGCGTCCACCGGTGTGCAGACGACGGGGAGCCCGCAGGCCATGGCCTCCGCGACGACCAGGCCGAAGCTCTCGCCCAGCGGCGTGTAGGCGAAGACGTCCATGGCCTGCAGCGCCTGCACGAGGTCGTCGCCGCGCAGGCTGCCGGTGCAGGTGACGCTCCCCATGGCCTCGAGCTCCTCCCGCAGCGGGCCGTCGCCGACCAGCAGGAAGCGGGCCTCGGGGACGCGCTGCCGGACGAGCGCCGCGGCCCGCGCGAAGGTCGTCGGGTCCTTCTCGGGGACCAGGCGGCTGACGCGCCCGACGACCGGCGGCCCCTCCCGTGGTCCACCCGGACGGAAGCGCTCGGCGTCGATCCCCAGCGGGATGTGGACGGCGCGCTCGGGGTGCGCCTGCAGGGCCATCAGGAGCTTCGAGGGACAGATGACCGCGTCGAGGTCGGGCTCGATGGAGGACACCGTCCAGTGCACGGTCTCCACCCTGCGGGGGACGCCGGCGCGCCGCGCGGCCTCGTGGCCGACGACGTCGCCGCCGCCGAAGTGCAGGTGGGCGACGTCGTAGCCGCCCTCCGCGACCGTCGCGATGAGCGCCGCGAACGCCTCGGGATCGGCGTGCCCGTCCGGCCGCAGGACGGGGAAGACGTGCACCCGCGCGCCCGCCCGCTCCGCCTCCTCGACCAGCCGGCCGCCCCCCTGGTAGAGGAAGACGTCGTGCGTGCCCGGCGCGCTGCCCTGCACGAGGTCGAGGATGTACTGCTCGATGCCGCCGGCCTCGAAGGACGCGTGGAAGTGCGCCACGCGGGGCGGGTCGCCGGCAGGGTCGGGCTGTGCCTGTCCTGCCGGCGAGAGCGCGGCCTGACGCGCTCGGTCGGAAAGGGGTGGGAGTGCGACCGCGTCGCGCGTCGGGAGGGCCCGGACCCCGGCCAGGTCCGCGCGCACCCGCTCCCGTCCGGCCGCCAGCTTGCGGTAGGCGGCCTGCATGGGCTCGTCCTCCGGGGACGCCTCTCCGAGCATGCGCAGCGCTTCCGCGTCGCGCCCCAGGACGGCCAGCAGCAGGCCGCGCATGCGCTCCAGGGGACGGTCCCCGGCCAGTGCCTCCAGCCCCTCGTCCAGCCCCTCCAGGAGCTCGGCGTGACGGGCAAGCCCGCCGCCCAGCGCGGCCTTGCA
>Ga0172368_10001399_pt1 | contig 33201 bp, 27 predicted proteins | sample Lak11m_FD_114540 | JGI IMG/M metagenome (GOLD analysis project Ga0172368, IMG submission 114540) | Freshwater microbial communities from Kabuno Bay, South-Kivu, Congo - kab_022012_11m | ecosystem: Environmental > Aquatic > Freshwater > Lake | place: Democratic Republic of the Congo: South-Kivu...
ATATGTATTTTTTGTTCCATCACAATTCCTTTCTGTGGGTTTTTGTTTTGCCAAACTTACCTTAGAAAGGAATTGTGCTTTTTGCAATTACTCTTCTATACCTACACTTATGAACGATACTAACAAGTTATAAAGGCCGCAGCACGCGCCGCAGGATTTATGCTCGTCAGGCTGGCAGAGATGAAGGGGATATCTGGCGGGCTGCTCCATGCGCTGTTATTTTTTAAACAGAGTGTCCAGGGGGTTTCTTTTTTCCTGCTTAAGGCTGTCCGCTGCCGCGGCTTCGAGAGAATCTCTGAAGGAAAAATAGTCGCAGAAATTCCCCCGGTCCTTTTCGAGTACCCGCTCGGCCTGTGTTTCCCGGCACTCGTTATAGGATTTCTGGTCATAGAAGCGGCAGTTGCGGCAGCAGCGCAGATCCGCGCCACACTGCGGGCAGGTCTCAGCTCTGCCCGGTTTTTCTGCGGCCAGGACCTGGTTTTTACAGGAGTAGCAGACCTTCATACGGATACTATACACCATGAAAGCATGCGGTTCAATCTGTTCCGCGCCGGGCTGCTCCCTCCCGGGGGAAAAGCGCTTTTTCAACGGTCTGCTAATTGTTTTATAGCCATGATGACGGCCTGCCAATCATCCCCTGCTTTTACAATGATATCCGCCTTTGCCTTTGATGGTTCAACAAACATAAGGTGCATTGGCCGGACTGTCGCGAGATACTGCTGTGCGACAGACTCAATCGTCCTGCCCCGCTGCTGCACATCGCGCATAATTCTTCGCAGCAGGCGGACATCTGCCGCTTCATCAATGAATATTCTCAAATCAAAAAGCCGGCACAGCTCTTCAACGGCAAATATGAGTATCCCGTCGACCACTATTATTTCCCGGGGCTCGATCCTGATGCTTTCCTGCTGCAGCGCGTGGGTCGTAAAATCATAAACCTGCTGTATAACCGGCTGCCCGTTGCGGAGGCTTTGCAGGTGTTCTATGAGCAGCGGGATGTCAAGCGCGTCAGGATGATCAAAATTGAAATGGTGCCGCTCCTGCAGCGGCAGATGCGAGCGGTCGCGGTAATACGCGTCAGTGTCGATAAGCGCAGCGCGTGTTGCGCCGAAAACGGCAATAATCTTTTGCGCCAGCGTGGTCTTTCCGGACCCGCTTCCGCCGCAGATGCCGATCAGAAGGGGAGAGAGCATGGGTTAGCCTTTATAAAGAAGACAGAAATCAGAAGACAGACTTTAAACTTGAAACCTCAAACTTTAGAGGTAATTGCAAAAGTATTCAAGAAGGGGATTGCCGCGCTTCGCGCGCAATGACAAATGGCGTCTTTGCGGTCATTGCGTAGCGACGAAGCAATCTCAATAAATGAGACTTTTGCAATTGGCTCTTTAAACTCATTTGTTTTTTATTATTTGTCAGGGGCCGAAGCAAAGAAAATAAACGGTATCTCCTGCGTCAGCCTGGCTTCCTCAATAAATTCCTTCATGGTAAGAAGCCCGGTGATATATTTGTCAAAAAGATAGAGCCCCGTGAAATGGCAGATGTAATGGTACGGCTTTTCTTTTTTAACGGTGAATTCCCAGTCAGCCTGGAAGAAATAGCCGGCAATGGTGTAGGCGGCCCGGGAGGTGATGAGGGCCTCATGTTCCATCTTGATTTCCAGGGCGCCTTTGTCGTATAAAAATATAGCAGCCGGGGCAATGGAATTTCCGCTTTTCAAACTGAAAAACTGGATGCGGAATGCTTTTGCTTTGACCGGTTCTTTTTTCTGTCCCTGCACCGGTTTTTCATTCGGGCCGGCTTTGGCTGCAGGGGGTAAAAAAGGCGGCAAAACCCAGAGCAAGACGAAGACCAGGACACACAAAAGTTTGCAGTGCAATGAGTTATAGTGATACTTCATTTTCAAATGCATTGAAAGGTCATGGTTCGGATGCCCGGCTGACAGGGTGAGGCAGATTTTCCCTTGGGCAGATAAATTATATATCCCCGGCAAATCTTAAACAAGGAGATTTATGATGGACAGCCCGCTGTTGCGCAAAAAGAGCGTTTTAAAAACCGCTATTGTGCTCGCTGGGTTAATTCTTGCAAGCGGCTGTGACCTGATCGCCCGGATACCCGCGGCGCAGATCCATAAACAGAAGGGCGGGGTGGTGAGCGTGGAAGTTGAGGTAGCCAGAAAGCCCGCTGAGCGAAACCTCGGATTCATGTTCAGAAAGTCATTGGGTAGAAATAAGGGGATGCTGTTTATTTTTGAAAAAGAGAATAAACAAACATTTATTATGAAAAATACCTTCATCCCGCTGGATATGATTTTCATCGGCAGCGACATGCGCATAGCCGGCTGGGTGGAAAATGCAAAACCCTTTTCCCCGGAGCAGTTTTCCATTGCCCGGCCCTCGCAGTATGTGCTTGAGGTAAATGCCTTCTTCTGCCGGGATCAGGGGATAGCCGTTGGTGATGAGGTGACGTTTAAAAATATAGATTAAGACAGATGCAGTCATTGCGAGTTCCGTTTTAACAGGACGCGGCAATTTCTGCTTTAAACAGTAATTACCCGGATACATAAAATGCTGCGAGCCGTTATTTTTGACATGGATGGCGTCATCATAGACAGCCAGCCCTATCATTTTGCAGTCGAAGAAGCGATGTGTCGTGAAATAGGCATTGAGGTTTCTACCGAAGAGAGCCATTCATTTGTCGGCATGGCAGGAGAAAAGGTGTGGGATTATTTAAAAAATAAATTTGGATTGCAAAAATCAATCGAAGAACTTATGGCGTTTGAAAATAAAGCTCGAATTAAATACTTTTCCTCACTTGAAAATATAAGACCAATTCCCGGTATCGTAGATTTGCTGGAAGAAATAAATGAACATACTATCAAAACAGCGTTAGCCTCATCATCTTCAATTGAAGTCATTAACATATTCATATCAAAATTAGGTCTTGCCCATTACTTTCAACACATAATAAGTGGAAATTCCGTGGCAAGCGGGAAGCCTGATCCGGATATTTTTATTCATACGGCACAGGCGCTGCAGGAAGCTGCCGCAGACTGCGTTGTGATTGAAGATTCAGCCAATGGAGTGAGGGCGGCAAAAGCGGCGGGCATGAAATGCATAGGCTTTTGTAACGCAGATTCCGGTGACCAGGATTTGTCATTAGCTGATATCGTGGTGGATGATTTTACAAAACTTACTGTTTTAATCATCAAAGCACTCTATAAATTCTAAATAATAGATCTGAACTGTTCTGAGATAAAAGGAGTATGGGACTATGTATTGTAAAAAATGTAATATTGTAGTTCATGGGGCTGCCCAGGGTATATGTCCTATATGTAATCATCCGATAGAGGACACTCCGGAATTTTCTCATGCAGAATCAGGGAACGCAATAGATTGGCAAAAACTCAAAGATTTAATATCGGATATTGATACAACGTCTAAGCTAACGGAAAAACACGAAACTGGAAAAGAGCAGGAAGCACGGTTTGGCCCCGGGAAAGCTCTCTCTGCAGAAGATACCCGTTTGCAGAACATAGCGGCGGTTTCTGCAGGGCGCGTGGAAAAATCAGCCAGCGACTTTACGCACACGAAAGATATTCTGGAAAAAACTCTCAAAGAATTTGATCCGGAACCAGCGTTGCAACCAGTGTTGAATCAAAATCCAAAGTACGGGGTGATGAATAATATATTCATTTTTTTTGCGCTGTTGATAGTTGCTGGTGTTGCCGCTGCATATTATTTTTACTTTAAAGAACCTGAGCCTGCAAAACGGGTATCGCAAGCTCAGACAGATAAGAAAAATCAGATTCTCAAGCCAACGGTCCAGGCTCAAAAATCTGCTGATGGCAGGCAACCAGAACCTGATAAAAAAGACGCTTCTCAATTAATGGCTGAACCAGCAGCACTATCAGCTTCTCAAACGACAGCGCAGCCGGCACTTAAGGCAGGAACTCCTTCTCCGGCAATAAAAGAAAACAAGCCTGAAGTCTCCACCCCGGCTGTTGCCCCTATTAAAGAGAAGCAGGCACAGCTCCCTGCAGAAGAGAAGAAGGTCATTGCGCCTCATCAGCAGAAAGCCGCTGTAAAAACCACAATGTATTGTATCAATGTAGCATCATGCAAACTTAAGGAAAGCGCTGATGCGGTTATACAGAATTTGCAAGAAAAAGGATATGAGCCTGCAGTTGATACCATAGCGGTGAAGGACATCACCTGGTATCGAGTAACCTTGGGGCATTTCCAGACACAGGGTGAGGCGCAGAACTATGCCAGGGAATTGCAGGGAAAGGAGAATATTAAAGGATTTGTTGTGAAAAAGAAATATTAGCCAAAGATATTTGAAATTTTATTGTCAGGCTTCTGGTTCATTTGTTCGGGCTAAATGCTCGCAATACATGCCTGCTTGTTTTTGCCGGAGCCTTTGCTCGCACCGCCCGCAACTGCTTTCACCAGAAGCCTAACGATACAAAATGTGAGAGCAAAATTCTCAGATGTATATATGTAAGAATATAGCCAATGCTATGCGGCTGAGGAATTCCAGAACATTAGATTGCATTAAAATTATGTTGACTATATGTTTAATTATGTAAAGATATAAAAAAATTCAATGGGGTCCGGAAATGAGAATTTCCCAGGAATTAAACAATTGGCAGGCAGGTCGCTATTTGCATTCAAGCAGGTTGCGACTTTTTTGTTTTTAAACATTGCAAACATAGATTTGCTATCAATGAAAGGAATGCACTATGAAAAAAGTAATGAGAAAAATCATTTTTGCATCCTTGTGTTTATTGCTTATTTTTGCCGGCGGCTGCAAACCTTCTTTTGATTCGGGGTGGATTGAGTATGATCATACCCTTACAAACACCTATGGCGGCTTTGAACAGACTGTCAGGGTAACGGGCACCATAGGTTTTATGAGCAGTGCGGTTGCTCTTACTCCCCAGAGTTCCATGTACAGCGGCGCGGGTAACGCCGCGGTTTCCATCTCCGGGACCGCGGAAGACTGCATAATCAGCGGATCAGGCAGCAACACTGTTTCACTGAGCGGCAATGAATTTCTCGGCAAAATATATTTTGACACTGCTGAAACCTGGTACAGCCCCGCATCATTTATTGTAACCTGTCCTGATGACGATCCCATGACAATTCCCCTGCCGTCCATAACGATAAACCAGAAAATTGAGTTTCCCGTTGAAGACGGCGCTGTTTTTGAGCAGCCCTACATTGGCGCCGCCGGCAGCGGAACCTACCGGTGGATATTGCACATCGAAATGTAGCCGGTATTTTATTAGGATAGAGCTGCTGTTAAGAAGGGGTGGATAGACAGGCAGTTATGAAATAAAGGAAGCAATGGGGTCAGGAAATAGTAATAACGTATTTTCATGGTAAAGATGTTTTTGGGTTTTCGAAATGGCCTATTGGACAGTAGGAGAAAAACTGAGCAACGTACTGAAGCCGCCAAAAGGCGGGTGACCGAAGAAGCAGAAAAACCAGGATGGTCCCCAGATTGCGGAGGTATTTGACTCAGGCGCACAGGATTTATCATCGGCAGATATGGTGATTGATGATTTTGGGAAGATGAATACGGCGCTGCTGAAATTGCTCTGCTCATAGCGAAAATCTGTGTTATACTTTTGCTGAATCCTCCCGCCGTTCTGACCCGACATAACCCCTGACAGGTGATGCCTTTTTTATGAATGATTTGAAAAAGACCAAGCAGCAGCTCATCGATGAAATTGAGGGGTTGCGTCAAAAAAACGCAGCGCTCACCGTTTTGCAACACGATTCACCGCATGCTGAAAGGGACAAAAAAGAAGCGGACATTTATCTCGAAAATGTTTTCAACACTTCTGTAGACGGTTTGATTGTCACCGGTGCTGATGGCACGGTGAGCATGGTAAACCAGGCAGTGGAAGATATGTTTGGCTATTCAAGGGAAGAGATTCTGGGGAAAAGCACGCTGCTTCTGCGGCCCGAAGGGGCGGACTCTGAAGAAAAAGGCATGGAATTTATCGCTGAACTATTAGAGAACGGCGTTATACGCGGAGTAGAACGAACCTGGAAAAGAAAAGACGGGAGCCCGATTGAAATTGAAATCAATGCGGCATTACTAAAAAATACTGAGGGCGAAATTATCGGCGCGGTGGGGAGCATCAGGGATATCAGCGAGCGAAAATGGGCGGAAGCAAAGGTTATGGAATATCAGAACCAGCTCAAGTCACTTGCCTCGCAGCTGACATACACGGAGGATCGGGAGCGCCGTGCCCTGGCAACCTATCTGCATGATAACATAGGGCAAAAGCTGTTTGTTTTAAAAATCAACTGCGAGCAGGTGCAGAAGGCGGGTTGTCCGCCGGATGGCGAGCAGACTTTGCGCACTATGAATGACATTATCCAGCAGCTCATTGATGATACGCGCTCTTTGACCTTTGAGCTGAGCCCTCCCATCCTGTATCAATTGGGGTTTGAGGCCGCCCTTGACTGGCTGTTCGATCAGATGCATAATCAATATGGACTCAAGACAAAATTCGCGGATGATAAAAGCCCCCGGACACTTGATACCGACACGCTTGCCGTTTTATTCCGCAGCGTGCATGAACTGCTCATCAACGTGAGCAAGCACGCGCAAACGCAAAATGTGAATGTTTCCTTGGGAAGAAAAGGGGATTACCTGCACATCACGGTTGAGGACGACGGCGCCGGCTTTCCCTGTGCAGAGATCAACACGTACCATAAGGGCTTCGGTCTTTTCAGCATCAGAGAGAGGCTGGAATATATCGGGGGACAGTGTACTATTCATTCAATCCCCGGCCAAGGGACAAAAGTTACCCTGATCGCACCGCTGCAGGACAGGAAAGAGCGCTAACACTTTTATCAAATGACCATCAGACTAATCATTGCCGACGACCATCAGGTTATATCAGAAAGCTTGACCCCGATGCTCAACAGCCAGCCCGGCATCGAGGTAATCGCTGAGGTCAATAACGGGCGGGCAGCAGTTGAAACAGCGCTGCAGCTGCGGCCTGATATTGTTATCATGGATATTGCCATGCCGGAATTAAACGGCATTGAAGCGACACGGCAAATCGTTGCGCACTGTCCCGAAGTTAAAGTCATTATGCTATCCATGCATGCTGACCGGCGCTATGTCATCGGCGCGCTGGAGGCAGGCGCTTCGGGCTATGTAACGAAAAGCTGCTCATTAAAAGAGCTGGCTGCTGCCATACGAAATGTTTATGAAAATAAAAAGTATCTCAGCCCGGAGGTATCAAGTATTGTTATAGAGAAATCACTGAACGGATTGAAGGAGCGTTCCGTCCCTTCAGCAGCCTTAACCAAGCGGGAGCGTGAAGTCCTGCAGCTTCTGGCTGAGGGGAAAACAATGAAAGAGAGCGCCTTTGATCTCAAGGTGAGTATAAAAACAGTCCATACCCACCGGGCGAAAATCATGCAGAAATTAAAAATAAACAATATTGCAAGCCTGATAAAATACGCCATCAAGGAAGGTTTGATTTCGCTTACCACTTAGCATTGTCCGCAGGCTGCAGAGCTTTTTCTGCGCAACGCTGCAATGCCCCATCAGAAAAATTTACCCCCTCTGCTAAGAAATAATGTTGTTGCTAATTTACCGAATTTATTGGATAACATCAGCAAACCTTTATAAAAAAATTGTTTAAAATCGTTTATTAAATAAAAATTAAGAAACTATACATCATGCCTTTATACTATTCTATAGAAAGAGGCACTGAGGGGAAATATTTATCATAATAAAATCTATTTTGAATAAGAAGGGAGGTGTGAAAAAACTATTTTTTACTGTAAGTTGCGTTTTTAAAAACAGCGGTAAAACAAAACAAGGAGGTTTCAAACCATGAGGAAAAGTTTAGCGTTACTAACGTGTTTACTTCTTATCTGTTTTGCATTCACTGCCCAGGCAGCAACTACCGTCGGAATAGACAGGAACCCTGAGTCCTGTTACCAGTGCCATGCCTCACATATCATTACCTATCACAATGAAAATATTCTGAGCCACAACGTACCGTTAAACATGGCCTGCAATATCTGCCACTCTCACATTACCAGTGTTCCGGACCTAAGCTGCGATGCCTGCCATACCAATCATCCGTTTGGCACGCTCGGCATGAACGAGCAGGTGGGAACATGGTCAATGACCGGTCCCATGGCTAAAGCCCGTTTCTATAATTCAACCAGTCTTCTGCAAGATGGCAGATTTATGGTGGCCGGAGGCGCAACACCGCCTGCTTTCGGGGCAACCAACACGGTTGAAATCCTGGATCCGATAACAAGACTGTTCACCCCAGCCGCTTCGATGTCGGTAACCCGCGTAAGTCACATGCAAACAACCCTGGCGGACGGCAAAGTCCTGATAACCGGCGGCCGCGCGCAGCTTTTCGGCGCACCCGGCTCATTAGCGTACAACACCGCGGAAATCTATGACCCCGCGACCAATACGTTTATGCCGGTCGCAGCTACCATGAACGCCAACCGCCGCAGCCACCGCGACATATTGCTTGATGACGGCAGAGTCCTTATTACCGGTGGCACTTCCGCGCTGGCCGGCGATGTCACCTCAGTCAGCCTTAACAGCGCAGAAGTCTATGACCCGGCAACCGGCGTGTTTACCCCGGTTGGCAATATGAATGCCGCCCGCCAGTCACATCATCTGGTTAAACTGCTCGACGGTAAAGTGCTGGTGGTGGGCGGCGGCGCAGGCCCTGGTCTGGCCAATCCCCTGTCATCCATGGAAATTTTTGATCCGGCAACAGATCTCTTCACCCCTGCCGCATCCATGACCAAAGCGCGTATGACCTGCGCGGTGACCCTGCTTGCCGACGGCAAAGTGCTGCTGGCTTTCTCATGGAATGGCCAGGTGGTGACGCCTGAAAGCGAACTGTATGATCCGGCAACCGATACGATTATTCCCATCACCGGGACACTGCCGTTTCACGGCAAGGTCGACAATCTTGGCGTCCGGCTGTATGACAACACGGTTGTCATCCCAACCGGCGGCAATGCAAACATACAGGTTCTGCCCGACACCTCCGTGTACCGGCCGGATCAGAATGATTTTATAATGGCAGGGTCAGTGCAGTTTCCGAGAACTACGGGCTACAACACGGGCGCACTGCTCACTGACGGACGAATTGTTACAGCCGGCGGCATCGGCCTGACCGCTGCCGGTTCACCCAAGTTCTTCCAGAATGGCGAGATTTACACGCCCAGCGATGTCTCCCAGGCCCAGGGCCTCATTAACGTGATAGCAGCACTGCCCGCTAGCGCCTTTGACGCACCCGGGCACCAAAATGCTCTCGGTGCGCATGCAGACTACGTCCTTAAGAGTATTCAGAAAGATAATAAAAACAACTATAAAAATGCGCTGAAGAAGCTGGATGATATTATTTCCATAACCGACGGCTGCGCCGGCGGCAATGCGGGAGATGACTGGATTGTTGCCTGCGATGATCAGGCAAAGCCCTACGCCGTTGCATTGCGGCTTAAGAAGACCATACAAGAAATAACAGGCGTTCTGAAACCACCGGTTATCACTGTTGCGGCTTCTCCTGTTGCTGGTGGGCAGCCCCTTACAGTCAACTTTACCGCAACAGCCACTGATCCTGACGGCACTGTGCTGTCCTATTACTGGGATTTCGGCAATGGGGCCAACAGCATTCTTCAGAATGCATCAAACACCTATACCTGTCCGGGCACCTACACCGCAACCTGTTCTGTTATCGACAATGACGGGCTTATCTCCGAGGCAACAGTAAGCATTAATGTACAGTACCCTGCAGGCGTCACGGCTCAATTCAAGTGCGATCTGTTCCCGGCATATAATGCGTTCTGCGCCAAAGTGTGCCATTACACGGGCGCGCCGTATGCTGTGGGCGCAGGTGTCAACCTGAGCAGTTACGCTGCGATCATGGCCGGAAGGAATAAGCCGGATGGAACTTTTGATCATGCCATTGTTATCCCCGGCGATCCGGATAACAGCCCCATTGAGATTATTACGGGCCCGCCCCGGATTCACGCTCATGATGTGGGCGGAGAACGGCTCAATGACGACGTAAAGGAAAAACAGCGGGCATGGATTTTAGAGGGCGCGCAAAACAATTAAATCCCGTTCATTAAAGGGAAACTGTAATTAACCTTCAGCAGGGGATTTGGCTGGATGAAAAGGTCCAGCCAAATCCTTTTTTTTAACTGTAAAATGCGCAGGCAGTATAGTATAGGTATTCATGCCGAATCTTATTTTGAAAGTGAATGAACCATGAAAAAAATTATTCTGTTAAGCATGTCATGCTTTTTATTCTTGATGCTGCAAAGCTGTGCAGAGAAACAGAACGCAGGCAATATTGTTGCAAGTTTTGGCAATGATGCTGTTACGGCACAGGATTTGACCCTGGCCCTTAAGACCATCCCCCAGCCCGAGCAGTATGAATACCTCACGGAAGAGGGGCGACGGATGCTGGTTGATATGATGATTGACTGGAAACTCATGTCCAGGGAAGCGGTCAAAGCAGGGCTGGACAGGGAAGCCGAAATCAAAGCTGAGTTAAACAGCACATCAGACAAGAGCGCTGTTAATAAGGAGCGGGTGCTTGGGAATGCCTATGTGCGCTATCGCGTAAAACAGATGCAACGGATTACCGATGCAGAGGTGGAAAAATATTATTTCAGTCATAAAGATGAGTTTAAAATTACTGAAAGGATCAAAGTAAAGAGAATTATTTTTGATGCAAAGGAAAAGGCTCAGGATGCGCGGGAGACATGCAAAAAGGGAACGCTGTTTGAAGAATATAAACAGCAGAATCCCAAAAGCAAAATAAAAGTCGACACGCTCTGGCTGCAGCACAAAGATGATGCTTCAGAGATGGAACGAGCTGCTTTCAGGCTGGCTGCGGGCGAGATGAGTGAAATTATAGCTGTGAATAATGGTTTTTGCCTTTTGCGTGTAGAGGAAAAAACACCGGACCGAACCATGACCCTTGCTGAAGTCAAGTGCAGCCTTGCTGCGAGACTCTTGAACGAGAGACAGCAGGCGCTGATCGAGAACATCCGCCGGGAACTGAGAAATGGCGTAGATATAAGCATTAACAGTGGTGTGCTTGCCAGCTACCAGTGTAAAGAGTGCGCTGAAAGATCAGCGGGGACAGGGGCTGATGTGCAGTATAAGCACAAGCCCAAATTAAAAGACGAAAATAAATAAGAGCCGACATCTAATTGCGTTACATAGCGAAATGCAGACGCAGTTTTCACCCCCATCCTGAGACTTTCTTTTTAGCGGGGATGGAACAACAGGCAGGCTTGATGCTTCGCGCGCTGTACCCGATCAGCGCTTACCGGCAGTATCTGCCGAGAACCTTCTTCACTGCATTTATCACGTCCTGCACATCATCATCGGTAAGCTTGGTCGAGAGGGGAAGCGAGATAGTGCGCTCTGAAACATGGAGCGCGTTGGGGAAATCTTCCTTCCTGAACCCGTAGCGCTCGCAATAATACTGGTGCAGGTGCAGGGAAATATAATGGATGCCGGTGCCGATATTTTCTTCTTGGAGCGCCTGCTGAATGGCGTCACGGTCAGCCGTTACGTCTTCAAGTTTCACCAGAATAGTGTAAAGGTGGCGTGCGTGACGGGTGTTTTTCTCGGCAGGCGCAGGGATTTGCACCGGTAAATCCTTGAATGCCTCATCATAGCGTGCCCATAGTTCTTCCCGGCGCGCAAGCCCTGCTTCGAGGCGCTTGAGCTGATGGATGCCCAGCGCTGCCTGAATGTCCATCATGTTATATTTAAAGCCGGGATAGATTATCTGATAGTGCTTGAACCCTTCGTCAGAATAGCGTCGCCAGGCCCCCTTACTCATGCCGTGCAGCCCGTAGGTCTGTATTTTTTCCGCGTACTCGTCATTATCCGTTGTCACCATGCCCCCTTCGCCGGTCACCAGATTTTTTGTGACATAGAAGCTGAAGACCGTCATAGCGCCGATGGTGCCGATCTTTTTCCCTTTATAATCGGCCTCAATGGCATGGGCTGCGTCATCAATGACCAGCAGGTTATGCTTCTTTGCGATTGCCATGATGCGATTCATATTGCACGGCCTGCCGCACAGATGCACTGGAAGGATTGCTTTTGTTTTCGGAGTAATTTTATTTTCAATCTGCTCGGGGTCTATGGTCATGGACGGCAGTTCTATGTCAACAAAAACCGGTGTTGCGCCGGTGTGCAGGATGGCGTTTGCTGTGGCGGCAAAGGTCATGGGCGTGGTGATGACTTCATCGCCGGGCTTAAGTCCCGCAACAATCATCGAGAGGTGCAGCCCCGCGGTACAGGAGTTGAGCGCCAGCGCATGTTTTGCTCCGATATACTTTTTAAACAGCTCCTCAAACTGCGCAACACGGGGCCCGGTGGAGATCCAGCCCGAGCGAAGACAGTCAACCACCTCGTTGATTTCGTCTTCCTTAATGTGCGGATTGCCAAAAACCAGAAAATCTTTACGCATTGCCATATACCTTTATTAAGACTCTCATTAATAAAATAACCATCTGGAACTCAGGAACTCAGAAAAAAGTTTTGATGTTTTTGTCGTCCTGCGTTCACGAGTTACAGATAAGATTTTGTTATTGTCCCTGCAGCTTTGGTTTTAAAGTATAACCATGCGGAACTGAGGGAATCAGGTTTTTCTGTTTTTATCTTCCTGAGTTCATGAGTTCCAGATAAAACCCCGTTATTGTCTTTGTCGTTACGATTTTAAATTTGGTTCCGGTTTGTCTACGTCGAGATATGTCGCAGTCAACAGCATGACAACCGAACCCCGAGCCCCGGACCACGAGTCACGGTCTTTTCAGGCCCCAGGACCGCGGGCACAGCAGTAGGTGCCAGCACAAAAGCCAGCCATAGACTGCTGTTTTCTCCCGCAACTTTCTGTTTTGCCCGGCAGTAAGGCACAGGCCCAGCAGATTCAGCGCGCAGTTAACTGCCACCTTTGCAAAGCGCGCGACTCTCAGCGCAGCATAGGACAGGGGCGAGCGGTTTTTTTTGAAAAACAGATAGAGCGAGCGGTAGTATTCAATGCGGGCCGATGCCGGCCTGCGCTTTTTGCTCTGCCCCTGAAGATGGATGATCACTGCGCCGGGGTGATGATAAATTTTCCACCCGGCCGCGCGCAGGCGAAAACACCAGTCAGTCTCTTCAAGAAAGAAAAAATAATCCTCGTCCAGCATACCCACCTGCTGTATCGCGTCACGGCGTAAGGCCATGCACGCCCCGATTATTGACTCGACCTCAAACGGCGCGGACGCGGAGCTGTTTTTACCGGCAAATTTTCTGGGGAACAGGACACGCAGGAGGCTCTTGTTGAAAAGCTCAGTTGCCAGCGACGGGAAATTATCAAAGCTGTTCTGCAGGGACCCGTCACGGTCAATCATGCGCGGCCCGGCCGCTGCGGCAGCGGGGTTGTCTGCAAGGAGGCGCAAAAGAGATGCGATTGCGCGGTCCTGCACAATGGTATCAGTGTTCAGAAGAATTATAAATCTGCCCCGGGCGATGCTCAGTGCCTGGTTGTTTGCCCGCGCAAACCCCCGGTTATCAGGGTTTTCAATCAGCGTTACCGGGGAACAGAACTGCTGTCTAACGGCCTGGACACTTCCGTCACGGGACCCGTTATCCACCACCACAATCTCATAGGTAAATCCGCTTACCGTATTACGGATCGAGTGCAGACAGTCAAGCAGCAGGTTGCCGGTATTCCAGTTCACAATGATAAAGGATATATCCATGACCAGATGCACTCCCTGTATCCGATTTATGAGGGGAATATCACAAGCAGAGCAATTGTCAAATAGTTTTGAAACAATAGTTTTGAAACAACGGATGGTACTGCAGCTTATCACGGATCCGTGTTTGTGTGTGCCGAAAGATAGCAGGTTGTTGAAAAAGTGGTTTTTTAAAAGGCTGGTCAAAAATATCCGGATGCACGGCGCGCGAAATTCTGAGGAAAGAGGCGTACTTTTACCGTACGTCGCAATGACGAAGGATGAGCGCAACACAGCAGACGGGTGTTTTTCAACAGTCTGTTAGTAGGTTTCTTTCAGGATTTCACGGGTGGTAATACGTAACTGAGAGCCCGGGGTTTCCCGGGAAACAAGGAAGACGCGCAGCAGCAGCGAGAAATCTTCCTGCTGATTATTGCCATTCAGATCAGACGTTGTGTATTGAAGCCAGTTTTCAAATCCGGCCCTGGTTGGATCATCAGGCAGGTCTGCACCATGAGGGTTGCAGATTGCAACCAGCTGCGGCCATGAGGATATTTCAGTTTGCGACGGGTATACCCCGTCTCTGGTGACTGCGGAATAGCTTATCAGTGACGCCTGAATAGAATGGGCGGAAGCCAGGCATCCTGCCAGCGATGCCTTCTGCCGGTAGGACATAAGGAGCAGGGACGCAACCGCAGCCAGAATGCTGATAATTGCAACCGTGATCATCAATTCGATGAGCGTAAATCCCGAATGATTATCTCTGCAATTGCGTGCCGGCATATGCTTCCCTGTTGAGCTGAATGCCTTTCCGTATCCTTCAGTTGTTATGTATCTATACTTTGCGACTAAAATAGTCAACTAATTTATAAAGAATATGTTTATTTATAATTTCTGATAACTTCGCCTGAAATAAACAGCTAATTCCGGGATGATGCGCGGATGGCCCGTTCAAATGCCCAGGTCCTGATGTGGTTCATCTGTTCTTTCATGGTCTTTGAGAGCGGCACAATCTGCTTGCAGGAGAAAAAAAGGTCATTATTGTCAACCGGGCGGTTATTCAGCTGCGCAGACACAAGCGCCCCGATAACACACTGCTCAACTTCAGCGCCGGTCCAGCCGTCGCTCAGTTTGGAAAAGAGTTCCATATCAAGGGTATCCGGGCTGACATTGCGCTTTTGCAGATGGATTTTAAGAATTTCAACACGCTCTGCCGGAGTTGGCAAATCGATAAAGAAGACCTGGTCAAAGCGCCCTTTGCGGAGCATTTCCGCCGGGAGCAGATCAATGCGGTTGGCCGTTGCGGCAACAAACAGGCCGGGTGCCTTTTCCTGCATCCAGGTGAGGAAGAAACCGAAAATTCGGCCGAGCATGCCGCTTGCTTCTGCGGAATTAGAGGAAATAGAGGTTTCAATTTCATCAAACCAGAGCACGGCAGGCGCTATCTCCTCCATGGTTTTACAGGCGTCGACAAATGCCCGCTCGGGGTTGGAACTGGCAGAAAAGATCTGAATCATGTCTATGCGGTACAGCGGCAGTTCAAAGCTGTCGGCAATGACTTTTACCGACAGGCTTTTGCCGCAGCCTGATATGCCCATCATCAGAACGCCTTTGGGGATTATTTCCTGGCTGATGCTTTCGCGCTGCTGAAACAGCTTGCGCCGCTCCCGAAGCCAGCGCTTAAGATTGTCAAGCCCCCCCAGTTCACTGAGCGCAATAGTGCCGGGGATATATTCGATCAGGCCTGTTTTGTTAATGAGCAGGCGTTTCTCTTCCAGCAGGACGGGAATAACGGCGGTGCTGAGCGTTTTTTTACGCGCCGTCGCCCGGCGGATGGCGTGCAGGGACTCGTTGAAGGTAAGGCCCTGCAGCGCGCGGGCCAGCACATAGGCGGTATCCTCGCCCAGCTCGGCAAATCCGCCGTCCGCTGTAATCCGCTCTGCCTCGGCATGGAGCAGCAGCTGCAGCTCACCGACATCGGGGATCGGCAGCGTCAGAAAGAGCAGCTCGCGGTTTATCTCATCGGGAACGGCTTTGACGGGTGAGACCATGACCACAAAGATGCTGCGGTCAAGGCCGCTGTAGTATATATCACGCAGCCGCCGCCGGACCTCGGGAGCAGTCTGGACAAGCCCGTGAAAATCCTTGAGCAGAAAAAGAGCAGGGCCCGGCTGTTCCATTATAAAATCGAGCAGCGCGAGAGGCGCCCGGGGTAGGTTTTCCGCTGCCGTACCATGCTGCCGCAGGCCGTCGGTGATGCTCCAGATAAAAAACGGGACGCTCTGCGTGAAATATGTTTTTACCGCCGATTGCAGGAGATGCTCTACCCGCTGCTCCTCAGACGATTGAATATATATGAGCGGTCGATGCGCGTCAAATGCGTCACAGATGGCGGTCAGTGATTTGCTTTCAACCTGCGGTGTCATACAACCTCCTTTATAACCAGTACGTCAAACTTGATCTGCGCGTCACCGCGTGCTATCGGCGGCGACAACAGCGAGGCGATATGATGCCTCTTCGGGTGCATAGAGAATAGTTTTACCCTGCGTGATACTGAGGTCGCCGGCGCGCAGAAGATTTTCCGCTGCCAGCTCCTGCAGGTTTCCGGGATACCTGCCCCGCAGTATATTATACACTTCAAGCGCTTGTTCAATCCGCAGCAGATGAAGCCGCGTTTGATACTCCGCCCCGCAGGGCTGCTCTACCAGCTGTGCGCTGAACAGCGGCAGGATATTTTCCGGAAATGTTTTTAATAACAGCAGCACCAGCGCCAGCGCCAGGGCGGCGTAGTGAACGGCCGTGGCGGAATATTTTGTGAATGCGGCAAGCAGCGGCCCGGTCGGGGCGGCAGCAGCCGCGGCAGTTTTTGCGATGTAGCCGGTCTGCAGTAGTTCCGAGAGTATCTTGGCGGTGTTGAATGTGCCCAGCAGGGTTTCGTCAATGATCTGCTGCACGGTGCGAACGCCGTCGAGGAGATTGTATACGAGCAGGCCGTCATCTGCCAGCTCCGCCGGAAAGCTTCCCGCTACCGGCTGGAAAATAATGTCAAAGGAGGGAATGTACCGTTTGACATCAGGCCATTCATCAATCATGCGCAGCACGTCAAGAAGTATTGACTGAATATTGATGATCCGGTAAAGGGGTGATTTGGCTTTGATGTCTTTCAGGTTGAACTGGTACGAACCATCCTTCCACTGGAAGATAACATAAAATGTTTCATATATCTGGACCTGAATGGCGCGCGCCAGCTCTTCGCGGGTAATAGCCCCCTGCTGCATGAGAATTTCCCCGAGCAGCTCGTAGGTTTCGTTTTGTGCGTCGAGCCCTGCCTGCAGCTGTCCGGCGGATATTATTTTTGCTTTCAGCAGAAGAGCGCCGAGGGGATCAACGACCGGCTCTGAGGTAACACGCGCGGCAGCAATGTTTCCTTCAACAAGGGATATCTCGGCCTTCACCCCCTTTGATTCGACACTGAGGATCCCGGTTTTCTGCTGCTGGCATATCAGCTGTAAAATATCTGCAACGCCGAACTCTTTGATGGTGCCTTCAAGTCCTGCCATACGCTTTTATCTCCTCGCCGCGCGCGATTTGCGCCGCGGTTTTTTTGCTGCCGGCGCCTGCGCAGCTTCGGCGCTGGCCGGTTCCCCGAGACGATTGGTGAAAAGCATGGCCACTGCGCAGCAGAACAGAATTGATCCCAGCGCCATAAGCGGCAGGGCGCGGCCGGGCGGGACTATCCGGTCCCAGGAGCAGGGTATAAGAAACCCGCGCATAACAATATAAAAAAAGAAAAAGGCGAAGATAAAGCTGCAGAGCAGTCCCGCGATAAGATGGTCTCTGCGCAGCAGGCCGGCACCGGGAAACGAGAAGGTGAACAGCGCGGTGATGGTTTTCTGGCGCTGCCGGTATTTTTTAATAGCAAGCATCTTCACTTCCCTGAGCGCCGGGTCCTGGGCCTTTTTATTCGTGAGGATATTCGCGCACTGGGAGCAGGAGCCGGTTTGCGCGGAGACGCTCTGACATCTCCGGCAGAATGGCCGGCCGCATGTCGCGCAGCGTTTTGCAAGGGCAAAGCGTTTTATTTTCGCCAGCAGCAGCGCGCATATAATAAAAACCCCCGGCGCTGCCCATCCATAGTCAAACGGAACTCCCCGGCAGGCAAAATCCCAGAGCCGGCGCGCAAGCAGCATGTTTTCAGGAGATGGCGAGAATGCTTTCTGCCAGATCTCTGCGCGCGCAAGCGGCGCATCGATAAAAAGCCGGTTGGGGTTTTCAGAATACCGGGCAAGCTGGTAGTCTACGGCCGCGCTGTCCAGGCGTTTAGCCTGCAGAAACGCGGTTTCGCTTTCGGTAAACATGAATTTCTGCATGTATGCGCGGCTCAAGTTGTAATGGGCGGCTGCACTTGTCGGCGTGAGCGCCAGCGCCTGCTGGTACTGCTCAATGGCCATGTCAGGATTCTTTATGGCACTGTAAACGTTGCCCAGGTTGATGCGCGCCGCAGTGTGGCGCGGGGTGCGATCAAGGATCTTTTGGAAGCAGCGCTCTGCTTCCTCATAAGCTCCTTCTTTTTTAGCGGCAAGCCCCAGCGTGAACAGGCTTGCCGTGTCCTCGGGATGATCCGCGCTGTAGGTTTTAAGACGGGCGGTTGCAGAATCGCTCCAGCTCCTGTAATTGATGTTCCACCACGCCGCAACAAGCTCACTCTGTGGCGCTGCAAGCATCGTAGCGGTAACCGTCAGGAGCCGTGGGATGAGCGATAAAAACAGGAGCAGAAAGATGGTTGCCCGCTGCTCTGCTCTGCTCTGGTAGCTGAACACGAGCAGCAGCCAGTAACAGAACGCCCAAAACAGGGAAATGTTAAGGAACAGCGGTGCGCAGAAGATTATCAGCGCCCACCCCAGCGCAGCTTTGCGCGGCATGCTGAGCGGGAAAATATGCTTCAGGTCGTGAAAGGCTGACGGCAGATACTTTGCAAGCAGTGACAAACAGAACAGGGCCAGGGTCAGAAGAAAGGAAGCGGTAAGGGAGAGCGCGGCGGAGGAAAGAACCCGGGCAATGGGTTCCAGATCATAGAGCTGGGCACAGACGGCAGTCAGCTGTCCCGCTATCAGGTAATAGAAAAGCAGCTTATTCCGGACCCAGAGGGATTCGGCCTGTGCCGTCGCCGCAGCGGCAAGATCAGGAGACAGCCGCTCCGCGTACTCGGATAAAAGCAGCGCTCTATCATGCTCGCCCGCGGCAAGCGCCCGGTAGCATTCTCTGATGAGCGCAAAAGAGTACGGATAATAATTCTGGAAGCCCCGGTCCAAAGACTGCTGGTAAATAGTTTCTAAAAAGGGCTTGAGGGTTTTGGGAGTACTGAGGATTTCGTCAGAGAGTACGCCAGGGGTGGCGCCAGAGCCGCGGGCCGAGCTCTCTGATACGCGCGGGCTCAGCAGAAGGAGAAATAAAACAATGATGATGGCGCAGCAGCGGGCGCATGAAAGAATAAAAAGATTTTTTTTTATCATAACCGGAGATTACTGGCTCAGCTGAAAACATATTCAACGCGGTTCTCGTATAGTGAAATTATCGAAGTTAATAACGAGATTGACCATGCACTCCTTGTCTGAATCGCTGATTTTGAAAATGAGGGGGATTTTAATGGATGTATCGCTTTCCTTGTGCGGCTGTCCGCAGGCCACTATGGTCAACTGAGCTTCCTGCCCGTGCTCTGTTTCAGCCGAGACCGTAAGCGGCGGCCCCGGTGATGCTGAACCGTCTGCTGTTAGGGGGCCGGCATCAGGCAGTGCTGCGTCATGTTTAAACGTGAACTGCCGGTGCGGCATTTCACCACCTGCCGGACTGATATCCGCGGCAGCAGGACCCGGTTCGGGTGCAGTGTGCGTAACTGCCGGCGGCGGCAGGGTGAACGGACTAATGACGGGAACCTCAACCGGTTCGGGCCGCGGTATTGTCGTGTCCTGCGGCGCGGTTACCGGCATTGATGGTGCTGCCCTGAGGGGCTTGTCAGCGATTGGTTCGCTGGTGATCCGTATGACCGGGCCGTTCTCTGCCGACGGCCCAGGCTCTCTAATGATTTTTATTAGCGGCCCTTCTTTTTTTGCCGAGCTCTCATCCAGCTGTTTTAATATCAGCTTGCAGCAGGCGGTGAGCGTTTCCAGAACGCCGGGACCCTGCACGGCGCTGGATTCAAAAAAAGGAACCTGCAGTTTATTGAGGACGCGGTTAAGCTCTTCCACTGGCATGACATCGGGCAAATCCCGCTTATTATACTGGATTACAAACGGTGTCGTGAGCAGATCCTTTTTATAAAACTTCAGGTTTTCTTCCAAATCCTTAAAGCTTTCGATATTGTCTTCTATTTTGCCGGTTTGCGAGTCGGCGACAAACACCACGCCGTCAACATTGGTCAGCACCGCCCGTCTGGTCAATGCGTAATATACCTGCCCCGGCACGGTATAGATGTGGAAACGCGTTTTAAATCCCTTGACATTACCCAGCTCTATGGGAAGAAAATCAAAAAACAGGGTTCGGTCATCCTTGGTGGCCAGCGAAACCATTTCCCCCCGCTGGTGGGGAGCGAGCTTCTCATGAATGGTCTGCACATTGGTGGTCTTGCCGCATAGTGCCGGGCCACAGTAGACAATCTTGATGTTGATCTCTTTTTTTGCGCTATTGAAAACAGCCATATAACACACCTGCTCCCGTGGTTACTTACGGCCTCTCGTTATCAGTGCTTTTTCCGGCCCGTAGATTTTTAAAAAACCCCCAAAGTCCGCCTTTTGCTTTCAGCATATCCTGCAGCTCATGGCGCAGGTTCTTTCTTTCATCTTCTGTCAGAGAATCCAGGGCAAGGCCTTCTTTGATATATGATTCTGCCTGCTGCAGGTTATTCATCGTCCGGCAGCAGCGCGCCAGTTGCAGGTAGCTTTGCGCGACTCTTTGATTATGCTTTATGGCTTTTTCAAATTCTTTCACGGCTTCTTCAATTTCGCCCAGGCGCTGCTGTACCATGCCCATGTCATAATGCACATCAGGTGCTGCTTCATCGGGGGCTGCTTCAGCATCTTCCCGTATGTGGGTGAAAATGTCGGCATAGGGCTGCTGGCCGGCTGCGTCGCCAAAAATCGCTGTGTCGCCGTCATTGCCTGCGGCGGATGATAAATCGATGGAACTGTCGCTCTCCAGGGCAGCTTCGAGATCAAAAAAACCCGTTGCCGGCTCCGGCTGCTGCGTTGCGGGGGCTTCCGGTTTCTGCTCCGTCAGGCTTTCAGTTCCCGCATAAAATTTCTCTACTTTTTGTCTGAACTGCGCATTTGTCGGGTCTATTGCAATAATTTTATCGAGCACTTCAATTGCTTTATTTTTCAGGCCGTGGTGCTGATAGTAGTTAGCCAGTTTTTCCAGCGTGGCAGCAGCATCGCCGTTAAACCCGTTTTTGTGATAAATATCCGCCAGCGTCATGTATACTGCTATCTGGCTCGGATCAATGGCAAGAATGTGGTTGTAGATTGAGATCGCTATCTGAAAAAGCTTTTTCGCCCGGTAGGTGTTTGCCGCGTAGAGATATTCGCTAATAGCCTTATCACGGTTGTTATTTTTTAAATAAAGCTCAGCAATTTTTATGTGAATGCGTATGTCTTCAGGGTTGCTTTTAGCAGCATCCAGATACTCATTCAAGACTTTGTCAAGAGCTTTGGGGGAGGTTTTATCTTTACCAAACGGGATTTTCATAACTATAGCGGAGTTTAATAGTTCTCTGCATTACACGTCCGACCCGGGTACCTTGACGAAGAGAACCGGACCAGAGGATTCGCCGTTGTATAAACACACTGCCGCAGTTTCATAAAATTTGCTAACTATTCATCGGAAGCCCCGCGAAAAACATAAATAAAATAAAGCCAATTAAGCAGGTTAAACTGGTGCTGGGCGCTCCTGCCGTAAGCGAAAAAAAAAGACAAAAAAGAAGCGCCAGGTTCTTCTGCCCTGGTTAATCAAACCTATTGACCTTGCGAGGTTTTTTCGTTATTGTTATTCTATAATATCACAAATCAATTAAAATTTATAGAAAATCCCTGTGAAAATAGGAAACTTTTCCATCATACTGCTTCTTCTGCGTCATCGCTGAAAAAGCATTTTATTTATTCATGACGGTCTTATACCTTCTCCGGGCTGTGTTTTTCAAAAAAAACCGATAGCAGTTATTATATTATAATAGTGTAATAGTGCCAGGTGAAAGAGAAAATCAATTTATTTAACACATGGGGATTATGCGCAATGGGCAGACAGAAACATTTCCTGCAGGATAGCTTTTTTAAAATAGTACTGGCAGCGTTTATCGTGTCCTGCGCGGGCGGGTGCATGTTTTTCCGGCAGCCGAAACGTCAAGACACTGCAAAATCGTTCAATAAGTATAAACAGATGGACAGGTCAGCGATAGATGAAGCGCCGCAACTGCTTATAGCTGATTACCGTGATATGCAGGAAGATGATACGGTGTCATGGGCGTGGGTGAAGCCCGGCTTTGAAATCGGGCTCTGCCGGTCGTTTGAAATTGCTCCCGTAATCAATGTCAGCGCCTTTGCCTATCCCTGGGCTGAAGAGAAAATTGCCCAGTGGTTAAAAAAAATATTTGCCGTTGCTAAAAGCCAGGGGACACTGGAGGCTGAGGTAACGAGCGCCATTATTGACATGCGGCCGCGCAAGAAGATCGTCAGCCGGTTGCTGCCCTTTGAGGAGGACTTTATTTTTATTGAGATGCAGCTGGTCATTATTGACAAAAATTCAAGAGAGATCCTGTGCAAGCTGATCCATGGTAAACGGACAGAGGATTTCAAAACTGCCGTTGATGACATGATGAAGGATGTGGGGCGATACTTCGAAAACGGTGAGCCGCAGAAACAGTAACTGATAATGCCGGATGCCTGTGCCTGGTTATGCATATAAAAAGGAGTTTAAAAAACGGTCTTTATGTATCGATTCGTCTTGTCTTCATTGGCTTGGCAAAGCTGTTATTTAAATTTGAAGTACGAGGGGCTGAACATATTCCCCGTACCGGTGCCGCAATCATTGCCTCGAACCATGCAAGCTATCTTGACCCCCCGCTGATCGGCATGGCGATACCGCGCCCCATTTTTTATTTTGCCAAGGAAGAGCTGTTCCGGACGCTGCTTGGCTCTGCCCTGAAAATCGTGAATGCGATTCCGGTTAACCGGGACCAGCTTGACCGTAAAACCCTGCGGACGGTTCTATCTGTTCTGGCACAGGGAGAAATGATACTTATGTTTCCCGAGGGCACGCGCTCAGAGACCGGTGATTTGCAGAAGGGCAGGCCCGGTACCGGGTTTATAGCCTATCAGGCAAAGGTGCCGGTGGTGCCTGCTTATGTCGGGGGCAGTTTTGACATACTGCCGCGGGGCGGGAAGTTTTTCCGTTTCGCTCAATGCACGGTTACCTTCGGCCCTGCCATTGATTTTTCCGCGTATTTTGCCGCGGCCCGGACCAAAGATATGTATGAGCGCATGAGCGGGGAAATTATGCTCAGCATTGAGCGCCTAAAAGGGGCTGAATGAGTGTACGAGTTAAGATCTGCGGGATTACCCGCGTCGAGGATGCCCTGGCAGCAGGAGAATCAGGCGCGGACTTTATAGGGGTTATCGTTGAAATTGACAGCTCTCCCCGCTCGATTTCGCCGGCAGCAGCAAGGCGCATTATCGAGGAATCCCGTGTGCCGGTTGTAGTGCTGCTCGAAAAATCGCCCGCTGATATTGAAAAAATTGCTGAGCATTTGCAGCCCTACGCAATACAGCTGGTAGGAGCGGCAGCGCCCGGCATGGTAGAGAAGCTTGCCTCGCGCATCAGTGCCGGAATCTGGAAAACGGTGCAGGTGCCGCAACGCGGGGTGAAAGGCATGTCCGCGAGCGAATTAGTGGCACGAATCACGCAGTATCGCGCAGCAGGTGTAAACGTGATAGTGCTTGATACCCTAATAAAGCGGCAGGATAACCCCCCCAAGGGCGGAACCGGGCAGGTGTGCGACTGGGAAACCGCGCAGCAGCTGGCGGCTGAGGTCCAGCTGCCGCTTTTTTTAGCCGGCGGAATAAGCCCGTCCAACGCGCGCGAGGCAATCACCACGGTGCGTCCCTATGGCATAGATTTGTCAAGCGGCGTAGAGGAAGCGCCGGGGGAAAAAGACCCGCGCAAAATAACAGAGCTGATGCGCATCGTGCGCACTGCATAATACCCCAGAAAAACAGGATTGACGAAGCCGTTAAAAATAAATTTCCTCCCCTGGCGGGAGGGGATTAAGGGGAGGGGGAGCAACAGTTTACTGTAATTACTTGTTTATCACCCTCACCCCAACTCTCTCCCGTCAAGGGAGAGGGAGGTTTTTCTACTTTTTACGAGGCCATCAAGACGGGAGTTGCATAGTGTTTGGAACAGTACTGAAAAAAGTATTCGGCAGCGAGAACGAGCGGGAGCTTAAAAAAATCCGGCCGCTGGTTCATCTTGTTAATGAACTTGAACCCCAGTTCAGAGAAAAAACAGATGATGATTTGCGCGCCATGACCGGAGCTTTCCGCGAGCGCCTGGATCGGGGTGAAACACTGGATGATATTCTGCCGGAGGCCTTTGCCACGGTGAGGGAGGTTTCCCGGCGCGTGCTGAACATGCGCCACTTTGACGTGCAGATTATCGGCGGCGTAGTCCTGCACCAGGGAAAAATTGCCGAGATGGCGACCGGTGAGGGTAAAACGCTCGTCGCCACGCTGCCGGCCTACCTGAACGGCCTGACCGGGAAGGGAGTGCATATTGTCACCGTGAATGACTACCTGGCCCGGCGCGACCGGGAGTGGATGGGCAAAATTTATGAATTTCTCGGCCTGACGGTGGCCGTGGTACACCATGACATTACCCCGGAAGAACGGCAGCAGGCCTATACCGCTGACATCACCTATGGAACCAACACTGAATTCGGCTTTGATTACCTGCGCGATAATATGGCCGTCACGTTCGACGGGCAGGTGCAGCGCTCGCACTACTACGCGATAGTTGATGAGGTTGACAGCATCCTGATTGATGAGGCGCGCACGCCGCTTATTATCTCCGGCCCGATTGAGCGCTCCGAGCGCCATCATTTCAGTGAGCTGAAGCCGCACGTTGAGCGGCTCATGCAGGGCCAGAGCCGTCTCATCAGCCAGCTTCTGACTGAGGCCGAAAAGCTTCTGCAGGAGGAAAAGGAATACGAGGCGGGGACAAAGCTGCTCCAGGTGAAGCGCGGCTCGCCCAAGAACAAGCGCTTCCTGAAAATGATCAAGGACGGCAAGCTGAAAAAGCAGATCGACGGTATCGAGCTCGATTACATCCGCGACAAGCGCCTGGGCGAGCTTGACGAGGATCTCTATTTCAGCATCGACGAGAAGTCAAACATCATTGATCTCACCGATAAGGGCCGCCAGCTCCTTTCCCCCAATGACCCGGATTTTTTTATTCTGCCTGATCTGAGCATGGCTGATGATTCGAGCCTCCCCGACGAGGAGCGCCGGCACAAACTCGCGCGCCTTGAGCGGCAGTTTTCCGAGACAAGCGAAAAGATCCAGACCATAACCCAGCTCCTGAAAGCCTATTCGCTGTTTGAAAAGGACGTGAACTATGTGGTCCATGAGGGGCAGGTGCAGATCGTGGACGAATTCACCGGGCGGCTTCTGCCCGGCCGGCGTTACAGCGACGGCCTGCACCAGGCGATTGAGGCGAAAGAAGGGGTAAAGATCGAGGGCGAAACGCAGACCTTTGCCACCATCACCATCCAGAACTATTTCCGCATGTATGAAAAGATCGCCGGCATGACCGGCACTGCCGAGACCGAGGCTGGGGAATTTTTCAAGATCTACAAGCTGAAGGTGGTTGTCATCCCGACCAATGAAGCGGTCCGGCGCGTTGACTATTCTGATATGGTGTACAAGACCAAGAAGGAAAAATACAAGGCGGTCATCAGGGAAATAGTGGAAATGTATGAAATGGGTCGGCCGGTCCTGGTGGGAACGGTTTCCGTTGAGTCCTCGGAGCTTTTGAGCAGGATGCTTCCCCGCACCGTGAAGCACTCCGTGCTCAATGCCAAGCGCCACAAGGAAGAGGCGGAGATCGTGGCCAATGCCGGGCAGCCGGCCGCAGTCACCATAGCCACCAATATGGCGGGCCGCGGCACCGACATCAAGCTCGGACCGGGGGTGGTTAAATGTAAAACCATGTGCTGCATAATCTGTGAGCAGGAACGAAAGGAGGGCTGCCGGAATTGTCCCGACCCGGACAAGCGGGGCATTAAAAAGAAAGAATGCTTTTCAAGCGTCCCCTGCGGCCTGCATATCATAGGAACCGAGCGCCACGAGGCGCGGCGCATCGACCGCCAGTTGAGAGGCCGCAGCGGCCGGCAGGGGGACCCGGGCTCCTCGCGGTTTTACATGTCACTGGAAGATGACCTGCTGCGTATTTTTGGCGGCGAGCGCATCTCAAATATCATGGACCGCTTCGGCATGGAGGAAGACCAGCCCATAGAGCACCCCCTGATCACCAGGGCCATCGAGAATGCCCAGGCGCGTGTTGAGGGGCACAACTTTGATATCCGCAAGCATCTCCTTGAGTATGATGATGTCATGAACAAGCAGCGCGAAATCATCTACGAGCTGCGCAACCGGGCCCTGCGCGACGAGAGCCTGGAAGATCTGGTTACGGAATACACGGAAGATTTTGCTGCGGCCTTGGTGGATTCTTTTTACAGCAAGGACATTCACCCCGATGACATGGATGTGCGGGGCTTCAAGGAAGCGGTGTTCAGGCAGTTTTCGCTTCCCCTGTGGCAGCCGGCAGACGAGATCAAGACGTTAACGGGAGATGATGCCGAGCAGCTCATTATCGATGAAGCGAAAAAGCTCTATCAGAAAAAGGCCGAGGAATTTACCCCGGAGATGCTGCACCGGCTGGAGAAATGGATTTATCTGCGGGTATTGGATGAGCGGTGGAAAGAGCACCTCCTTGATTTGGACCATGTGAAAGAGGGCGTGGGGCTCAGGGGCTACGCGCAGCAGGACCCGCTGCGCGAGTATCAGAAAGAGGCTTACGACCTGTTTACCGGGCTTGTTGACCGGATCAAGCAGGAGTTTATTGAAAAACTCTTCATGGTGCAGCTGGCAAAAGAGGAAGAGGTGCGCGCGCCGGAGCAGCGGCCGCAGCAGTTTGTGCTGAACCGCGGCGAGGAAGATGTAAAGGGCAAAACCGTGACGCGTGACGCGAAGAAGGTCGGCCGGAATGATCCCTGCCCGTGCGGCAGCGGCAAGAAATATAAGAAGTGCTGCGGGGCGAAATAGCGATTGATCCCAGGACAGTTTCTAAGGAACGCTACTATAGCGCAAGATGCGGCTCTCATACTCTCACGGGTACTGCTGTGCTGAAAAAGGTAATGTTGCGTCATATTACAGGTAACCCACAGGAGACCATGCAATATGACAATAAAATCAAGAAAAGAATATCTTCATGTTATCAGGGTCCATTATCACAATGCCAGTAAATCGGAGAAAACCTCAATTCTCAATGAGTTCTGCATAAATTGTTGAGCAATTAGGGACTAATTAACAAGATAGCAGTTTATTACAACCGTTCCCATTTACTTTCAGCCAGCCACACGACCACACTTGCTGCTCATGGGCTTAGACAAAATACGGTTACTGTAAATTGGTCGTTGCCTGCAACAAGTCAAGACCAATCTTATGGCCCCACGTGAGCTCATCTTTAGTTGAAAAAAACTCTCCAACTTTCATATCCTTCATACTACCCTGCGGCATGTTATTAAGGAACCACTCGAAAAGCTCTTCCTTGGTTAAAGAAAACTCTCCGACTTTCTTACCCTGCGTGTTACCCCAGGCAGGATAGTCCGGAAATAAAGGATAGAAGCGCGTAATGCCCTGTTTATCGGTTACAACTGCACAATACGCATAGCCGGGAAAGCGGATGTCCTCAAGGAACCCCCGTGTACAGTCTGTGAAATCAGAGCCCAAATAGTCTTCAAGTGTACCCAAGGGCTCACAGACATCATAGAGGGCAACCCCCCACCAAAAGATATTAAATATTTTGGCAACTTCTAATCTGTTCGTGCATTCGTTATTGCAGTACACTGAAATCTGGTATAGCTTATTGTTGGTTGTTAAAAAATCCTCAGAGGAGCTGGAAGACCCCAGGTTGAAATATAGTTTCAGATACGCCGGACCAAAGTTAATATTTTTAATATCATCGCAATTTATTACCCCTCCATTAAATAATGAGCCTATAATTCCCCACCTTGGTAAAAGGGATAGCTTTGATGCAAAAAAAACTCCCAGTGGAACTCTCTTGGAGAGTTCGGCAGGGCCGCAGTCCCCCCAGGGTAACTCTTTGAATCCTGCAAAAAAAACTGCTGTGCATAACAGGATAACGAGCACTACGGCAGGATATTTCATGTTAGGCAATCTCCTTTTATTCCTGCAAATTGCATTCTCTGTGCTCTTGCTTAACTCCATTATTAATTTATTCATTTTAGTCCCCCTTTCAAAAGATTAAAAAAAACTCCTCAGCCACATTGACTGATAGAGGTTTGTCTTTAACCTTGCCTTATTATTATTTATATTATTTATTTTGATATTTCCAAGCATTCGGAACCCTCAATTACTATAAAAAGCAAACCTCTTTCATAAAGGGAGTCAATAAATAATTTTAAAGGCCATAGTTCGGTGTTATTTTTAAAATAATCCAGTCCCGAACAAGATACGGTACATGGCGTGCAAGCCTGAAAAATCGAGCATCGGTGCCAATTATATAGCGCCTTTTTGGCTTTTGAGTACACAATGCCCTGCTTACGACTTTGGCCACTTTCTCAACGGGCAGTTTAGGTGAATTCAGAGCAATGTGTTTGCTGAAATCAATAAGCGGCCGATACAGGCGAAGTGTTTCAGCCGGCGTATCATCTGTTATCTTGTCTGTTACTGCCACGCCTTTTTCCCATATGGGAGTTTCCACATTGCCTGCCTCTATAATAATTACTGAAATCCCAAATGGGCTGAGTTCAACCCGCAGGGAATCAGTTATTGCTTCTAATGCAAACTTGGAAGCTGCATACGTACTCAGGCATGGTAATGCCAGCAGCCCGGAAGTAGAACCCATATTTATAATTCGTCCCCGGCTCTGCCTGAGCAATGGTAAAAATGCTTTCGTTACTGCAAGCACACCGATGACATTTACTTCCAGTAACCTTTGGATGTCCTGAATCGGCAGAATTTCCAGGGGCCCGCCAAAAGCGACCCCCGCCTTATTAATTAACCCGAACAACTGATTGTTGGTTGCATGCGCTACATTGGAAACCGCTGCCTGTATCGAGGCGCTGTCAATAACGCCAATGTTAACGATCTGCAGCCTGTCTGATGACCTCTGCTTTAAAGCATCACCGTCAGTATTTTTTCGCACGCCGGCAAAAACATGAAAGCCTGTTTTATCCAGATAGAGGGCGCAGGTTTTGCCAATGCCGGTTGACGCACCGGTTATAAAAACAGCGGCGTTTCGATTCATGTGTTTGCCAATTATTTATTTAAATAACCGGATATAAGACTGAATCGTACTCTATCAGTAGACCTATCAGGCTGTTGAAAAACACCCATCTGCTGCGTTATACTCATTCTTCGTCACTGCGGCGTACCGAAAAGTACGCCTCATTCCTCAGAATTTCGCATGCCTTGCATCTGGATGTTTTTGACCAGCCTGGGGAAAACCACTTTTTCAACAACCTGCTATTGCTGCAATCGGGGCCGGTCACTGCCGGAACCGGTCAGCGAAACGCTTCCTGCATCTTGAACCTTTTTTGCATACCACGCTGCCAGCTGATCCATACCTTCTTTAAAAGAGACCCGCTGCTGATATCCGAGCTGTTTTTTGGCTTTTGACAAGTTAACCATCACCGTGAGGCTCCACAAATATAACCCGTATCTTGTCAGAAGCGGGGAGCGGGATGACCGGAGAGGCCGTGCCCACAGTTCGAAAACCGATGCGGCTATATAAAGAACACAAAAAGGAACGGGAATCACCGGCGGACGGACGCCGATTGCCTTTGTCAATGCAGCAAAATAGTCTCCCGACGTTATGCTTTCTTCATCAGCGATATGATAAATCTGGCAGTCCGGACATGTGACGTCGGCTGCCAGGAGCAGGGCGTCCACAAGATTTTGAATATAGGAAAGGCACAATACATTATTGCCCGCGCCTATTTTGAAAATCATCATGCCCTTGGAAGCAAGCCGCTCTATTCGCGAAAATATGGATGTATCTTCCGGACCCCACAGAATGCCCGGGCGGATAATGGTCACTGGGAGTTTATGTCTGTGATGATATTCAAGTACTATTTTTTCTGCGGCAAGCTTTGTTTCCATATAGGGATTAAAGGGCCGGGTAGTGCAGGGCATTGTTTCATCTGCCGGAGCCGTTCCCGGAAATCCCAGGACTGAGAGAGAGCTGATGTGGATAAAGTGTTTGACTCCGGCGGCACGGCTTGCCTCAAGCACATTCCGCGTGCCCTCAACATTTATCCGGTAGAATTCTTCACGCGGCCCCCAGTCGTCCACCTTCCCGGCACAGTGAAACACCGTGTCCGTACCCTTTGCCGCATGTGCCACCGACGCTGCGTCCCTGATATCGCACGCAAAAATAGTAACCGGCAGGTTCTCCAGCACGGGGCAGGTGCTGCGCGGCCACACCAAGGCGCATACCTCATCCCCGCGCGCTGCAAGCCTTTGAACCAGATGCTTTCCAAGAAACCCGGATGCTCCGGTGACCAGTGCCTTCATATTTAGTGTCAGCGCCAGGATAGTTGAGGGTTAAAATTAATTCTTCCTGATTTTTATCCCAAAAGTTTTGAAAATCACTCCATCCTGAATATCCTGCTTGAGGCGGGTTAAGTCCTGCTCAAGAGCAGGACTTGCCTGAAACCTAAAATGATCTATCATCTCAAGCGATTTCTGTACTATACCTTCAGATATAACTGCTTTTTTGCGGTTGATGTATCCATTTACTGCCGGCATAAGTGCCTGAATAATTTGTTTCGATTGCTCTCTCAATTCCTTATCGCTGGAAAGAATAGCACTAAGTTCCAGAGCGTGTTTATAATAGAGGGCAGTGTATTGTTTCCCCGATGAGGTTTTTGAAAACATTTCATTCCTGAATACACGCAATCTATTGATCTCATTGCTGTCTGCACCCATAGCTGTAATTGCCGGGCACACGCCAACTGGGGTAGTAGTAGTTGTTGTTGTAGTCGCCGGTACGGTTGTAGTAGTTACACTTTCTCCATAGTGAAGTATAGTACCATCGTCGCCCACAGCAAATACATCGGTTGACGAACTTCCCCAGACACTAAAGAGCTGCTTTGTTGTAGGGGTTGTCATTTCAGACCAGGTGCTGCCGTCGTAGTGAAGAATAATCCCATCGTCGCCCACAGCAAAAATATCGTCAGTAGAACTTCCCCAGATGCCGTCAAGTTCCCAGATGGCCGGAGGGATTGTCATTGCGGACCACGCGCTGCCATCAAAATGGAAAATAACACCCTGTGAATTACTATTATCTATGCCCACAGCAAATACATCGTTTGGCCCGCTACCCCAGATGTCATAAAAAACGGGGAATGTTCCAGGGGTTGTCATTTCAGACCAGGTGCTGCCATTGTAGTGGAGGATGGTGCCATTGCTATTATAGCCTGCGACAAACACATCGGTTGAAGAACTGCCCCAGACAGCATTGTTCGTGCTGTTCAACGTTGTACTTGCCATGGCAATCCAGTTCAAACCATCATAGTGTATAATAGTATCATTGTAGCCCACAGCAAACACATCGTTTGGCCCGCTGCCCCAGATACCATTCAGACCTAATGCAGGGGTTGTCATTTCAGACCATGTGCTGCCGTCGTAGTGAAGGACGTTACTGCTATTACCTACGGCAAAGACATCAGTTGCAGAACTTCCCCAGACACCATACAATTGATTTGTACTGCTTGTCATTTCAGACCAGGTATTGCCATTGTAGTGAAGAACGATACCGCCCACGGCAAAGACATCGGTTGCGGAACTTCCCCAGATGCTTGAGAGTACAGAATTTGTCCAGCGTGACTTTGTAGACCAGGTGCTGCCGTTGTAGCGGAGAATGGTACCACTATAGCCAACGGCAAAGATATTTGCAGGAGAGCTCCCCCATATACCGTACAAATGATTAGTTGTTCCGCTTGTTATAGGGGACCAAGTGCTCCCGTCGTAGTGAAGCATGGTGCCAGAGTCCCCCACAGCAAACACATCGTTTGGAGAACTGCCCCATACAGACAGGAGATCTAATTTTGTCCCGCTTGTCATTTTAGACCATGTGAACCCATTGTAGTGGAGAATATTACCAAATATGCCAACGGCAAAGACATCGGTTGCTGAACTCCCCCAGATGCTTAAGAAATAACTTACCGGAGGGTAGAGCGTCGGAGGGTAGATCATCGCAGACCAGGTTCTGCCATTATAGTGGAGAATGGCATTTTTACCCACGGCAAACACATCGGTTGACGAACTCCCCCAGACGTCAGTAAGTTCCTCAACTCCGGTTAGACTTGCTGTCATTTTAGACCAGGTGCTGCCATTGTAGTGGAAAATAGCGCTGCCAGAATAATCCCTGCCCACAGCAAAAACATCATTCCCGGAACTTCCCCAGACTGAGCGAAAGCTATATGCTGAAGGTGTTGACATAGCAGACCAGGTGCTGCCGCTGTAGTGAAGAATGATGCCGGTAGTATCGGACTGACCCACTGCAAAGACATCTGATGGAGAACTCCCCCATACGCCAGAGAAATTATTTGTCGCTTCGCTTATCATAGGAGACCAGGTGCTCCCGTCGAAATGGAGAATGGTTCCCCCTCTGCCCACGGTAAAGACATCGGTTGCCGAACTGCCCCAAACAGCAACAAGGTCATTCCCCTGCGGCAGAGGATTCTGCCACGTCCATTCATAACAAAAGCCGTTATCAGGTGTTACCGCAAACATTGCCAGCAAAACTGACAAGCATACAAAAGATATTTTTAATTTTATATTCATGTAATATGCCCTCCTATGAATGGAAATATATCGCAGGTATTTCAGGCTTCATTGCCGCATTAAGAATAAAAAAACTCCAACCATCCAATAGGCTGACAGGAGTTCATTGTTTGTCATGTTTGTTGTAGCCCTGAAAAATTTACTTTCCACACACACCCTCCCTGAATTTATTATTAATATGATGCTACAAATTACATGCCGTGGGATGGGAATTTCATAATTATTTGAAAAGCTAATAGTTATAAATGTTAATTTAAACAGTTAGCACCAAGTGGAAATACAGCACCTCTTCCCCA
>Ga0172368_10001400_pt1 | contig 33138 bp, 25 predicted proteins | sample Lak11m_FD_114540 | JGI IMG/M metagenome (GOLD analysis project Ga0172368, IMG submission 114540) | Freshwater microbial communities from Kabuno Bay, South-Kivu, Congo - kab_022012_11m | ecosystem: Environmental > Aquatic > Freshwater > Lake | place: Democratic Republic of the Congo: South-Kivu...
CCTCCGCACCGCGGGCAACAGCCTGGTGGTGGGCGGCAATTCGGATGGGCCGTACCAGGGCGCCATCTACGCCGCTTACGCGCTGCTGGAAAAGCTGGGCTGCCGCTGGTATTTCCCGGACAAATGGGGCGAAATTGTCCCGCAGCAGGCGACCGTCACCGTGCCTGACCTGAACGTCACCTCGAAGCCCGACTTCGCTGTGCGCGGCGTCTGGCTCTCCGGCTGGGTGCCGATCACCGCGAAGGAGCGGGCGGTCTACAACGAGTGGGGCACGAAAATCGGCTTTACCGGCGGCAATCTTTACCCGACCCCCGGCGACGGCTTCCTCGGCGTCCTGCTGCCGCCGAAGGAGTTCTTCGCGGAGCACCCCGAGTGGTACGCCATGGACAAGGCAGGCAAGCGCAGCCCGGATTCCAAACTCTACGACCGCAATACCATGCTCTGCCTGTCTAACCCGGACGTGCTGAAGCAGTGCATCGAGAACGCGAAGGCCGCCTTTGCCGGGCAGAAGAAATACGCCTGTGTTTATCCCAACGGCATCGGCATCAGCCCGCCCGATGGCGCGCCGTATTGCTATTGCCCCGACTGTCTGGCGGCGAGCCAGGACTTCAATTACCCTACCTACATCCACCAGCCGATGCAGAGCGAGGAGTTTTTCGGTTTCGCCGCCAAGCTGGCGCAGGCTTTCCCGGACAAATGGATCGCCACCGCCGGCTACGCGCTGCGCGAGCTGCCGCCGCAGGGGGTGAAGCTGCCGCCGAACATCCAGGTGATGTATGCGCCGATCAGTTCCTGCGTGCTGCACGCCGGCAACGACCCGCACTGCTGGCGCCGTCAGGAGACGATGAAAATCCTCTCCGACTGGAGCAAGGTGACGGACCATATCACCATTTACGACTACAACCCCGGCCTGCTCACCGGCTGCTTCGTGCCCGAGCGCGACGTGGCGAACTTCACCGCCAACGCGCCGCTGTATAAGGACCTGGGCATCAAGGGCTTCGTCACCGAAGGCCGCAAGTCGTTCATGAATGTGTGGATCAGCTACTACATCCGCGGCAAGCTGATGTGGGACGCCCATGCCGATGTGACCGCGCTGAAGAAGGACTTCTACAACACCTTCTTCGGTCCGGAAGCCGGCCCGCAGGTGCAGGCCTGGTGGGACGCCTGCGATGACGCCCTCGGCAAGACGACCATCCACCCGCACGAGGACTTTCTCGTCAACCAGATTTATACGGTGGCCTTCACTACGAAGATCCACGCTTATGTGGAGGCGGCGCGCAAAGCGAAGATGACCGACGAGCAACGCGCGCATTTCGACGCTTTCGCCATCATCGCCGACCACCTGGAGAACTTCGCCGCCATGGAGGACGCCGACGGGCGCATGGACTACGCCGCCGCCGCGGCCGCCGCCGGCCGCATGCAGGACGATAAAGTCAAGTTGCAGGCCATCGAGCCCTTCCTCTTCACCGTCGAGAAGCGCGCGGTGCCGCGTTCCTACTTCACCGATGGCCGCCAGCTTCGCTACCAGCAGCTCGCCGGCCTTACCGACGGCACTAAGGGCACGCTGGTCGCCGCCGTACCGCTGCTGGCGAAGTTCGCCCGCGACCCCTTCAACGAAGGCGTGATCGGCGAGTGGTACGACCCGAAATTCGACGACGCGAAGTGGGGCCAGGAGAATACCTTCATCTGCTGGGAAGCGCAGGACCCGCCGCTGGATGACAAAGGCCATGATTACGACGGCTACGGCTGGTATCGCGCCACGATAGATATCCCCGCCAACTTCGCCGGCAAGCCAATCATCTTCCACTGCGGCGGCGTCATGAACGAAGGCTGGGTGTGGATCAACGGCCAGTATGCCTATCATGATCCTTTCGCGCTCTGGTGGCTGCACCCCCACGACTTCGAGGTGGACGTGACGAAGCTGGTCAAGCCCGGCAGAAACACCCTCGCCATCCGCGTGTGGAACAACGCCGACATCGGCGGCATGTACCGGCGGGCGTTCTTCTACACGCCAAAGGAGTAAGCCTGGTCCTGGGACCGCAGGCGTCCCGCGCCTGCCTGGCAGGAAAGCCTACCAATTCATACAATTTCGCATGGATGCGGAATCCCAGCCTGAGGGGTTGAAAGTCCATAGCCCGAGGCCGCACGAAAGTTTACCCCGATACAGTCGGGGCGACCCCGGGGAAGGTGAGCTTACCAATGCATACGCGCCGACAGGACGCCGGCGCATCGATCGCGGGAAGCGAGGTGTTTACAAAGGAGGTTAACCCGGCAATGGAGCGCATCGAGACAGCGTCATCATCCGCGCGACGGCATGATCTCGATTGGCTGCGCATCCTGGCCGTCCTGCTGCTGGTTCCCTTCCATTGCGCCCTGGTCTTCGCGCCGGATCCGCGCTTCATCATGTTCGTCAAAGATGTGGTCGAGAGCAGGCCCCTGCTGGCGACGGCCAATTTTATGAATCTGTGGCACATGCCGCTCTTTTTCGTCATTGCCGGGGCGTCGACCTGGTTCTCGCTCCGCCGGCGCGCCGCCGGGCAGTATCTCCGGGAGCGTGTGCTGCGCCTGTTCGTGCCGCTGGTCTTCGGCATGCTCGTCCTGGTCCCGCCAATGACGTATCTCGGAAGGACAGACCATCCGTCGTTCTGGGCACATTACCTGGGATTCTTCCGCTTCGATCCGGCCGACCTGACCGGCGACCGAGGCATGTTCACCCCGGGGCACCTCTGGTTCATCCTGTCCCTGCTGGTGTTTTCGACGGCGGCGCTGCCGCTGTTCCTGTCGCTGGCCTCCACCCCCGGCAGGCGATTTACCGCGGCCCTGTCCTCCGCCGTGCGAATGCGCGGCATGCTGCTGCTGGGTTTTCTGCCGCTCGCGCTGACGGGAGCGGTGCCGATGCTGGGGGATCGCAACCCCCTGCACTATCTTCACTTTATCCTGCTCTTCATGGCCGGTTTCCTGTTGATGACTGAGGCCGGCTTCCAGCAGGCCATTGACCGCGACTGGTGGATATATCTGCTGATCGCGCTGGCGCTGACACCCATCTTCTTCCGGCAGGAAGCCCGGTCATCGCCAATGTGGTCCCCCGAATGGGTCGTCACCCTTATCGTGTTTTATCTCGCACGCTGGACCTGGGTGCTGGCGATCCTTGGATTGGGTCATCGCTTCCTGAACGCCGCCTCCGGCTTCCTGTTCTACTGCAGCGAAGGCGCGTATCCGTTCTACCTCCTGCACCTGCCGATCAACATGCTGATCGCCTTTTTTGTAATCCGCTGGCCGGTCGGCATCGGCGTCAAATACCTGTGCATCGTGCTGCTGACGTATCTGCTAACGCTGGCCGTTTACGAACTACTGGTCAGGCGCTGGCATGTCATGCGTTTCCTGCTCGGTATGAAGCCGCAGGCGAAACCATCGCAGGATGCGATACATAGGGGGACCCTAAATGGGCCTGGACATTCACATCATGCGTCCGCGTAAATTCTTTCTCCGCGATTATGAGCTGCCGTCACAGCGCCTGCTGCCGGGGGTGGAGATTCGTGTGATCGGCGCGGAGCCGATGAGCGCCTTCGACGCCGGGGTGGCGGAGGACGTGGTGGTCAAGCAGGTGCGGTGGAACCAGAGCGAACCCCGATACGTGTTGCCGGACGACGACGGCATCTACTATTCCGAGCGGTTCAGTTACGACCAGTTCGACTTACTGCGCGAGTTCGCGGCGTTTTTCGACTACCCGCAAAAGCGGTATATTTTCTGGGGGGATCGCGGATTTGGCGAAGGATACGATCTCGATGCCTTGCCATCGGTCAAAACGGCCTGGCGCCGGCAGCAATCTCGCTATCCGCACCTGGTCTTTCACGAGGATAACCGAGGATTCTACTTCCCCACCGCGCTGGCGAAGCCCATGCCGACCGAATTCGGCTACATTGGCTCGACCTTCCGGTTGCAAGAAGAGTTGGAGCGACTGGCCCCCAAAGCCCGACTGGCCGGAGATCATCAGGAGACGATCGCCGGTGCCATCGATCTGCTGCGACAGGCGGCGGAAGCCTCGGTGAACAGCCGGCTGCCGATTATTTTCGATGGATAATTATGTCATAGGGATTCGCCTGCTTAACTTGAAAACCACCGAAATTAGGATCACATGATACAGCATCCCGATGAGATAGCCGACATTGAAACTCATCGGACTCTGATCTTCGGTGAACCCCAGAAGGCGGATGAAGATCAGATAGCGAAGGCCTGCCCCTATACAAACGCCAAGAATAAAAGCAGCTAATGCAATCAGCGCTTGAAAATTTTGACTCTTATGTGCAGAGAGTCGCATTATCACTTCACCGGTCAGATACGTCGAGATACCCAGTAGTGTAATAGCGATGGCAGCGCCGACTGCGGGGTACGGAATCTGCGGAAGATGGAGCAGTTTTGCGAAGGCCAGGAAATTCGCGACATATGCAACGGCAAAACCGGCCGCCACGCCGATGAACTCGCCGAAGATGAGCCATAAAATCTGAAAACCAGGACGCGATGAGCTATTATCTGGAGTGGTCAACTGCAAGGCGATCTATGAAAAGAGCGTGATGCATGCGCCGTAAAAAATTCCGGCGAGGAATAAGGCTCCGGACATGTCTACACCTCCTCTGTGAGAAACATGTATTCGGTGAATTCGATTCCCTTTGCCGTGGCTCGTCTACTGATTCCCAATTATAACATATGAAATAGGGCCTGTTTAGCCCAGCTTCTTCGGCTCTCCCCCCAGCCCCGATACTTCCCGCGCCGCGGCGTCGATTTCGAAGTGGTGGGGCGGGCAGCCGGGGACATGGCGGCCGCAGCCGGCGACGGCTTTCGCGCAGTTGCCGATGACCACTACCTTGTCGCGCTCCGGCAGTTCCTCCAGCCGGCCCAGGGCGAAGGTGACGCCGGCCAGTTTGGCGCGGTCGGGGCCCAGTGAGTAGTAGATATGGCGGAATTCGGCCCAGCAGCCGCTGCACACGTTCTGGCTGATCACCTCAACGCCCATCTCCGCGTACTGGCGGCAAGCGACTTCTTCCGCGGTCTCGAAGCGGCGGGCCACCGAGGCAATAGAGTGGCCGACCACCTCCACTTCATCCAGGCTCTTCGGACCCAGACCGGCGGCGATGGCGTATTTGAGGAACTTGATGCGGCTCACCTCGAAGCCCATCACCGCGGCGCCGACCATGTCCGTTGCCAGCGTGTTTGCGCCGGCGATGACCAGGTCCATTTTCACCGGCGTGCACTCGCCCGGGCCTAAGCCTTCGCCGGCGGTGGTGGCGTCGATGATGGTCAGATGCGGTTTGACGAATCCGCAGAGATCGACGATTGCCTGCTCCACGCTCGTCTCATGATAACGGATGCGCTCGGAGACCGGCAGTAGACCCTTCAGGTTCTTGATGCCCAGCGACACCTGCGTCTGGTCGTGCGTCTTGAGGATGGGGATGTCGATGATCTTCTCGACGTCGAAGATGACCGGGGTGATAACACTGTTTTTAATGACTTTGCCGTCGGGGAAGTCTACTTCCCGCATCTCGCCGGCGGTCACGTCCACCAGCGGCACCGCCTGCGCCAGGCCGATGGCCGCCAGCGCCTCGTAATAGCGCTTGCCGACCGACGTCTCGAACTTCGGCGACTCCGGGTTGTAGACGAGATCGTTCTCGCCGATCAGCGGCTTGCCGCCGGCCTCCAGCACCAGCCGCGCCGCCTCCGCCACCACCGCCGGCTCGGCCACCGCGCCCAGCCGGTACGTCTGGAACAGCCCGTTCGGCTTGATTAACACGCGCTCGCCCGGATTCACGAAGCGTGACATCCCACCGAGCAGGTCTATCGCCTCCCGCGTGGCCGCGGCGGCGTCGGTATGCTTGCTGATGCTAACCTGAAATGCGCTCATGCGCATATCGTAGACGGCAAACCGCGGCGCGTCAAGGCGCATAGACCGTGAAACCACTGATTACACAGATTACACTGATGATAAGGGGTAATGAAAGCATCATCGAAGGTTACAAAGGACGGTTGAGAGTAACAGGCTTGCTACTCACCTTTCCATTCCGTTACCAGATAAATGACGCGAAGCTAAATCAGTGTAATCTGCGTAATCGGTGGTTTCACAAAAATTCTTCAAAACAGCGGCTTCCCATCCAGGTCGAGCGCGTTGAGCGCTTTGTCATCATAGCCGATGACGTGCAGGATGGTCGGCGTCAAGTCGTAGATGCTCGGTGTTGTGGTATTCAATTTATGGTTGGCAAAGAGGATAGCCGGCACCAGCGCGGGATCGATCAGGTGGTCGCCGCTCCATTTTTTATCGTTGTCTTCGAGGACCGTCACCGGCACGGCGCCCAGCGCGGTTTGCCACGAGGCGCGATAACCGTCAGTGAAGCCGATGAACAGGTCCGGCGCCTCTTCCGCGCGCGACCCCCAGAAGATCTCCTCGCGCGGATACACGTTATGAATGACTGGCGTGCCGTCGTCGTCCTTCCACGCTTTCAATTTGACGGCCAGCTCTTGCTTCAGCGCTTCCGACTCGCTGCCGGGCGCCACAATGCCGTGGGCCTCCCGCCCTCGCTGGTTCAGATAGATGGCGCCGAAGCCCATGGCATACGCGCGCGTCTTCGACCAGTCGATATCCGTCAGCAGGTCGCCGCCCTCGGTTTTCCCCGCCGTCAGCGCCAGGTAGCCGTGCTTCAGCAGCCAGGTGTTCACGTTGGCTGACCGCCGGAACGCGGCAAAGCCGTGGTCCGACATGACGATGAGAATATCATGCGGCCCGAGCTTGTTCATCACCTCGCCGACGATCCCATCCGCCTGCTCGTAGATGTGATCGATCGTCTGCTCGTAGGGATTGCCTTTCGTAAACAGGGAGTGGTTTTTCGGATCGGCATACCCCCAGAACATGTGCTGCACGAGATCGGTGGCGCCGTAATATGAGAAGACAATGCCCGTCTTCGTGCGCCCGAGCTCATAGTCGAGCATCTCCTGATTTTGCTTGATAACGGATTGCACGTTTCCGAGGAAGGGCTTTTCGGTCAGCCGCTGCTCGTTCACCGCCCAGGTATCGTAGGGTATGCCCTGGGTGTAATAGGGGCCGAACTTGTCCGCCAGCTCCTTCGCGTAATCGGCCGGATAGGACAGGGCGAAATGCGGCTCGCGCGGATCATGGTTGATGGGGCTGACGTACAGCTTGAAGGCATTCTCATCCGCCTGCACCAGGTAGAAACGGGCGATGCCTTTGAACTTATTGAACAACCCCAGCGAGAAGGTCACGCCGTGCCAGCCGCTCCACTCGCCTTGCTTAATCGTGAAGCGGTCGCCGCCGCGGATATCGACGGTGGCAGTGTGTGCCTTCACGTCCACATCCAGGTGTATGGGCACCTTCGCGTTGTCTCTGCCGGCCGCCGTCTGCCGCTGCGGGCCGTAGAGGTAGTCGTCGATCGCGGTGGCCACGTTCACCTGCACCACCTTGCCGCCGGTATCGGCGCCGGAAATGCCCTCCGAGGTGTAAAAGGTGAAGGTGCCTTCCGTGCCGAGGATGTCCGGCACGCCCATGCCGGACAGCATGCGGCCGTCGATCTTATCCGGCGGGAAAGTGACGGGAAAGTTCAGGATAACCGATGGCACGCCGCGCTCGGTGGCGTAGTCCCAGAAGCGCGGGGTAGTGATGATCTGCCGCACCTTGCCTCCGTCGAAATCCGAGGTGGAGAGCGCCAGCGCGGGCTTGTTCGGATCGCCCAGCAGCTTGGGATCGCGATGAATGAAGTCGAACAACCCGTGCGCGCCGGGGTTCTTGCCGGTCGCGAAGCTGGTGAACGCCACCGGCGTCTGCGACGGATTCGTCGTCGCCATGTGCGCGTAGCTGCCTTCCTGGGCCAGTTGGGCGAAGTGCGGCAGCTTCCCCGCGGCCATCAGCGGGTCCAGGATGTGCGGGCTCATCCCGTCGAAGGCCAGGATGACGATTCTACCATGGAAGTCCGAATGCTGCATGGATTGTCCTTGTATGAAGCGATAAGCAAAAAAGCCGGCGACGCCGACCGGGATGATGATGCCGATCGCCAGTGCCACCCTGGGCTGCTTCTTGATAAAGCCGAAGATCTGCTTAATGCGCAGCAGCACCACGCCGAAAAATGCCGCCACGATGGCGAGAATATACCCGAGGCCGCTGACGATCACATACCCGGAGCCGGGATCGATATAGGCAAGAGACATGACGATGAATGCACCCTTTGCAGACTATTATACCCGTTTTCCCGCCGGCGGAACGACAGGCTGCTTATTCGTTCCGGATTGAACCACAGAGTGATAAGTAATAAGTGAGGAGTAAGGAGTGAGGAGTGAGGAGTGGAGGTAATGGCACTATTCATCTCTTCTGGTAATCCCGAATCCCATAGCTAGGGGCAGCGCCCCTGGAGCCGGCCCGAGAAGAGATACACCCAATTCCTCACTCCCCAATCCCATAACCGGATTGTTATTTGGCACCGGATTCCAGAAACGTTGCCCCTGGCTATGGGATTCGGGATTGCCGGAAAAGGGATTTTACCATTGCCTCCACTCATGCCTTTCCACTTCTTCACCACTCACTACTCACTACTAACTTATCACTTATCACTTATTACTCATCCTCCGTCACCCGATCGTCACCCCGCCGGCCACAATGGTGTTATTCCGCTCCAGCACGAAACGTCCCAGCTCCGGGATCTCGCCGTAGGGTTCGGTGATGACCGGCGCCTCCATCTCGAGGACGACTTCGCCGACCTCGGTGTCCTGCAGCATGTCGGCGTTCTCCTCCAGCAATTCCAGCGTAGAGGAGTCGATGCGCCGTGCGATGCGGGCAATGCGGCAGGGCACTTCCTGGGTGGTGCAGCGGAAGGTGATCCGTTCGCCGGCGCGCACCGGGTGGGGCGACATCCAGAAGATCGTGCCGGGCAGCGTCTGTCCGATGGCCGGGCGCGCTTCGATATCGGTCAACAGCATGCCGCGCCTGACTTCGACCGGCTCGGCGAGGGTCAGCCCGATGCTCTCCCCGCACTCCGCGTCGTGCCGCTCGCGGCCATACTCGCGGATGCTCGCCACCGTCACGGCGGCGCCCGCCGGCCACAGGATCAGCCGGTCGCCGCTCTGCAGACAGCTCGATTCGATGCGGCCCGCGACGATCTGCTCGCCGTCTACCTCATAAAGCGCCTGCACCGGCAGGCGCAGGCCGTGGCCTTCGCGCAACTCACGTTTCTTCAGCGCGTCGAGCGCCTCCAGCGCGGTGGGGCCGGTGTACCAGGGCATATGTTCCGAGCGGGTGGCGATGTTGTCGCCGGCGGCGGCGGAGATCGGGATTAGCTTGAACTGCTTCACTCCCAACTCCGCGAAGAATGCGTTGATCTCCGCCTGCACCGACAGGAAGGTCTCTTCACGATATTCCGCCAGGTCCATCTTGTTCACCAGCACGATATTCTCGCGCAGGCCAAGAAATTTCAGCAGGTAAGCATGCCGCCGCGTCTGCTCGCGCACGCCCTCCACGCCGTCGATGACCAGGATCGCCCCCTCTGCCTGCGAAGCGCCGGTGATCATGTTCTTGGTGAACTCCCGGTGCCCCGGCGCGTCGATAATCACGTAGTTCCGCTGCTCGGTGTGGAAGTAGATCTGCGTGGTGTCGATGGTGATCCCCTGCTCGCGCTCCTCCCGAATCTGGTCGGTGATGAAGGCGAACTCGAATGGCACCCCGAACTCCGCGCATGCCTGCCGCACCGTCTCCAGCTTGTCCGGCGCGATGGAATCCGTATCGTATAACAGCCGCCCGATCAGCGTGGACTTCCCATGATCGACATGGCCGACGATGACGACATTAAAATAATCTTTGGTTCCGACGCTCATTCCCGGCATAGGTTACCCCTCTGACTCTCACTCTGACTCTCACTCTGACTCTGACTCTGACTCTCACTCTGACTCTGACTCTGACTCTCACTCTGACTCTGACTCCCACTCTGACTCAATTTCAGATTAGAGTCAGAGTGCGATAGAACTCTCCTCAACCTTCGATATCTTCGCCGGCAGTGTGATATTCGGCTTCCTCTTCCCGAACTATCATTTCAATACTATCGATTAACGCCGAAAGCATCCGTACAATTTCCGAGAGCAATTCTTTCCCAGGCCAGATACGCTCCTCGTCAACCATACGTTTCGCAACAAAAACATCAAGGCAACCCGCGCATTCTACCGTCGAGCCCCGGGCTATCAGAAGAAACCTTCTTCGTTCCGGTCCGGGCAGTTTGCCGTTACCCTCGGCAATATTCAATACAATACTGGTCGATGCTCGATCGATCTGATCTTTGACCGCCGCTTTGTGTTGAACTTCCTGGATCAAATCTTCAGCCCATGTGATAAATTGAAGTGCTTTTTGATAGACATGGAGTTTCTCGTGGTAAAATAACACCTTCTTCATCCGAATCCCTCCTGCTATATTGATTTGGCACTCATATTCTGACTCATACTCTGACTCTGACTCTCACTCTGACTCTGACTCTGACTCTCACTCTCACTCTGACTCTGACTCTCACTCTGACTCTCACTCTGACTCTGACTCTGACTCTGAATCATACTCTCACTCTCACTCTGACTCTGACTCATACTCTGACTCTGACTCTCACTCTCACTCTGACTCTCACTCTGACTCATACTCTGACTCTCACTCTCACTCTGACTCTGACTCTGACTCTGACTCTCACTCTGACTCTCACTCTGACTCTCACTCTGACTCTCACTCTGACTCTGACTCTCACTCTCACTCTGACTCTGACTCTGACTCTGACTCAAATCCCAATTTTGAGTCAGAGTCAGAGTCAGAGTATGAATCTGTCACATGTAACCTAACGACCGCAGCTTCTGCATCGTATACGTATCTTCCTTATCCTGCGCCCGGTAGGCCCGCTCGGAAACGTTCGTCGTCTCCAGCTCGGCGATGATCTCGTCCAGCGTGCTTGCGGTCGATTCCGCCGGGGCGCAGCAGCACTCGCAACCGAGGCTGCGGTAGCGCTTGCCGTTGCGGGCGAAATACAGCCCGTTCACCGGCAGACCCTCGCGGCGGGTGTAGCGCCAGATGTCCAGCTCGGTCATGTGCAGCATGGGGTGCACGCGGAGATGATCGGCGCCGTCGGAGGAGGATTTAAACTGATCCCACAACTCCGGCGGCTGGTCCTCGTAATTCCAGTGGAACTCCTCATCGCGGGGCGAGAAGTAGCGCTCCTTGGCGCGAATGCCGTGCTCGTCGCGGCGAATGGCCAGCAGGATGGCGTCCAGCCGGTTTTCCGCCAGGAAATCCTTCAACGCCTGCGTTTTCAGCGCGTTGCAGCAGTCGATCTTCGATGTCGGCCCCATGCCTGCCGCGATGGCCGCCTCGTTGCGCGCAACGCGCAGGTCCAGCCCCCACTCCGTTGCCAGCCTGTCGCGGAAGGCATACATCTCCTTGAACTTGTAGCCGGTGTCGATATGGATGATCGGGAAGGGAATCTTCCCGTAAAATGCCTTGCGGCAGATCCACAGCAGTGCCGTGGAGTCTTTCCCCATCGACCACAGCATGCCCAGCCGCTTGAAGCGGCTGTGCGCTTCGCGGACGATGTAAATGCTTTTGCTTTCGAGCTCGGAGAGATGATCCATACGTCGATTATACCCTCAGTCGATAATGTTCAGTCGATTGTACACCGCCGGGTCCCCCGGTTGTCAACGGGAGAGGCGCCTGCTCGTTGCCGTCATGTGCAATCCACGGTTTCAGTCGTATGGCTCAGCCATATGTCTCGCGCTCCGATATAGCGCACCGGCTCGCCCCAGGCGCCAATATCGTAAAGGGCCAGCAGGTGGCCGGGCTCGACTTCGACGAGTGCAGGATAGGAGGTGGTGCGCTCGATGCCGGAATATGGCTCCCAGCGCCACTCGGCGGCAATGCGCCAGGACGCCCCGCCGTCTTCGCTGGTAATGAGCTGGTAGTAGCACTTCTCCCGCTGCGCGCTCCAGTCGCGCCGGCCCACCACGCCCACCAGCGTGCCGTCCGTCGCTTCGACCAGGTCGGGGTCCACACCGGTCACCGCCAGCGGTTGTGGAGCGCTCCAACTGGCCCCCTCGTCGTCGCTGTGGCACTGGTAGACCGGGCAGTCGTTGGAGCCGGTGCGAATCAGGCAGAGCAGGCGGCCTGGATGCGACCCCCTTGTCAACCGCACCATCACCGGTTCGTCGAAGCCTTCCTCGCCCACGCTCGGATCGACGGCGATAGTGGAGATATAGCGCCAGCTTCGCGCGCGGTCGGACGAGCGCAGCAGGATGCAGCGGAATTTGTTCATGCGCGGCATGTAAGGGCAGGGGGTGTCATCGCCTTGAAACCAGCAGTAGACGGTGGCCAGCAGGTCGCCGCCGGGCAGCTCGATCAGTGTGCGGTGAAAGGTGACGCCGGTGTAGGGATTATCGCAATCATCGTAGCCGATCTTCGCCTGCGGCAGCGGAATAGCGGACGGATAGGGACCAAGGAAGGTTTCCAGGTCATCGTGTGATTCCCACACGTATCCGGTGTAATGTCCTGCCGTGTCCGGTCCGTCGGCAATCCACTCCATCAGCAGCACGATGCCGTCGCGCAGCGCCGTTGCCGCCCCTTCGAACATCGGCATGCCCAGCTGGAAGCGCGTCTCCGGCAGCCCCAGTTCACCGGGGCCGACCGTCGCGTCCTTCATCGCTGCCGTCTGCCAACGCCGCCAGGTGCGCCCGCCGTCGCGCGAGAGGACATACGCCGGCACGAAACCCATGGCATTGCGCGGCGGCATCACGAACCCCGGCGGCGCCGTGGTCTGCGCCATTACCCAGATCGCTCCGCTGGCCGACCGCGCCATGAACGGCTGCAGCCCGTCCGTCAAGACGATCCGTTCCGGTCCCAACTCCACCTGCACGCCCATCGCTCACCTCTCGTCGTCAAATTCGCTGCGGAATGACCGGTTCCTTTACCGCACAAAGTAAAACACAATCGCCAGCACGAAGTACACGGCGATGAGCTGCAGCCCTTCCAGCCAGTTGGATTCGCCGTCGAGAGCGACGACAGCCAGCGCGATGACGGAAAGAGCGATGGCCACCACCTCGAAGGGATTGAAGACCAGGATGAGCGGATGGCCGAACAGGTAGGAGACGAACACCAGCATCGGCGCGACGAAGAGCGCGAGCTGGATGCTGGAGCCGGTCGTGATATTCATTGCCAGATCCATCTGGTTCTTGCGCGCCACCATCACCGCGGTGAAGTGCTCGGCGGCGTTGCCGATGATGGCCACCACGATGACGCCGACAAAGAACTCCGTCATATGCAGCGCTGCCGTGGCGCTATGGATAGCGCCGACCAGCAGCTCCGATTCGACGGCGACCAGCACGGTGGCGATGGCGAGCAGGCTGACCGTGGTGGCAGTGGTCAGCTTCGGCTCGCGCGTCTGCTCTACCGGTCCGGCCGCGGTCTCGTGATGCGTGAACAGTGTGAAGACCAGGCTGCCCGCATAGGTGATGATGAGCACGATGGCCACCAGCAGGCTGAGATGCTCTTCGCGGAGGAGCAGACCGGCGGAGGGATGCTCGACCCGGTCGAAAATAGCCGGCATCACCAGCGCCACCACCGCCAGAAAGAGCATGGCCGAGCTGGCCCCGGCACGGGTGCGGCTGAAATGCTGCCGTTCGCGCCCGAGCCCGCCGATGAACATGCTGGCCCCCAGCACCAGCAGGATGTTGCCGATGATGCTGCCGCTGATGGAGGCTTTCACCACCTGCGGCAGGCCGGCGCCCAGCGCGAAGATGGCGATAATCAGCTCGGTGGCGTTGCCGAAGGTGGCGTTGAGGAACCCGCCCCACGTTGCCCCGACGCGACAGGACAGCTCCTCCGTCGCCTGCCCGATCAATCCCGCCAGCGGGATGATGGCCAGCGCCGACAGGATGAAAATCCATGTCAAGATGCGTGGATTGCCGCCAGCACGACGCTCGCCGGCACGAAGAGCAGTAGCCAGTTCAACCAGCTTTCACGTATAAAAGCAAGCAGGGATACGGTATGCTGTTGCGTTTCATCCGTCACGAAAATACTGTACTGTAAAACAAGCCCTTTAGTCTATCTTCATGCCCCCAAACCTTGCCTTGCATTTGGAGCATTTCACCGCTATACTGCTCGCGAATCCTCATGCAGGAGATGACAATCATGTTGATGCCCCTCGAACAGATTCCCGATTGGGAGCGGCGGCTGGCGCGCCAGGATGCTTTCTGGCAGTGCGAGATCATCGACCGGCCCGTGGTGAATATCTGGCTATCGAAGCCGAATCCGGACTACCCCTGGCCGGCGGAGAACAATTGGGCCACTCTCAAGGACCGCTGGCTGGACACCGACTACCTGGTCGCCTCCAGAGTGGCCGGCGTGATGAATTCCGACTATGTGGGCGACGCGCTGCCGAACGCCTATCCCAACCTGGGTCCCGAAGTGCTCAGCGCCTTCTTCGGCTGCGAGATGGAATTCTCCGAATCCACCTCCTGGACGATCCCCATTCTAGACGACTGGGCGGACGTGGAGAAGGTGCGCTTCTCGAAGGATAATTTCTACTGGAAAAAGCTGGTAGAGATGACCGATGCGCTGCTTGAAGCGGGCAAGGGCAAATTCTACGTCGGCAACACCGATTATCACCCCGGCGCGGACGCTATCGCCGCCTTCCGTGATCCGTTGGAATTCAACATGGACATGATCGAGTCGCCGGAGCGGGTGAAAGAGCTGCTGCGCTACGTCACCGATGTCTATTTCAAAGTCATCGATTATTTTTTCGAGAAGTTCGCCGCCGCCCAGGGCGCCTTCCCCACCTGGCCCGGCATTGTGACGACGAAGCGCTACTACGTGCCCTCCAACGACTTTTCCATCATGATCTCCAAAGAGATGTTCGATGAGCTGTTTCTGCCCGGCATCATTGAAGAGTGCGACCATATGGAAGCCAACATCTACCACCTGGACGGCCCCGGCGCGCTGCGCCACCTGGACAGCCTGCTCGGTATCACATCCCTCAACGCCATCCAGTGGGTCTACGGCGCGGGCAACGGGCGGGCGTCCGACTGGCTGCCGGTGTATAAAAAATGCCAGGCCGCCGGCAAAGGATTGCAGATCGGGCTGGAGATGGACGAGATCGACCTCTTCATGCGTGAGCTGAAACCGAACGGCCTGTGGCTCTCCATCTACGGTGTCCCCGACCGTGAGACGGCGGATGCCATTCTGACGAAAATGCTAACCTGGAAGTAGTAACAGCTTGTTCGTCGCTGACCCTCATTTCTTAGGAGCCCGACAATAATCTAACGCGGCTTCGAATAAGGCGTCTGGCGGGAGATGTGGAACAATTATAACGCTCATGCTGCCAGGAGGGTTGGCCGTTGCGTTTGCAGCTCATGCTATTACTGTGCCTGTGCGCCCTGTCCGCGGGCCGTTGCGCCGTGCCGGACGGGGTGCGCGTGAACGGCATTTCGCTGGTGCCGGTGCGACCTGTCGCCGAGTGGCTGGGGATGAAAGTTCGGTTCGACCGGCCGGCGGGCGCCATTATCCTGGCAAAGGGTAAGCTGGATGCCCGGCTCACCCTCGGCAGCGCGGATGCCATGGTGGACAATGCGACCGTGACGCTGGCCTACCCGGTGTACCAGCGCGGTGCAGAGACCTACGCGCCGGCCCGCCTCTTCGCTGCGCTGGATGCCCGGGTGGGTTGGAATGCGCAAGAACGAGCTGTCCTCATCACCCCGCCGTCCGGCAACATGCTGGCGATTCCCGTCTGGGAAGAGAAGATCCTCTACCGCTCCGACCTGGGCGATCACCGGGGGAACGCCGTCATCTGCAGTATGGATCCGGACGGCGGCAACGCGCGTGCGCTTACCGAGGCGGCGTATGACTGCGGCCCGATCGCGGTCAGTCCGGATGGTAGCACGGTGGCCTTTATCAGCACCCGCGATAACCACCGCGGCATTTACGCCATGCGCCCGAATGGCACGGAGCAGCGGCTGCTGTTCGCCTCCGACACCGCCCGCTCGCCCTGCTATTCGGCAGACGGCAAATACCTGTATTACCTCACCGAGCTGGGGTTAGGCCGCCTGGATGCAGATGGGCAGCACCAGCAGGGCACGCCGTGGTTTAAACTGACGAAGGCCACCTGGCACACGGACGCGGGCGAAGGCCCAACCTCGCTGGCGGCGCTGCGCGACGGGCGGATGCTCGTCTCCGTCCGCTACCATGGCAAAGATTGGGACCGGATCGAGCTTTACCTCGCCGTCTATGACCAGCGGGCGATGACGCCGTATCTGCACGAGGGCGCCGAACTCTTCAATCCGGCCCTCAACGGAGATGGAACGCTGCTGGCTGCCCAGCGCTTCACCGCCGCAAGCGAAAAGTCGACGGCGGCGCGGCTGGACTTGTGCGTGATGCGCGCCGACGGCGCGGAAGCGCGCGCGGTCACCGGGGAAGGCGACGAGCCGTCATTCAGTCCGGACGGCATGTGCCTGGCCTTCACGCGCGGCATGGACATCTACAGCATCAACCTTGATGGCGCCGGCCTCTGCCGGTTGACCGACACCCACGCCTGGGAAAGCAACCCGTGCTGGGTGCTGGTGCGATGAGGAAGAGTGGAAGAGTGGACGGTTGGAAGCTTTGGAAGAGTGGAAGGACGGAAAGATAGATGGATATACCTGGTGGTTGAGTAGGCAGGGGAGCCTCACGGTTCTTTCATTGCTCCCGTGCCGTATCGAAACTACCGCATGGATAAGCCCTGTTACCGCGATGGTTTTGATTCGGCGCGAAAGTAATGGAAAGATCCGTCGGGCTCCCTTGCCTACTCCTCCGGCAGCGTTAATGGAAAGATCCGTCAGGCTCCCTTGCCTACTCCTCCGGCAGCGTTATCTGCACCATCTCCTCCAGGTGACGGCCGATGCCGCTGCCGGCGGTTAGCTCCCAGTAAGAGGTGCGCATCTGCCGCAGCGCCAGTATGGAGACGATCCACGCTTGCGTCCAGCCGGATTCGATGCTCCACGCGCCCCAGCCCAGGTCGGCGTTGCTGGCCCAGTAGTCCCATCGCCGGAAGTCGAAGGCGCGGAACCAGGCGCCGTCCAGCTCGGGGTGGGCCTCCGATGTCGCCTGGATGCGGCAGAGGAAGGCGGCCAGCCGGTCCTCCGCCTCGGTAAACAGCGCTTCCCCCGTAGCTGCCGCGGCTTCGTGCAGGCCGGCAATGGCAAAATTAGTGGTATACAGCAGGTCGCACAGCGGATCACCGTTCGCCTGAATCAACGGCGCCTCGTTAGTGCCGTAGGTTTCGTTGCTCGCCGGCGGGGCGTAACTGCCTTTCCCCGCCGAGCCGATCTCCTCGCGGATGGCGCCGCAGGGAACCTGGTGTGCCAGCAATTCTTGCGCCATGAAGCGCAGCCATTCCCGGTGCTCCGCCGTATCCTCCACGCGCACCAGCCACGCCAGCGGCAGCAGCATGCGCGCCCGCTCCTGCTGGATGCCGTTCGTCCAGTGCCACGCATCCGGATAAGCGGCCATGGTCAGCTCGATTGCCGTTTTCGCGCGCTGCAGGAAGGGCGCGAAGCCGGTCGCTCGGTACGCCCACAGGAAAGCAGCCCACAGCCAGCTTTCGTAATGCGGCGCGAAATTCGTCCGCGCCGTCTCCCAGTAATACCGCCAGCCGTTCTGCTGCACGTCCGGCTCGTCCATCCGGTTGCCGCGGAATCCCTGCGGGCCGGTGGTACGCAGATTCGCCAGCAGGCAGCGCAGCATGAGGGCGTCCCAGCGATCGTCACCGAGCACCGCTGCCGCCGCCAGCGTCCCGAGCAGGCTGCGGGCATTGTCGTCGCCGTAATAGATGCCGGTGTCCACATCCTCGCTGACAAACCAGGCGACCAGGCCGTAGGAGGGGCTGGCGGGGTTCGCGCGCGGTCCCTGTGCCAGCGTGGAGAGGAAATATATGTAGTCACACAGGTTGCCGGCAACCGCCAGCCCGCGCGCCGTCCCGTCCAGTGCCCGCGCCATGGCCGCCTCACCCATGCAGTCGTTGCGGCGGAAATAGCGCCAGTATTGCGAGCCGTCGGCGCGGATCGTCGCGCTGGCGCCTTCCAGCATGCCGTGGGTGCCATCGCCCATCGCCCAATCGGCGTCCGGGCCGGGACCGGTGCCGTCGTTCAGGTCCCGTTCCAGCCGTATGACTTCGGCCTCCCGCGACGGGTGGACGAAAAGCTTCGCCCGGTCGAACCATCCGGCGCCCCGGCGGACAGCCTCCGCTTCGACCTGGGCCGGCAGCGGCTCCTCCGCGCCGAAGGAAGGACGCACGGCGGGCGTCCAGTTCAGCTTCACATCCTCCCCGCTGCACCAGCGCAGAATCCACCGCCAGATCGCCTGCCAGGCATCCGCGGGCGCATACCGCGCGGTGATGAACTGGCTCAACTTCGTCGTAGCAACCAGCAGTCCGTCGTGCTCGAAGAGCACCGGGTACTGCTCCTCCGGCAGCCCGTAAACCGCGGTATCGAAGCCGGCGACGCGGGCGATGACGATATGCGCGCCGTCCACCTGCACCGGCAGGAACCGGCAGCCGTGGATCATCAGGATGCGCATCGCCTCCAGCGTGGGCGCGAAGGCGCCGGATGCGACCACTGCCCGTTTCCACTCGATTCCTCGCGACTCGCCCGGTGCCAGACCAGGTAACGTGGCGGGAAACTCGACATACAGGCGCAGCCCCTTCGCCCGTGCCGCCTCGAGCAACGTCGGCTCGATCGTCGTGGGGGCATCCGGATACCCGTCAGCCAGCCACAGCACCCCCGCCCCCGCCGGCGCCTCCCCCACTGCTCGCACCGCACCATCATATCGCGCGCACGGAACGCCGTTCTCCTCCAACACGCGGAACAGGTCGTTATCCTGGCGGCAAATCAGCAGCATCTCTGACCTTTCAACGAGTCAGGTTTTCGGATAATTCGGAAGCCCAAATATCTCAAGACTCAAAACCTCTCTATCCTTTCACCAACTGCACCGCATAAAACGCGGCCAGAAAGGCGAGTTGGACGAGGAGGTGGTGGTGCTCGCGGTTGTGCTGCACCAGGCGCCAGCGCGGCTGGACGACGGCGAATCCGGCAGACCGCCGCGGAGTGAGCCGCGGCAGCCAGCGTGGCACCTCCCGGCAGTAGGCGTCATACGCGGGACCGAACAGGGCGCGCAGCACGCGCTCCTCATGCCGCACCGTGGGCAGGTAGACGGTCAGCATCAGCGTCGCCACCAGCGCCAGCGCCTCCCAGCGTCCGGTCAACAGGCCCAGCCCGCTGCCGATCAGCAGCGTGCCCACATATAGCGGGTTGCGCAGATAGGCGAACGGTCCCCAGCACACCAGCGCCTCCTGCTTGCGCAGGCACCCCGCCGCCCATAACCGCAGCGCGATACCGAGCAGCACGCACGCCGTGCCGCCCAGCCATACCGCGGGAGACAACGCCTGCCCCCACCACCACGCCGCCAGCAGCAGCGCTACGGGAACGAGCATGGTGATCCGTGTGCGGAAACGCACGAGAAATATACGGTCATCGGCCGTTTGTTCCAGAATAGTTTGCTGTTGTATCATTGCCGTCTATCATAACACCAGACCGCTTCCCTGACCACCGTCTCTGCGCTTGCGTATTTACCCGGTCATAATGACTGCTCGTGTATAGTAACCGGAGCGACACAATATAGAGCTATCATTTTGCGCTTTGCATTTTGCATCACTCACCGCGTGTCTGATCTTAACCTCTTCACCCCTTCACCCCTTCAACCTCCGTCACTGTCCGCGTCCGCAGCGCCTCGCGCAGGGGGGTGAGGAGAAAGGAAAGGCCCATCACCGCGATGAGAGCGGCGCAGACCAGGATGATGATGCGGTGCATCGCGGGGTCGAGCGCCTTCCCGCCCAGCGCCGCCAGCACGGAGACGGCGATGTACCAGAGATAATCCGATCCGCCAGGATGTGCCCCGTGAAGAAGACCGGCCACGCGCGGCCGCCGTGTTTGGCGCTCTGCGTGGCGACCAATCCCACGCCCACTGCCGCCCACCACAGCAGCCAGTACGGATTGAGCACCGACACCACCGCGCCCTGCAGGATGAGCACGCCCACGGCCATTGGCGCCGACGCCGTGCCTCCGACGGTACCCACCAGCCCGCCGCGCGCGGCAGCCACCATGCCCCACGCAAAATACAGCAGCACCGCGCCGCCCGCCAGGCCGATCACGCGTGTCACCGCTTTCCGCTGCAGCACACCGCCCAACCCCACCCGCAATGCGAGAAGCAACGCCAACTCCGCCAGCGCGTGTCCGGTGATGATCCACACCCCTGCCAGCCACCCGCCCGCCAGCGCCTGGTTGATTACCAGCGCCAGCAGCGTCCCCGGCACGATCGCCCCGGAAAATGCGGCCAGCAGCGACATGAGGAAAACGCCGATCATCCACCCTCCGTTCTTAATGGGAACCACATACGGCGCGTCCTTCCGCCACAGAGATTTCGCAGATTTCATTGATTAATTGTGTTTCAACGACGTCGAGACCGCACTTCCCGCAGCAGCTCGCGGGTGGCGGTCTTCATGTTCTTCGCCCGCGTCACCGCGCTGATCACTGCCACCCCGTCTGCCCCGGCGGCGAGCACCTCAGGTATGCGCTCGCGCGTGATGCCGCCGATGGCCACGATGGGCAGCCCCACCGCCGCGCGGATCGCCGCGATGCGCTCCGGTCCCACCGGTTCGCCGGCATCTACTTTGCTCGCCGTGCCGTAAATGCAGCCCACTCCCAGGTAACTCGCTCCCTCCGCCTCCGCCTCGATCGCCTCCTCTACCGTGCCGGCGGAAGCGCCGATGATCGCCGCCGGCCCCAGCAGGCGCCGTGCCGCGCTCACCGGCAGGTCGTCCGGCCCCAGATGCACCCCGTCCGCCCGCACCGCCAGCGCGATGTCTACCCGGTCGTTGATGATCAGCACCCGCCCCGCCGTCCGCGCCAGCGCCGCCAATTGCCCCGCCTGGAAAAACAGCTCCCGCGTGGATACCCCTTTGTGCCGGTACTGCACGACCCCCGCCCCCCCCGCGAACGCCGCCGCCGCCATGTCCACCGGCGAGCGGTCCGGCAACGGCTCGGTAATGACATACAGGGAAAGGTCGAGTTGATGATCACGAAGGTTGAGCGTGCGCTGCATAGTGCCCTATTTCACCCCGCGAAGCCCGTCGCTGTCAACCCAAAGAACGGGAAACCACCGATTTCGCAGATGACACAAATTAAGGTTCTGTAACTGAAAGGTTGGCTCTTGCGACGATGACGGAGAACTATTAACGAAACGCTTTAATACCGGTTATACAAGCACCGCAATAACACAATGCCATCGTATAACAAGCGAACCTGCTGTCAAAAGTGAATAAATCTGTAAAATCTGTGCAATCTGTGGTTTCCCGTCCACTTATACGACCGGCCCCGGTACTTCGAGCAGTTCCAACAATTGCCCGCTGTCGGTGGCGAGGAAACCCATGCGGCCGCCGAACTGGGTGGCCGGCACCGCGGGGTGCGACACCACCGCTCCCATCTCGTGCAGGCGCGCCATCTCCGCGTCCAGGTCGGGCACGGTGTAGCACAGGTGAAATTCCCCGGGCCGGTGCGGATCACCGATGCTCCCCGGCAGTGGCTCGATCACCTCCAGCAGGCTGTCCGCCCCCATCAGGAACAACTGCACCCGCGCCCGCTGGTATTCGTCCTCCACAATCCCGCCCACGCGCCGCGCCCTCATCCATACCTCGAAAATGGGAAGCGCTTCCTCCAGGTTACTCACTACGATCCCGAAATGATGAAATGCCATACTGACCCTCCCTAATCCAGCAAGCCGGAACCAAAAGAACAGGCCCTCAACGGCAAGCTGATCATCTGAATTCTCGACACACGGTAGAGAATTTCAAGGAATATTAACTACTCATGAACTTCCCCGCCGGGGAAGCGCTTCCTGTAGAACGGAAAGGACAAGGTGGCGGCAATCAATGGCCTGAACATGCGAATGCTGCAGATCCCCGCAGTTCCCGGTGGTGGAAGGCCATCTCGAGGGGTTTCACCCGGGGCTACACCGTCAACTGCACCCCGTCATATGCGACGTCAATGCCATACGGCGCAGCCATCTGCACGAACTCATCGTGGGTGATGTGCGCATTATGCGAGAAATGCGTGATCCAGCACGGCGTGGTGGGCGCGATCGCCCCCGCCGCCAGCAGCCGCTCTCGGGCTTGAATCACCTCGGACAGTCCCATGTGACCCGCGTAGTCCACCTGCTTCGGGCCGAACGTACACTCCATGATAACCAGATCGAATTGCCTGGTGAGGAGAAACTCCCAGGTTGCCTCGGGAAATGGGCCGGTGTCGCTGGCAAACAGGACGGTCTTTCCATCCTGCTCCAGCACATAAAACAGGCACTCCTCCCCGGTGTCGTGGACGGCCAGCACCGGGGTAGCGGTTAATGTGTCGGCCTGCACCGGCTCGAATGGCCGCAACAGGTGCAGTTCGACCGGCAAGGCGCGCTCGCCGGACGTTTGCTCGGTCAGGCGGCGGGCAGCATCCCGGCTCAGGTAGATATTGAGAGGATCTGTCTGAAAATCATTAAAGCCGAAAGGCGGAGACATCATCAATAAATCATTCACGTCCATATGGTCCTGGTGGCTGTGGGTGAAAAACAGATGGCGCAGCTCCCACAGGGGCAGCCCGTAGCGCTGAACATGCTGGAGTGTATCCGGCGGGAAGTCGATTTTCCATGCGCTGTCGATCTGGAGCGAAGAACGTGTGCGCAGGTCTTTCCCGCCCAGACGGCGTGCCGCCAGACAGGAGGCACAGTTACAAAAGAGTGCCGGCCACCCTTCGGCGGCGGCAGTGCCGAGGATTTGTAGATGCATTTAAAGTATCCTTCTTCGGACGGTAAACCGACCAATCCAGCGTATTCTGGTTCGGGTTGTTGAGGAGAGCATCATACACCGCATCCTCGGTTAGTTCCCCGAATTACCCTGAGGATTCAATTCTTGTTGTAACCAAACGCTTGTGTCTGAAGTATTCGCTTCCAGTATTGTTCTCGATCAATTATCGTCTTATCGTCTGTTCTCATCGGGTAAAACTGCGAAGTAAGTAATCTATGAAATCTGCGTAATCTGCGGTTCCAAAACATAAGTATTTCAGACGGACGTGCCGCTGATGATCTCCAGCCCGTTGCGCACTTCGCATTCGCGATCGGTGAACCAGGGGGTTTCCAGTGTGGCGCCGTGGGGGCCGAGTGAGCGAATGCGGAGCTTGACGGGAAACTCCGGTTTGAGCGGTTTGCGGTGCGGCAGCGCGGCCACGGCGCGCCGGGCGCCTTCCACGAGCAGGGGACGTGTTTCCTCCGCGGCCAACAGCACGGCGGCTTCGCGGCCTATGCCCTTTTTAACGGCGACGGTGGGCAGGTCGTCGTCGAGTGTCGCGCGCGCTTCACGGCAGGCCGCTTCGTCGCCCGTGACCAGCATCACCGGCACGTTGTAATGGCCGGCAATCACGGCGTGCTGGTAGATCTCCCCGCGCTCTACGTCGTCGTACCAGTATTTCGACTCGGCCAGCGAGCTTTGCGTGTGATGCAGCACGCCGTCCGGCGTCCCGTTCATGGCGTGGTAGCCCAGCAGCACGGCGCCGGCGCACGTTTCGTCCAGCCCATACAGCAAGCGCGCGCGGGGGTATCCGGTGACGTAGCGCACGCCAGGGACCATGCACGCTGGGATAAAGTTGTTCCCGCCGTCGTGACCGTCGAGGACAAAGATCTTCGTCGCCCCCGCCTGGTGCAGTCCGTCGGCCACCGCCGCGATGTCGCCCATGAGCAGGCGCATGGCATCCTGGAAGTCGGGCGTGTCTTTTTCACGGGCCTGGCGCCATTTGAAGACGCCGGTGACGCCTTCCAGATCGGTCAGAATGTAGATCTTCATGTCTTACTAATAGGCCCTTTCTCGCCACCATGCGCAGATTTCGTTTTTGGTCGCGACGCAGCCACCCTGCGCGTTCTCTCCTGGGAATCCCTGACCGTCATCCAATTTCAACAGACGGATGGCGTTTGCACATGCCACTTTCTGAAAAACCGTCTCACTGATTTTGCCGCTTTGGCGCAGGTCCGGCAGGAAATCCACCAGCGGCGTCGGCGTGTCCGGCGCGCAGATGTCGGTGCCGAAGAGGAGATGGTCCTGGAATGCTGTGTGTGTGGACGTGGATATCGATGAACATGGCTGCCGGTCTCCTTGCTGCCTGTCGGTTATTCGCCAACACCACAGGCAAAGCCTTCCGCTCGCACGATTACATTCTAAAATAAGGTGCCTTTATTAATGCGGTAGCCCGGATGCCTGGTCTGTCTTGTAAGTAACTTCCTTCGGAGTTACTTACAAGACAGTCGCCGTCATCGCCGCAGGCTATTAGTGGCGGGCGCGTCGTGCTGCGTCATCTGCGCGGCGCCGTGGCAGGCGCAGCCGGGGCAGGATTTGAGGATAGTGGGGGCGTGGCTGGGCTCGATGCATTCGCCCGGCGGCACGACCTGGAAGCGGGCGTCGTCCCACTGCCCGTCGAGGAAGTCATACATGAGCTGTGGATCACCCGCGAGTTCGTCGTATTCCCAGCCAAGGAAGGCGGCGCACTCGCGGGTATAGGCCCGGTCGTGTTCGGCGGTAGGCAGGCCCCAATCGATATAAGTAGCCCAGTGGTACTCCTTGAACCAGTTCTGCTCCATCTCCATCAGGTAGTCGGCGTTGTCTTCGCCGTATTTTTCGATGTAAAAGCGGCGGGTCAGCTCCCAGCGCTCGCGGCCCGGCTGCAGGGTGCGCTCGATCCAGCCCGAGCTGTACCAGTAGATGCCGCGGTGGCTGTCGAAATACTCGCGGTAGTGTTCCTTTGAACCCAGCAACAGCGTGATGCAGTCGTGGCCGCGCGGGATGACCAGCGGCAGGCGCTGCGAAGTGAGGCCCACCACGCCGTTGCTGCAGAGCGCGTACCCGAGCAGAATGGCGTCGTAATGGGAGGGTTGCACCACGTCACGATCTTCATATGTCACGTATTCCGGCCCGCCGGCCTCCAGCCGGTCGATTTCCGACTGCACCCGCGCGCGCAGCTCCGCCGGCACGGTATGCAGCCCCTGGGGCAGCATGATGGGATCGATAATCGCCGGCGACCGTGCCGCTGCCAGGCAGAACTCGCGAAACAGCACGTCACACCCGATAAAGGCATACCGCACGGGGTTGACCTCCCTTTTTCATTAGAAACCGAAGATTTCACAGATGGTAACCGTTCACGGGGTATGTTTCTTATTCTTCTCTTACCCTTACTCCCCAGTGTGAACCAGGAGAACGGTGGAAGATACCAGATCGAGGTATGATAACCCTATCCGTTCTTTCTCGCCGTCTTCCACCCGGCAGCGGGTCAGTTCCCATACATAGGCAGTGCTGAAGCGAAAAATCTGTATAATCTGCGAAATCTACGGTTTTCAACCAAGACTTTACGGATTGTTGGCTCTGTCGTATGGCCCGGGCAGCGGTTTCTCGAAGGGCAGCACCCACTCGCTCGGGGATTGGGTATCGGGCTGCTTGAGGGCCCATGGCTGCGGTTGCTCGGGATGATACAAATAGCTGATAGTGACCGGCACCACCATGCAGTCGCCATATTTCAAGTGCTTCATCCGGGTATAGCGCCCCTTCGGCTTGATGAGCTTCCCGACCGGCTGGTAGTACAGCTCGGCGCTGATCGTGTTGTAGTTATAATCGCCGCCGAGTGTGAGCCCAGCCGTATCCGCCGGATACGGCTGGCCGGAGATGCGCGTAATCTTCCATCCCAGCAGAGTATACTGAGGAAGCTGTCGGAAATAACCGGTGTCCGCACCCTTATCCTGATACATCTTTTGCAGCGCCAGGGTGTTCCGGTCCTGGTAATTGAGGAAGAGTTGGTCGGCGAATTGCCGAACCTGGCGATTTTGCAGAATGGAGGGCACAATGGTGGCGCACGCCGCGCCGACCAGCAGCACCACTCCCACGACTATTCCGATATTCCGTCGTCGTTTCATTGCGGCAACAAACCTCCCTACAGGCTGATGACGGCGCCGAAGCCGTGTCATCTTGTTCGCGCCGGTCGGCGGAATTCCTCCCGGCGAGCCTCCTGTCACCCGGATTGCCGGGTTCGGCGCGATGCACTACAATGGAGCTGTGATGACACATTCCATCGGCACCGCGATTATACCCATCCAGTGGGACGATACAACCCTGCGCATCCTCGATCAGCGGGCGTTGCCCGCGGAGGAGACGTACCTGGCCTGCACCGCAGTCGAGGAGGTGGCGGAGGCCATCCGCACGCTGGCGGTGCGCGGGGCGCCGTTGATCGGCATCGCCGCGGCCTACGGCATGGCGCTGGCCGCCCGATTGGCGCGCGACCGGAGCGAAATACTGGCCTGCGCCGACCTGTTGGCCGGCACGCGTCCCACCGCGGTGAATCTCTTCTGGGCACTGGACCGCTGCTGCCGGGTGGTGGAGAATACACTGGACGCCGCGCTGGCGGAGGCGCTGCTGGCGGAGGCGCGCGCCATCCACGCCGAGGATGCCGCTTCCTGCAAGGCCATCGCCCGCGCGGGGGCAGAACTGTTCCCCGTGGGCGCGCGGGTGCTCACCCACTGCAACGCCGGGGCGTTGGCCACCGGCGGCATCGGCACCGCGCTGGGCGTCATCCGCGCCGCCCACGCCCGCGGGCGCGTCGGACAGGTGTGGGTGGACGAAACCCGCCCGCTGCTGCAGGGCGCGCGGCTAACCGCCTGGGAACTGGGGCGCGACGGCATCCCCTACCGCCTGCTGTGCGACAACATGGCCGCTTCGCTGATGGCCGCCGGTCAGGTGGACGCCGTCATTGTCGGCGCGGACCGCATCACCCGCTCGGGTGACTTCGCCAACAAAATCGGCACCTACGGCGTGGCGGTGCTCGCCCATGCGCACAATGTGCCCTTTTACGTGGCGGCCCCCTGGTCCACCGTAGACGAAACCCTGGAAACCGGCGCGCAGATCCCGGTGGAACAGCGCAACGGCGATGAAGTCTGCCGCTGCGGCGGGCAACCAACCGCCCCCGCCGGCACCGAGGCGTGGAATCCCGCCTTCGATGTCACCCCCGCCCGCCTTGTCCGCGCCTTCGTCACCGACCGCGGCGTGTTGCCGCCACCACTGCTGTAACCCCTGGGAGCGCCGGCATCTTTGCCGGCACGATCACGCGCCCGTTCTCGCCTTCAATGCCTGCCGAGAGCCGTTCTCGAAAGGCACCGAAGGCGAGAACGGGCACGTAATCAGCCGGCAAAAGATGCCGGTGCTCCCAATATCATGCATTATGAGAGCCGTTCTCGAAAGGCTCCGAAGGCGAGAACGGGCGCGTAATCTGCCGGCAAAAGATGCCGGCGCTCCCAGGGGGGTGGAAAATGACCGATAGAGACTCCCGTCTTCCCGATGATGTCGCGCAATTCTTCGCCATGTTTCTCCGGCACTTTCAGGAAGTGCTTCCAGACTGCTTGCATGGCTATTATCTCTATGGCTCAATGACCCTCGGCGCCTATCATCTGGCAGCGAGCGATCTGGATTTCCTGGCGGTGCTGGCTCGTCCGCTGGAGCCGGAGGAATGGCAAACGCTGGAGCGACTGCACCGGAGCCTCAACCGCAAATATCCCCTCGCCCGCCGTCTGGAGGGCGAATACGTGCCGCTGCCCGATCTGCAGCAAGGCAATCTGGCGAACGGATACCCGCGTTTCAATCACGGCAAATATTGCGGCCTCAATCCGGTGATGACCCTCTACTGGCACCAGCTTCACACTGCCGGCGTGCGCGTTGCCGGTCCCGCGCCGGAGACACTGCTTCCGCTGATCCCCTGGGAAGCGGTCCACCAGGAGATGGATCGCAATGTGAACGGCTACCTGCTGAACGTCATCCACCGGCGGTACCTGAGCCTGTTAAGCAACGAAATGGCCGAATTCATCGTCCTCAACATGTGCCGCATCCTCTACACGCTGGAGCACCGGGCGATTATCTCGAAGGAAGGAGCCGGCGAATGGGCACTGACCGCGCTGCCGGAGCAGTGGCACCCGCTCATCCGCGAAGCCTTGCGCCTGCGTGCCGGAGAAAACAAACATAGCCTTTTCCCTTCCCGCTGGCAGCGAATGCGCGCTGTGCGAGAGTTCATCCTCGATCAGGTAATGGAGTGCAATAAGCGCTATTTCGCATAATCACGCCTTTTCCAGCACCACCTCCCACAGCATCTTCGGTTTTGTCCTTGTGTTGATAGTCAGCTCTTCGATTGCGCGGATGTAGTCCTTGCCCCGTGGAATAAAGGAGCTCCTCCCTAAATGGGTCTTATATGGTAGAGCAATCATTCATGTTTCTGGAGTGACGATGCATGAGCTGGTTTCACTGCTGAACAAAGCGTCGTCGGGTGACACGCGGGCGTATGAACAGGTAGTGGCCCGGTTTCGGGACATGGCCTACGGCTACGCCTGCGCGATCCTGCGCGATTTCGACCTGGCGGAAGATGCGGTGCAGGAGGCGTTCGTGCAGGCGTATTACGATCTGCCGAAGCTGCGCGAACCACTGGCTTTTCCCGGGTGGCTGCGGCGCATCGTCTTCAAGCACTGCGACCGGCTGACCCGGCGCAAAGCCGTGCCCACCGTGCCGTTGGATGATGCGGCGGAGGTGGCCACCCCCGGCATTGAGCAGGAGATCGAAATGCGAGAAAGCCGAGCCGTCGTGTTGGCGGCGATCCATGCGCTGCCGGAGCGGGAACGTGAAGTGACGCTGCTCTACTATATCGGCGAATATTCGCAGCAGGACATCGCCGACTTCCTGCAGGTGCCGGTGGCGACGGTGAACAATCGCCTCTACGCGGCCCGCAAACGACTCAAGGGGAGGATGATGGACATGGTGAAGAAGACGATCAAAGCGTACCGTTTACCGGAAGATTTCCGGGTGGCTATCGAGCCAGCGAGCCGGCTGCACAGCGCGTCGCCGTCGCTGGCCTGGTTCCGCGACCGCTGGGTGCTGGTGTGGCAGGACGGCCAGCCGTGGGAGCCGTCTGACGGCCCCTTCTGGTTCCTGCTGTCGGAAAGCGCCGACGCAAAAACCTGGAGCGAGCCGCGCCGGCTGGAGATTGCGCCGCAATGGCAGCATGCGCCGCGCCTGTGCGTGGCCGGGGATGAATTACTGCTGCTGGCTCACCACCACCATAATGGGGTGCGGATTGCCCGCACGCAGGACTTACAGCAGTGGACAAACGGGCCGGTCCTCCCGCTGGGCGACATCGGACGGTGTGATATCTTTGCGCAGGACGGCACGGTCAACATCATCTACCCGCGCTGGTGTTCCGTTCACCAGGTGGGTGATTCGGTCGATATCATCTCCAGCGCCGACGGCGCCTCCTGGCGCTGGCTCGCTTCGCCGCGGCCGCCGCGCGGCACCGGCATCACCGATGCCGTCGGACTGGCGACTTCTGAGCAGCTCTATACCTGCTGGCGCGAGCACGATTATGTCGACCAACCGTCGCATGATGTCTACCTCTGCTGGAGCGAAAACGTGGGGGAGAATTGGAGTGAACCCGTCATGGTCGAGCCGCTCTCTACCCCGAAGGGCAGCCTCATGCTCGCCATGGCGATATCGCCCGCCGGCCGCCTGCTGATTGCCCAGGACGCGCGCGACGATAGGGGAGGCAGTGAGATCCAACTGGCTGTCAGCCCCGATGGCGGGAAAACATGGCCGCAGAAAGCCGTCTGCCCCACCGGCTCGCCCATCGACCCCGCCCTGGCCTTCGCCCCGGACGGCGCCCTCCTCATCGCCGGCAGCTCGCGCATGGACGGGGAGACACAGCCATGGGTGATCCACAGCCGTATCCAACATGTATAATGGCTCAAGGGGGATTGTCCACGAATTCCCCCTTCCCCTCTTCATCGTTTCACCGCCTCATCGTTTCATCGCTTCACCCGTCCGCCGCGCCAGATACCCCCGGCACTGCTGAACAAACGCCTCCAGGCGGATGCTCAGGTCGGAGCCGGCCTGTCCTTCAAAAGCAAGGTTGAGCACCGGCATGCGGTCGTGATCCTGTTGGAACCGCTTGAAGATGCCGCTGGTGATGGTGCCGGGCATGCAGGTGAAGGGCATGATATTGATCACGCCGGCCAGCCCCAGGCGATGGAACTCCCGTGCTTTGCCTAATCCGAGGATCGCCTCGCCGCGGAAGGCGGGATCGATGTAGCGGCGGCCTTCCTCGATAATCGCCTGCGGCGACGCCTCGGTGACGTTGGGTAGAAACCCCTCCCAGTGGCGCGTCAGGTGATGCTCGTCGCTGTGCATGACGCCGTCGGTGAGTTTCAATTGCAGCACTTCGCCCCAGTGCCCCTCGCGTACGGCATCTTCCCGCTGGTTGATATTCACGTAGTAGAGCCACTCGGTGAGCGGCGCGAGCCACACCTTGCCGCCCATCTCCTCCAACTGGCGGATAAGGTTCTGGTTGCTGTAGGCATGGGTGCGCACGAAAACCTCGCCGATCAGGCCGATCCACGGTCGCCCATCCTGCCCGACGGAGATGGCCTCAAAGGCGGCGCGCGCCTGCTGCATCACCGGCGCCAGGTCCTCTCCGGCCTCCACCCCGCTGGTGACGCGGGCCAGGTATTGTTGATACACCTGGTCGGCGGTTCCACGCGTAAGCTCGGCCGGGCGGACGTGGTGCAGTGCTTTCTCCAGCATTTCCATGGCGACCATGCCCTGCCATGCCCGGCGCACCAATTGCTGCCCGGAATGGACGCTGAGCGCGCTGTAAAAACCGCGGCTCTGATTCGGCGAGAAGATGGGCACGTCGTTGAAGCCCATTTCATCCAACACCAGCCGTTGCAGCAGGTTGTAATAACCCATGCGGCAGCCGCCGGCGACGCTGGGCATGAAAAAGGCCACCTTCGACCGGTCGGTATCCGGGTGGGTGATGAAGCGCATGAAATCGCCGGTGGTGACGATACAGGGGAAGCATTCCTTGCCGGAGCAAAAGCGTTTGCCGATCGCCGCCGACTCGTGGTCGCTCTCCGGCAATACCTCCGCCGGCTGCCCCACCGAACGGAAGGCCGCCGCCACCGCATGCGCCGTGTCGCACATGTATGGCAGGTAGATGGTGCGCGTATTGCTCCCCGATAGGGTATTCGGCCTGAACGGTATATGTGCAATCACCGCCTTGCTTTGCTTGCGCAGGCTGTCGAGAAATGCTTCGCAACGGGTAATGGCGCCCACGTCGCTGGAGTGCTCGTCGATCTCCAACTGCAGGAAAGTCTTGCCGCCCAGCCGGCTGCGGAAGAATTTCAGCAGGAAGGAATCCGGACCGCAGCCGAAATTGGTGATATAGACGGCGTGCAGGCGCGGGTCGTCGCGGATAATGTCCGCGGCGCCGAGAATCTTCTGCCCGTAGCGCCAGGTAAGGTCGGGGAACTCCGCGGAAAGGTCCACCTCATCCACCGGCAGCATATCGATCGGGATCGGCAGCACCCCCAGCTCGCGGAACCGGCGAGGAATCTCCAGGTTGATGGCGTTATCGCAACCGTTGTAAGGCCGGCTGACGATGACCACCGCGGTGGCATCGGCGGGCAGGCCGGCCAGCACCTCCCGCCCACGGTCGGCAAGCGCGCGGTTGAACGCCCGCTGCGCCGTAAAACCGGCCTCCAGCGCCTGCTCGACCGCCCGGCGAGATACGCCCAGGCTCTCCAACGGGGGGTGCATGAGCTTTGCCGCATCTTTCGCCGATTTGTGCAGCTCGACCACCGGCGCCAGCACGGCCACCGGCTGCTCGACGTTGGAAAGGACCGCCTGCATGGTGTAGGGCAGGCTGGAGACATACGGGCAGGGCACGCTCTCCTGGTAGCCGCTGTGCGGTTTGGGAAGCTGCTGGATGTTGGGCAGGAAGAGGTGGGTGACTCCCGCCTCGATCAGCTCGAGCACGTGACCGTGCGCTACCTTCACCGGGAAGCAGAACTCCGCCAGCGTCGCTGCCAGGCCTTCGTTGATCGTTTTCCGGCTGGTGCTCGAGGAGAATCGTACCGGCAGACCCAGCGACGTGAAGAAGGCATGCCAGAAGGGCGTATATTCCGCGAAATGCAGAGTGCGCGGGATGCCGATCAGCGGTTTGCCGGGCAGGGCTTTTCCCTCCTGGTAGCCGCCCATCAGCAGTGTTTCCCGTTCGGCAAACAGATCGGGGATGCCTTCGATATGCGTGCGGCGCTTCTCGTATTTCTCGCAGCGCCCACCATAAAACAGCGTATCTTCCCCCGTCACGCGCACCCGATTGATAGTGCAGTGGTTGGCGCAGGCCTGGCACTCGAAGGAATCCTGTGTGTATTTCCGCGTGGACAGGTCCCAGCCCTTGAAGCCGCTGGGCGCCTCCGGGCGGGCGGCCTCCAGCGCCATCAGCGCGCAGCCGATGGCGCCCGTCACCTCGTGGTGCTCCGGCACGGTCACCGGCTTGCCGGTGACCTGCTCGAAGGCAGCGACCACCGCGCGGTTAAAGGCGGTGCCGCCCTGGAAGAAGATGTGCTCGCCCACCGGATGCCCGCTCACCACGCGGTTGAGATAATTCTGCACGATGGAATAAGCCAACCCGGCGGCAAGATCGCCGGTGGCGGCGCCCACCGCCTGCTGCCCGACCAGATCGGATTCCATGAAGACGGTGCAGCGCTCGCCCAACGAGACGGGAGCCTGCGAAGCGAGCGCCAGTTGCGCAAACTCGCCTTTGATGCTGATGCCCAGCCGTTCCGCCTGCTCCTCCAGGAAGCTGCCGGTCCCGGCGGCGCACACCTTGTTCATCTCGAAATCGACGATGGCGCCATCCTCGAGGCGAATGTACTTGGAATCCTGCCCGCCGATCTCGAAGATGGTATCCACCCGCGGGTCGATCTCCGCCGCGGCGCGTGCCTGGGCGGTAATTTCGTTCTTCACCAGGTCGGCGCCCAGGAAGTCGCCGGTCAGGTAGCGTCCGGAGCCGGTGGTGCGAACGCCGCGGACGACCACGCGTTCGGCGAAGTCGGCGCCGATCTCCGCCAGCCCCTGGCGGACCGCCTCGATGGGACGACCGGCGGTCATCAGGTAG
>Ga0172368_10001402_pt1 | contig 33123 bp, 38 predicted proteins | sample Lak11m_FD_114540 | JGI IMG/M metagenome (GOLD analysis project Ga0172368, IMG submission 114540) | Freshwater microbial communities from Kabuno Bay, South-Kivu, Congo - kab_022012_11m | ecosystem: Environmental > Aquatic > Freshwater > Lake | place: Democratic Republic of the Congo: South-Kivu...
TCAAAAATTGTGAAGAAAACTTTTTTGCGGGGTGGCGAGGTTTCCGAGCGACGGCGGGGCTGGCTTCCTTATTGGGAGTTTTGCTCAAAAAAAGTTCGAACATCAATCAAAAAACACCGCCAATTTTCACTTTTTGTGAAATCGTAAAGAATTGCCGAGGCGCGAAGCGCCGAGGCAACATCTTTCAATTTCGCTGAATGTAAAACTTGGCGGAGAGTGTGGGATTCGAACCCACGGTCCTTTTAACGGGACACCTCGTTAGCAGTGAGGCGCTTTCGACCACTCAGCCAACTCTCCATTACTGCGCTTGTGCGCATCATACAGGAGAGGCTGAGTGTTCGACAAGTCGTCCACCTTTCACCAGTCTCGCTATATGCGACATAGGCGAATTTTGAACTTTGTTCAAAACCGGATAAAAAGTAAAACTGTTTACTTTTTATCCACTCAGCCAACTCCCCGTGCATGTTTCTTTTAAAACATTTACGGTATAACCCTATCACAAAAAGATGCTCTTTTCCAGTTAGAGTCTATTCATCATCTTCCTTCTGCCCAAAATCCTCATTTTTTGTTCTAAAACTTCGTCTTGTCCTCACTATAACTCATTATACTTCGAACTTTGTCTTACTTTTTACTAAAAATAAGGCTTTTTGGATTGGGTACCACGAGATGATGAATAGACTCGTAGAATTTTATGAGATACATTAGTTTATTTATGGATGGTATAATCAAAGCATGAAATTTGAATCAATTCCAAATCAAGAAAATTCATCAAATGGCTTTTTAGATAGTGCAAAAAGTAAATTGAGAAAAGTATTTCTTACGAGTGCTGTCATCAGCAATCTTGGTATTGGTGATACTGTTCTTGGAACAGAAACACCGGGACCAGATGATACAGAAAAATTTCCCAAGAAAGAAGCAAAAGCTCCAGAGGAGAAAAAAATTGATAACAAAACAGCGGATCCTTACAATACCGAATCAAGAGAGTTGGAGGAAGACGTTATAGAAAAAGAATACCAACTTTTTAATACACCTGTACAAGCGGTGCTTACGATGAAATGGGCACCAGAGGGTGGTATTATGCCATTTTATTTTAATATGCACGAAAACGAACAAACATCGGTTGATGCCGCAAAACAACTTATGAATCAAACGGGTGGACGATTACTCGAACTACATCATGGAGGAGAGCGCTTGATCACGTTTGAATTTCAAGGAAAAAAATACAAATTTGATCCTAATCGTATTTTTACGCCAAGTGGTGTAGAACAAACGCTTAAAAAATATAATACGGGAACTATTCCTGTAGAAGTTCAAATAGAAATTCACAAATTTGCCGAAAATCTTCTTCGAGATTTTAATGTGGGTTCTGAAAAACTTGTTATTGCGCTTCATAATAATACTGAAGGAGATTATTCTATTGATAGTTATAAATCAGGCGGTTCAGAGTCTACGGCGACACAAGATATTTATTGGGATCCATCAAAAGATTCTGATAATTTTTTCTATGTTACAAGTCATGATGATTTTAATGAGCTTAAAAATTTACATTATAATGTAGTGTTACAAAGTAAACATGTTCCTGATGACGGGTCACTATCAGTATATGCGGGAATGCATAATATTCGTTATATCAATCCCGAGGCTCAAGAAGGCAAGAAAGGTGAACAAGTAAAAATGCTTGGAGATTTTGAAAAAGTTATTAAATCATTACAGGCAAAACCAGAAATTGCTAAACTCTAAAGAGTTTCGTATGAAGAATCAATCACACAGTAATCAAACAACAAGATGAATGAAGAACTAAAAAAATGTTGGCATACAGAATATGGTTTTATTAATCCAGAAGGAAATATCACTACGCGTGGATTTCATGTAGCATCTCTTCGATGGATTTGGAGTAGAATTTTCTCCAGTCCTTATTGTTTAGGTAAAGATCTTCCACAGAATCATATTATTTCTCGTAATGAAGCGCTCAATTTATATAAACAGTATGAACATATTCCATCCCTTACATGGCTTGGACATTCGACATTTGTATTTCGTATTGGAACAATAGAAATTATCACCGACCCGTTGATTTTTGGAAATCCTGGCCCTCGATGGATACGAGGTTTAGTGCGTTTGCCAAGCCCTCTTGACGCTCGTGACATATCGCCAAATGTTTTATTACTTTCACATGAACATCGCGATCACATTCATCAACCGTCACTTGAAAGTCTGTATCATAGAAATGATATACAACCCATAGTTCCACTTGGTATTGGAAAAAAGATTCAGAGATACGGTTTTAAAAAAGCACAAGAAATGGATTGGTTTGATGAATATCTTCTTTCTGGAAATATTCAAATTACTCTTGTTCCTGCAGTTCATTATTCTAATTTTACCAATACTACGTTGTGGGCAGGATTTATTATTTCGTATCGGGATATTCAAAATACATGGCGAAAAATTTATTTCGCTGGCGATACAGATTATGGTCCATTTATGAAAAGAGATATAGCTCCTTATGGTCCTTTTGATCTTGCAATCGTAGGTGTTGGTGGTTTTTCTCTTCCGTTTACATCGCGCGCAGATATAGTACATACTAATCCCGAAGAAGCTATTCAAACAGCTCTCGATATACAAGCAAAGAAAATTATTGGTATGCATTGGGGAACTCTCAAGCTTGCCGATGAAGATCCAAAAGAATTATTAATGCGTATGGAACGACATGCACATAGTATTGGTTATTCTGGCAGTGTGAAGATGATGCATATTGGTGAAACACTTCCACTATAATTTTTTTATCTTGATGAACATTTAGGAAGTGTTGATGAATTGTTAGCATTACTTGGCACATTGGGAGAAATTATTGGAGGTGTTTCTATTGGTTTCCTTATTGATGCATTGAATCAAAAAATTCTTACTTTATATATAACATTGTTTCTTGGGGGTCTGTATTAGTGTATTTAGTATTTTCTGGCGATCTAAAAAGTAATGTTGATAACATATAACACAAAACCCTGCCGTTGAGAGACAGGGTTTTTTTATTTTCTTCTTTCGTTATTTACGTTTGTTTGGTACACCAATCTGCACAAAGGCGTACTGAGAAACTTACAAAAAATCCTATAATCATGATGCCAACCCACATGATTGGCATTACTACAATTTGTTGGAATGCCAGTAGAGTGATGTTTCCATCAAATGAACCTATTGTAATTTGAAAGGTTGTCCACTCTACTATCACAAAAAGTGACGAAGGTGCGATTATACCTAATATCGTTTCGGTTAATCTTTCCTTCTGATAATACCAAGGAATGTCATCGATAAGAAAATTTCCTATTGACATAACGGTAACAAGTCCAAGTAACCATCCGCCAATATTGAAAATGTTTTAAATATTCCCAAAGGGGAGCAGGGTGCCAGCGATGATTCCGAATATAATCGCAAACAACATAGATCGTGTTGCGATTTTCCAGAACAAGTCAAAGATAAGTTCGCAGAGAGTAAGTATAATCTTAAAGAATATACCAAAGAAAGAATATAGAGCTTTTTTCATGATTTTCAGTTTCTGAGTATTCTAACTTTTCTTTTTATTGGGCAAAAAACAGATTACAAACATTCCAACAGTTATGGCTCCCATCCAAAGGTATGCCCAAGGGCTATGTTCAATGAATTCTAAAAATTCAGATACGGTTATTTGGAGTACAATCATGCCTTTATGTTTTTGAAAGTTTTCAAAAGAGTATCATAATCATGCAGTTTGTCAAAAAAACAATACTGACGAACACAACACTAATGCGCCAACGCAAGTCCTATGACGGGTCGATAATGTGCGCGCGCAAGCGTTTGCATTGCTTCTTTCATTGTCGCGCCCGTAGTAATAACATCATCAATAACGACATAGAGTGTGTCTCGGTCGTGTGCTAAATTTTTCTTTTTACACGCAAAACAACCTTTAATATTTTGTACACGTTTTGTTTTTGAAACGCTGACGGCTTGTTTAGATGTTTCGCGTATTTTTTTAAGAATTTTTTTAACGGAATATCTTTCCAAATCTTTTACGTATAATTTTTGAGCAATAAGTTCTGTTTGATTAAAACCACGTTCATGGAGACGTTTTTTGGTTATGGGTAACGGTACGAAAATAATTTTTTGATAATGAGAAAACGGTTCTACATCACGCAATAGTTCGCCAAGATGATCATGAAGAATCTTTGCGAAACATTCTGCAATAATACTATTGTGCTTTGTTTTTAAAATACGCACACTCGCACGGACAGTAGGATGTCGATATACTAGTGCCGCGTACATATCATCATGGGGAACAGGGAGCGCTGTTGGGAGATCACCCGTAACCGATAACGCAATCATATCTTGTTCGATATGTGATGGCGGAAAGAGGATATCAAGAATTTTCCTCAAGAAATTCATGTAATTAGTGTATCACGTATGGTATACTTATTTCATATATGACAGATATTCTTAAAGATATTCAAAACGGTCTTGGTTCTTTTATGTCTGCGTTCAAGAAAAAACCAACGAGCGTGATTGGTGTTGACATTGGATCTTCGACGATCAAGGTAGTGCAACTTAAATCGGAAAATGGTCGCGTGGTGCTTGAAACATACGGTGCGGTTGCGCTAGGTCCTTATGGAGAAAAAAAGTCAGGTGAAATGCCAACGCTCGGTAATGATCAAATTGTTGCCGCGATCGCTGATGTTTTGCATGAAGCAAATATTACGAGCAAAAGCGCGGCGGTTTCTTTGCAATCAAGTGCAAGTCTTATTTTCGTTATTCAACTACCAGCAATTAAAGAAAGCGAATACGAAAGTGTCATTCCCACCGAAGCTCGTAAATATATTCCTGTTCCCATTACTGAAGTTTCTCTTGATTGGTGGGTTATTCCGGAACAAGAATATCTTCAAGATACTGCCGGCAAAGGACGTGAAGTATTGGTAGTTGCCGTTCGCAATGAAACACTTGCTCAATATCGTGATCTTGTAAAACAAGCGAAACTTGCGACGAGTTTATTTGAACTTGAAATATTTAGTATCATTCGTTCATCATTTGGTCATGAACTTGAACCTGTTGTTGTCGTAGATTTTGGTGCGCGCAGTACGCGTGTGGCTATTATCGAATATGGTATTGTTCGTGTGTTTCATACAATCAATCGGGGATCACATAATATTTCACAAACACTTGCAACATCACTGGGTATCTCTTTTGAAAAAGCAGAAGAACTAAAACACAAACAAGGATTACAATCAACTGATCAGAACGCACTGCAAGTTATCAACACATCACTTACGTATATATTTTCCGAGATAAATAGTGTATTATTACAGTACGAGCGAGAGTATCACAAATCAATTGGAAAAATGTTTATTGCCGGTGGTGGTGCACGAATGCCAGGATTTTTTGAAAAAGCAAAAACACAATTTCCTTTTGAAATAAATGCAGTGACTCCTTTTGAAAAGACAGTGTACCCAGAATTTTTGAAGGATATTCTTGTAGAGTCAGGTCCAGAATTTGCTGTTGCTGTGGGACTTGCTCTAAAACAACTTATTTCGTAATACATAATAACTTAGTCATACTATGGATAATGATTTTCAAACAACATTTATACCGAAGAAACCAATAGGTGAAATGCCTCAGGCGGCAAAGCCTGAACAGCATAATCCTTCTGTTGGTATTTTTACGATGCTTGCAACAGTGATTTTTATTATTGCTCTTATTGCATCAGGAGGTGTATATCTGTATGAAAATCTTTTACACAGTAAAATAGCCGAGATGCAAGGATCACTAAAAGCTGCTGAAGGTCGTATTGAACAATCATTTATTGTTGAATTACAAGATCTTGATAAACGTTTGCGTAATTCTAATCAATTACTTGCAGGGCATATTGCACTGTCACCACTTTTTCGTTTTATTGAAGATAACACTTTAAAAAGTGTTCAATATGATAGTTTTGATTTTTCTTTTGAAGAAGGTCGCCCCGTTGCAACGCTTACAGGACGTGCTCGTCAGTATCGCGCTATTGCGGAACAATCTATAAGATTTGGAGATAGCAATCTTATCGAGACACATGTTTTTTCTAATTTTACTCTAACACAACAAGGACAAGTTTCTTTTAGCCTTAAAATAGTGCCATCGGATGATCTTCTATATTTTGAACGTAGCCGAAGTCGCGTAGCAGGGTCTGCTACCATTGAAACTAGTGTTGTTCCAGTAGAAAATACACTAGCGCCAACAGACACCACAGACCAAGACGGTACCGTTTCCGATGGAGCAGTTTCATTACAAGCAATAACAACCCGATCTTAATATGCGTTTCGTACTCTCCATTATTATGATTATAGCGGCACTGGGAGCAATCTTTTTCTTTATTGCACCGCGTGTTTCTGGAATTAGCGAACTTCGTGCAAGTGAGCATGAATTTACAGTTGCGCTTGATAATGCACGACGTCTCGATGAAACACGACAGCAATTACTTGATCGTTATAATGCATTCAATGCCGATGATTTGAAACGCCTTAAAGTTATGCTTCCGGGAAATATTGATAACGTAAAATTGATTATTGAGCTTGATGCTCTTGCAAGCCAATACGGATTACCATTACAGAATATATCAGTTGAAGAAGACAAAACAGCACAAGATGTACAAGTTATTGAGCAAGGTGGTGGCGATTACGGAAAAGTCCAGTTGAAATTCTCGGTTCGCGGACCCTATGTACAATTCGTCGATTTTATTGATAGTCTTGAACATAGCTTACGTATTATTGATGTACGTAATTTAACCTTCCAAGCAACCGAACGAACTGATGTTTATCAGTATAATTTGGATATCGAGACCTATTGGCTCAAATAGCATGTATGAAAAAATCTAGTATTAAAAATATCATAATTGTTGTCGCCGTAGTTATCGTGCTTTTTGTACTGTACACAATTTTTTTGAAACCTAATGCCCAAAAATCACAAGGAACACTTACATCGTCTCAAACAGGAGTATCTCCGACAATTCCCATAGCAAGTGAACAAGACGCAGGGGGTGATTTACTACGACTTCTCACAAGTCTTGAAGGTCTTGAATTAAATGATTCTATATTTTTCAATCCCGCATTTGATGCATTACATGATATTGGTATACCACTCGTTAAAGAAGGTAATCCCGGCAGACGTAATCCATTTGCACCTATTGGTACTGATCCTATCCCTGCGCCCGTGAATAATGGAACTGTTGATGGTGGCAACACTGATCAAACTCCAGGTGATGGGGGAGGTTTTGGAATTTTTGGAGAAGAATCGAGTTAATATTATGATACTATGACATTTCTTGACACCTTAGCCGAGCGCAATGTCATCAATCGCTATCAAGCAGAAGAAATTAAAGAACGTGCCGATGAGAAATATGATGGCGATATTGATAAAGCACTTGCAGAATATAATATTGATGAAGAGTCAGTTTTAGATGCAAAAGCTGAATATTTTAGTACTCCTAAACGAAAAGTAAATATTCAAAATATTTCATTTGATCTTTTGAAATATATTCCTGAAGATTCCGCAAATTACTATAAATTTGTTCCGATTGGTGTCACAGATGGTATGCTAGAAGTCGGCATCGTTGATCCATCAAATATGGAAGCTCGTAATGCTCTGCAATTTATTTCTTCAAAAAATAATATTCCTTTTACATTATTTATTATTTCACAAAGTGATTTTGACGCAGTCGCGGAAAGTTATAAAGGACTTGATCAAGAAGTACAATCAGCCATGGATGGATTACAAGAAACGTTACTTGATGTTGATAAGACAATAGTAAAAGGCGAAACACCTACAGGACGTATTCATGATTTTGATCAAGATGAAGAAGAAGGAACTAAAAAACCAGCATCAGGCAATACTATTGTCGAAGATGCCCCGGTCACCAAAATGGTTGCGGTGATTTTGCGCCATGCCGTTGAAGGACGCGCATCCGATGTACATATTGAAAACACGGGCGAACGTGTCAAAGTTCGTTTTCGTGTTGATGGAACATTACATACCAGTTTGTTTTTGCCAAAAAATGTGCACAGCTCGATCGTGGCACGGGTAAAAATTCTTTCCAAATTAAAATTGGACGAAAAACGAAAACCACAGGATGGACGCTTCTATGCAAAAATTGAAGGCCGTAAAATTGATTTTCGTGTTTCAACATTGCCGACATTTCACGGTGAAAAAGTTGTTATTCGTATTTTGGATCCAGAACATGGTGTTAAAAATCTTGATGAAACAGGAATGCGCGAATCACATTTGAAAATGGTAAATGATGCTATTAAACGTCCATATGGACTTATCCTCCTTACAGGTCCAACGGGATCTGGAAAAACTACTACACTTTATTCAATGTTGAAACAACTTGATCGCGAAGCACGCAATGTGGTGTCTCTTGAAGATCCAATTGAATATAACATTGAAGGTATGAATCAATCACAAGTACGTCCTGAAATCGGATACACTTTTGCAACGGGACTTCGTTCGATTTTACGACAAGACCCCGACATTGTGATGGTGGGAGAAATTCGTGATAAAGAAACAGCACAATTGGCGATTCAAGCCGCACTTACAGGTCATTTGGTCTTTTCAACACTCCACACGAATAATGCGATCGGTGTTATTCCGCGACTTATTGATATGGGAGTCGATCCGTATCTCATTGCACCGACCTTGGTACTTGCCATTGCACAACGATTGACGAAAAAACTTGCAGGAACACCAAAACCAATCCCTGTTGAAGAAAGTATTAAAGTAATTATTGAAAAAGCATTCGAACCACTGGCTCCAGAATTTCGATCTCAATATCTTACAGGTAAAAACCAACAAGCAGTATACGAACCACAACCTTCGCCAGAATTTTCAAGCGGTATTCAAGGTCGTGTCGCAGTGTTTGAAATGTTTACGATGAACCGCGAATTAGAGCGAGCGGTTCTTGAAAATCCTACTGAAGCAAATTTGGAATCAATTATCCGTTCACAAGGAATGATTACTATGAAACAAGATGCAATCCTCAAGTCACTTGATGGGACTATTCCCTTTGGTGAGATTAATACGTTATAATACATTCATATGGCAATACAAGATTCAAAAAAAGAACTTACGCAATTATTTGATGTTCTCATCGCTCAGAATGCTTCCGACTTGCACATTTCTGCAGGGCGACAACCTCACATTCGCGTGAACGGGGAACTTATTCCTCTTGCCGACAGAGCAACCTATGAACGTCTCGATACTCTTGCGATGCTGGGCGTTGTAGTCACCGAAGAAAAACTAGAACAATTGCATAATAATCAAGAAATAGATTTTTCGTATGATTATAAAGAAGGCACGCTTCGTTTGCGCGGTAATGCGTATGTCCAGCAAGGTTCTATCAGTATTGCATTTCGAGCTATTGAGGTTGTAAAAACATTTGAAGAATTAAAATTACCGCAAGTATTGAAACATTTTACTTCTCAACAACAAGGATTTTTTCTCGCTGTTGGACCTGTTGGTGTTGGAAAATCGACAACGCTTGCTGCGATGATTAATCTTATTAATCGTGAACGCAAAGAACACATAGTTACAATTGAAAATCCTATTGAACATATTTTTACAGAAAAAAATTCTATTATTGATCAACGTGAAGTTGGTCGCGATACTGCAACTTTTGAAACAGGAATGGCGTCAGTATTTCGACAAGACGTTGATGTTATTATGATTGGAGAAATGCGTACACCAGAGACTATCGCAACGGCGGTAACGGCTGCTGAAACGGGACACCTCGTCCTCTCAACACTCCACACGAATAATGCTGCTCAAACGATTGATCGTATCATTGATAGTTTTCCTGGAGTGCAACAAGATCAAATCAGAACGCAACTTGCTGGCAGTTTGCTTGGTATTTTTAGCCAGCGACTTATTCCAAGTCTTCAAGGTGGACGAGTACCGGCATATGAATTACTTATCAACACTCCAGCAGTTGGAAATATTATTCGTGACGGAAGAACTCATGAGTTAGATACTGTGATTGAAACAAGTAGTGATGAAGGTATGATTAGTCTTAATCGATCACTCCTTGAGCTTGTGCGCAGTGGCACCATTAGTCAAGAAATTGCTCTTGATTATTCATTGCGACCCGATGATTTTAAGAAACTATTGTAAAATGGATTGTTAACAAGTAGTTCGAATGTCTAGTTTTTAGAAATTAGAAATTAGAAATTAGAAATTTTTATCATATGTTATTTGATTACAAAGTCGTCACAAAAGAGGGAAAAGAACAATTAGGACAGATCGATACGACCAATCGAGATGCGGCTATTTCATCGCTTCAACAACGCGGTTTTGTGGTGGTGTCAGTGACTGATGCTCTTGATGAGAAAAATATTTTTAAACGAAATATTGCTTTTTTTGATAAAGTTGCGCAAAAAGATATTGTCATGATGTCTCGTCAACTTGCGGCGTTATTTGAAGCACAAGTTTCCGCCGTGAAAGCATTCACCCTGCTTGCGAATAATTCCGAGAATGCCATGTTGCGACGTACGCTCCAAAATGTTGCAACCGATATCAAAGGTGGTATGTTGATGTCAGATTCTATGAATCAATATCCCGAAGTCTATTCACAGTTTTTTGTGAATATGGTTCGCGCCGGAGAAGAATCAGGTAAATTAACAGACACCTTTTTATATCTTGCAGATTATTTGGAACGTAATTATGAATTAACATCACGTACACAAAATGCACTGGTATATCCGGCCTTTGTGGTGGTGACGTTTATTGTTGTGGTAGTGCTCATGCTTACGATGGTGATTCCGCGATTGTCTCAGATTATTCTCGAAACAGGACAAGCTATTCCTATTTATACAAAAATCGTTATTGCGTTATCTAATTTCTTTGTAAATTATGGAGTCTTTCTGCTTATTCTTGTGGTTATTGGGGGTGTATTTCTATGGCGTAGTACGCGCAGCACAAAAGGCAAAGCGCGCATTGACAGGTTCAAAGTTGACATGCCATGGTTTGGAAGATTATTTCGTATGGTGTATTTGTCACGTATTGCAGATAACATGAACACTATGCTTTCTGCAGGTATTCCCGTAGTGCGAGCTTTGGAAATTACGCGTGATGTTGTGGACAACCAAATTTATGGAAGCATTATTGATAGCGCCGTCGAATCAGTAAAAGGTGGGGAATCAATTTCGCGTGCATTTGCTCGTCACGAAGAAATTCCTGCGATTATGGTGCAGATGATTCAAGTGGGCGAGGAAACAGGATCCCTTGGCTCAATTTTGGACACGTTGTCACGATTCTATAAACGTGAAGTGAATAATACTGTTGATACACTTATTGGGCTTATCGAACCAGCGATGATTGTTGGACTTGGAATTGCTGTCGGATTTTTGATTACATCGATACTTCTTCCAATTTACAATATTGCAGGATCAATATAATATTTAGAGATTAGAGATTAGAGATTAGTTAAATATGTATATAAATTTTTCTAAAAGAAAAGTTATTGCTGGATTCACTCTCATTGAGCTCCTTGTGGTGATTGCAATTGTTGGAATCTTAGCTGCGATCGTGCTTGCGAGTTTGAACACTGTGCGAACAAAAGCAAAAGATGCTCGTATTAAAGAGCAGATGTCACAAATGCGAAATCAAGCCGAGATCTATTATGATATTCATGGAAATTATGGGACAGAAGGTTTTGGAGGTCACTGTGGTTATGCGATAACAAATCCAAATATTATTTTTGGTAGCTCTGATGGATTAGTAACTCTTATGAATGACATCACGTCTCTATTGCCAAATGGATATTCTCCCTACAACAGTATTGCCATTGCGTGCAGTGCAGCACCGGGAAACTGGACAACGAATGTAGAGGTAACCACATGGGCTTTTTCTGTGCCATTGCTAGGAGGAGGCTCGTGGTGTGTAGATTCTTTTGGGAATGCTGGGCCTGGTACTGTTGGGAATGGAGTATACGAGTGCCAATAACAGATGTGCGAGCATAGTTTGGTTTATCCATAGATTTGCTTGTGCTTGATAATGATACGGTCTATAATATAAACAATTGTCGAAGAGATATTATTAACAATTATTATTAATAATTTAATTATTTTTTATGAATATGAATTTAAAAAAGGGATTCACATTGATTGAACTTTTGGTTGTTATTGCAATCATCGGTATTCTCTCATCAATCGTTCTTGCAAGTTTGAATACAGCTCGAAGTCGTGCAAAAATTGCCGCAGCAAAATCAGAGCTTTCAAGTATGAGAGCAGAAGCTGAAATTTTGTTTGATACTGCAGGAGATTATGATGATGTTTGTGACCTAACTACTCCTTCTGGTCCTGGGGCACTTTATAACGAAGCAATAACTAATGTAACTGGTGCAGATGATTGTAATGTGAGTGCCACACCAGCAACTGAATGGGCCGCATCAATCGATCTTGATGGAACGAACTTTTTCTGTGTTGACTCTACTGGAGCAGCTATGGAAACTACAACTGCAATTGCAACTGCGACAGTTTGTTCATAATCAAAATCTTTTCTCACAAAAAAGAGCGCAATGCGCTCTTTTTTGGTATACTTTACGTATGATAAATTTTTACACATCTTCAAATAAAAAACGTGCCTTCACGGCGCTTGAACTTCTTATTGTTATTGCCATTATTGGTATTTTAATTTCAATTGCGCTTTCGGGTATTAATTTTTCTCGTAAACGCACACGAGATAACATTCGTGTTTCTGATATTAAAAATATTACACTTGCGTTACAACAGTATCATGATGTATGTCGACAATATCCTGCTGATATTTATATAGATACCCCATATTCAAATAATGGATGTCCCCAAAATATTAATTGGGGAACATTTATGAATAATAATATTCCTAAAGATCCTAGTGGATCAAATTATGAATATGTTTCTTTTCAAATACTTTCACAAAGTCGTTGTGTAGGATATCACATTGGAGCAATATTTGAAGATTCTAGTCATAAAGCTTTAGATACCGATGATGATCAGGCTGTTTCAAACGGTGGAACATGCGGGGGAAATGATTTTGATGGTAATCCTCCTCCCGGTTCTACTGAAGATATCATGTATGATATATATAAAATGTAATGTATGACTGCTACTATTATTATTGCAATAGGAATATTAGGAGCCATTGTAGGAAGTTTTCTCAATGTTGTTATTTTTAGATTTCACACAGGTCGTGGTATTTCTGGTAGATCGCATTGTATGTCATGTGGAAAAACATTGTCATGGTATGAACTTATTCCACTTGCCAGTTTTTTGATACAAAGTGGAAGATGCAGAACATGTCACTCTAAAATTTCGTCACAATATTTTGCTGTTGAATTTTTGACAGGGCTCGCTTTTGCAGGAGTTGCCTCGATGTATGTTGGGGGCCTCGTTTATTCATTATGGGCAATAGCACCAATTATATTTGGTTGTGTGTTGGTTGCACTTTTTATAGTGATCACGGTATATGATATGAAACATCTCATTATGCCGGATATATTTGTTGCTACGTTTATTATTCTTGCGGGATTACAGTTATTTATTCCGTCTCTCGTAACAGGAGGGATATATACGATGCAATTTCCGTCGTGGGGGCATATTCTTTCAGGAATTATTATTCCGTTGCCGTTTTTACTTTTGTGGTTTATTTCGAAAGGACGTTGGATTGGATTTGGTGATATTAAATTTATGGTGGGTATTGGATGGTTACTAGGACTTACACTTGGTATCACCGCAGTTATTTTTTCTTTTTGGATTGGCACGCTGTGGATTATGATTGCATATGGTATTCGTTATATTGCGAAATCTTTATCAACACGACGTTTGGTACCCTATCATATACGTCGTATAATGAAACGAGAGATTCCCTTTGCACCATTTCTTATTATTGCGACGTTTATTGTTTTTGTAACACGATTTGATTTTATTGTTTATTTATTGACGCACTAATCATGATTGTTCATCTTCATACAAATAAAGCCTTCACGCTTATCGAATTCGTCGTCATTATTTCGATTTTTGCAATTATCGCAACGATTGTTCTATTTAATTTTACAGGTTTTAGCTCTAATATTTCATTATCAAATTTGTCACATGATGTTGCGCTTGTCATTCGCCAAGCTCAAGTCGCTTCGGGGTCCAGTACTACCGGAGCTGGTATTGATTTATTTAATCCTAATGACAAACCAAATGCACGAGGAGTTTATTTTGAATACGTCACAGGGTCACGTTTCAATTCGAATATAATTTTGTTTCAAGATCTTGGTAGTCCAAATAATCTTTATACAAGTGGAGAAGACTTGGATACTATAACAATACAATCAACTGATTATATTAAATCGATAGAGACAGGTTCTGGTTCAGGCCCTGGTCAACATAATCCATGTACGGGTGATGTTCATATAACTTTTATTCGTCCTGATCCTACACCTATAGTAAATTGTCCATCATCAAGTAGTGTGGGTGGATATGCTGATATTGAAATTCATTCTTCTGATGACGCACGTCATAAAAATATTTATATTTATCCAAGTGGACAAATTGATGTACAATAGTTATATGTTATTTTCTTTTTTTACAAAAAAAAATAAAAAAGAGAATATAAGCTTGCACAGCAAGCGGGGACTTACCCTGAGTTCGTCGAAGGGATTTACGCTCATTGAAGTCATGGTTGCTGTTTCTATTTTTGCGATCGTAGTAACCGTAGGTGTTGGATCACTTATGACTGTGAATAAAGCGTATCGTCAATCACAAGCACAACGTGCAGCTATTGATAATGTTTCATTTGCTCTTGAAGCCATGACTCGTGAAATTCGTATAGGACAATCATATACTATTGGATATTCTGTTGGGATCTCTACTGCGCGAACCAATGACGAAGGTTCAGCATTTTCTTTTTCTTCTTTTGATGCTGATGGAGATATGATTGATCCTACTATTGGAGCTCCTTATGAACCCGTTGATGACGATGTAACATATTCTTTGGTTACTCAAATTGGTTTACCAGGAAAAATAATGATGCAAATAGGAAATAATACTTCTATGGAGCTTACTTCAAATGATGTTGATGTAAAGAGCTTAGAATTTGTACTCCGAGAAGATCAACAACAACCATACGTTTCAATTCATATAGTTGCCGAAGCTACAGACGCACAACAAACAAGTCAAATTATTATGCAAACGGGAGTTTCACAACGGTTATTGCTTCAAATATAGTATGAAAAAATCACTTGCAACAATTAATTTAAAGCAAGGCTTCACATTAATTGAAGCTCTTCTTGCTATTTTCATTTTTTCTCTAGCGTTAGTATCGCTTATTACATTATCATCGCGGGGTATTACAGGAACAGCGCAAGCTCGTGATCAAGCCATTGCGCAATTTTTGGCTCAAGAAGGAATTGAAATGGTGCGTAATACACGCGATACTGTGGTTATTACCAATCCACCGGGCTATTGGTTAACATTACTTTCATCATGTTATGAAAATACTCCTTGTTTTATTGAAGGATATTATGCCGGTGGATATACTTTAGATAACGGTAATAGTTTTGGGCTTGCAATTTTATCATCAGGTAATAATAAATATGAACCAACAAGTGCAACTACAGCAAAATTTACTCGACAAATATATACAGAGCCGATGCCATTTTCTAGTGATGAAATTGTTATTCATTCAGTAGTGTCTTGGTACAACGGCAGTATTCCACGCGAAGTTCATTTGACGACACTTTTAACTAACTGGGTACAAGTATCACCATAATATGAAAAAAATATTTTCACAAAAAAATACTTGCGCACCAATCTTAGTTGTGAATTCATCGAGGGGGTTTGTTATATTGTTTGCCGTACTTGTTTCAGCGATTATTCTTCTTATTGGTGCAGGTATTTTTAGTATTTCTTTTAAAGAAACGGTATTGTCATCTATGGCGCGTGAATCACAGATCTCCATTAACGCTGCAGATGCAGGTGTAGAATGTGCAATATATGTTGATTTACTCGGTGGGGGACTTACACCAGGTAATTCTGTTCCATGTAATAATCAGCTGTCTACACAAGTTGACTCGGCCGGTGGATTTCTCCTCGAAAATCTTGGTCCATCTCAAGAAAGTTGTGCGATTGTAGAATCACAAAAGGCAGCTCTTCAGTCAGGAAGTACAACGCAAATGGTTACGATTGTATCTCGAGGGTTTAATATTTGCGATACGTCAGGTCCTATTACGACTGACCCAATACTTGTTGAACGTGTCTATCGTGTGAAATATCAACAAACTCCTGTTGTTATAACCCCTTAATTTAAAAGTTTTTAGCTATTCCTCATCGTGGTATACTAGCTTTTGTGAACAAAAAAGAAGCAGAAAAACGCATAGAAAAATTACGCGAAAGCATTGCATATTATCGCTATCAATATCATGTGCTTGATCAGGAAGACATTTCGGCAGAGGCTTTAGATTCATTAAAACACGAACTTGCAAAGCTTGAAGAAACGTATCCTGATCTTGTAACACTAGATTCACCGACACAGCGTGTTGCAGGCGGGGTACTTCCTGGATTTGAAAAAGTTATTCATACGGTCAGGCAATGGTCATTTGCTGATGTATTTAATGATGAGGAAATAAAAGAATTTGATGCACGTGTGCGTCGTATGCTTGTCAAAGAAGGTTTTGATGACAGTGATGTTGTGTATACGTGTGAACCAAAAATAGATGGATTTAAAATAATTCTCACGTATGAAAAAGGTCTTTTAAAAACAGCAGCAACACGGGGTGATGGTCGCGTAGGTGAAGATGTTACACAGAATGTAAAAACAATAGAAAGTGTTCCGCTTCGTCTTCATAAACCTATAGACATTGTTGTTGAAGGTGAAATTTGGATGCCAACCGATGAATTCGAGCGTGTAAATAAAGAACGGAAAAAACTTGGTGAACCACTCTATGCAAATCCGCGCAATATTGCGGCAGGTACCATACGACAACTTGATTCGACAGTTGCTGCCAGTCGGAAACTTGATTGTTTTATTTATGATATTGGAAGCGCCAGTATTACGATTCCTGATTCACAATATGAAGAGCTAGTGTTGCTACGAGAACTTGGTTTTAAGGTAAATAAACATTTCGTGAAAGCAAAGAATGTTGATGAAGTTATCGCTTATTGGAAAAGCCAAGAGAAAAAGAAAAAATCTGAACAATATTGGGTGGATGGTGTTGTTGCCAAAGTTGATAGTAAAAAATATCAGGATGCGTTAGGTTTTACAGGGAAAGCTCCACGGTTTGCGATCGCGATTAAATTTCCTGCTGAAGAAGTTACCACTATTGTAGAGGATATTGTGGTGCAAATTGGTCGTACCGGAGCCTTGACTCCTGTTGCATATTTGCAGCCGGTGTCTGTCGCAGGAAGCACTGTTTCGCGCGCGACATTGCACAATCAAGACGAAATTGATCGACTTGACGTGCGTATTGGTGATACGGTGATCATTAGAAAAGCAGGAGATATTATTCCTGATATTGTTGAAGTGCTCACCGAATTGCGTTCGGGAACTGAAAAAAAATTCTCTTTAACTTTGTATGCAAAAAAACATGGTTGGGACATCACGAAAGAAGCAATAGGTACAAAAGATACTAGTGCCGCTTGGTATATCAAAGACAAAAATCATCCTGAAATAATGCAAGAACAATTAGTCCATTTTGTTTCTAAAAAAGCGATGAATATTGATGGTATGGGTGAACAATTCGCGCGTCGCTTTTTTGAATTAGGACTCGTACGTGATCCTGCAGATATTTATACGCTTACCGAAGGTGACATCACACCGCTTGAACATTTTAAAGAAAAAGCAACAAAGAATTTACTTGTTGCTATTGATGCAAGCAAACGTGTTACTCTTGACCGATTTATTTTTGCGCTCGGTATTCGTCACGTGGGAGAAGAGACCGCAGAATTACTTGCCGAGACTTTTGGTTCATTTGACCGATTACAACATACAAAGCTTTCAGAACTTATACCTATCGATGGTATTGGTGAAACAGTCGCGACATCCGTTATTGAATGGTTTTCTGATAGAGAAAATCAAGATCTTCTTGCACGATTATTGCCACATGTTTCTATTCAAAATCCAAAGAAAAAAGATGTACATACACTGAAACTTCTTAAAAAGACTTTTGTATTGACGGGAACATTATCAGTACTTGATCGCGATCAGGCAAAAGTTCGTATTAAAGCATTGGGGGGTAGTGTTGCTGGCTCTGTGTCAAAGAAAACGGACTATGTGGTGGTAGGGGAAAATCCCGGTTCAAAATATGATGATGCTCAAAAATTAGGAGTACATATTCTTGATGAAAAAGATTTTCTTGAATTGCTTGGAAAATAAAATTAAATAATGAAAAAATAGGAATAATAATAAAATACAAACACTAAGAGTATACAAATACGTTTTCCTCTAATGTTAACAAACTACGCGGCCGCGTAGTTTGTTAACATTAGAGGAAAGAAATTATTTTCGTTGATATCCTTTTGAGAGTTTAAATGTTTGAATATATTGTTTTAATTTTGTCTCCTCAATAAAACTTAAGAATTCTTTTGGAAGTGGTGAAGGTCCAACCCAAACACTCTGTTGAATAAGAATATATCCAAATGTTTTGAGTTCTTTTCGCAACCAATCTCGATAGGATTTCTTTGTTTCAGGGATATCAAACATGACGATAAGATTTTTTGGTGGAGTATTTTTAAACGGGGAATCAAAATGGGGAAGAAAAAATGTTTTTTCTTTATAATATTTTTTTCCTTGCGAAGTTAAAGCCCAACCATCAGAGTTATATGAAACAAAACCTTTCTTTTTCATACGTGATAGGGTACTCGAAATGCTTCGCTTATGCGTAAGAAATCGAGGAATACCAAACATATTAACGCGACAGCCTTTATAATTTATTTCAGCATCCCATAATTCTTGAAACATTTCTTTTAGAAGACTCATAATAATATAATATCAATATATAATCATGTTAACAACTTACGCGGCCGCGTAAGTTGTTAACATGCTTTTATATAAGAGTGATTGATATTATTACTATGCGAGATTTAACATTACAAAATACGAAAATATTGACTTGTAGTAATTTTATAGGTATTCTCATCTAAATAACTTAACTATTCACTTTACAAACTTAAAGAAATGAAAAAAGAACTCTTTACTGGATGGCCGTTGCCATTTAATGTTACCGATTTTGTTTTGGAAAACTATGCTGATACTTTGGTGAATTTTTCACCTGGTAAAGGTGAAGGGCTCAAAAGCGGACAGACGATGCTCGTTGTGGGGCAAACCTATACCGAACCACTGATGATGAGAATCAGAGATAAAATTATTCGCGCAGGCGGTAATTTTATTCCATTCATTAATCTTTCCGATACCGATCGGTACTGGAAAAATAAGATGATCCTCAACAATGGTACAGAAACACAACTATCATTCTTTCCGAAAGATTACTTTCAGGGGATTGTGAATTCAGTTGATCATGTTTTATTTCTTATAAGTGACCTGGATACCAGAGCGTTTGAAGGAATAGCTCAACGAAAAATTCAGCTACTTGATATCGTGAAAGACGACTTCAGAATGAAAATGATTCAAAAGAAAGAAGATGCTGGTGATTTGACATGGTGTCTTGCACTTTACCCGACACCGGGTATGGCACAAGAAGTTGGACAAACCTATGATGAATATTGGGAGCAAGTTATCAAAGCAACTTTTTCCGACTCGCTACATCCGGTAGCTAAATGGATAAAGATCAGCGGAGAAATAAAACAAATCGCTGAAAAACTAACTGATATGAATATGGAAAGTATCCGTATCACTACAGAAAGTGGCAGTATTGATTTGACCGTGCAGATTGGTAATGACAGAAAATGGGTAGGAGGCAGAGGCGTTAATATTCCCTCATTTGAGATATACACATCACCGCGCAGACTTGGTACGAATGGTCACATTTCGTTTAATGAACCGCTCTATCATAATGGTTCGTTGATGGACGGTATTTCTCTTCGTTATGAAAACGGGCAAATTGTTGAGGCACATGCTAAAACAAACGAAAAGGCACTTTTTGGGATCATTGATACTGATCAGGCTGCTCGTTTTTTAGGAGAGGTTTCTTTGACTGATGGCGGAATGTCTCCCATTGAAAAATTGATGGGGAATATTCTCTACGATGAAAATCGTGGAGGTCCACAAGGTAATACTCACATTGCAGTAGGGAACGCCTATCGTTCGACCTATAAAGGCGATGGGGGTGTTGTTTCTGAGGATATTTGGATCAACCAACGTGGATTTAACAAGTCTGCTACGCATGTTGATATCATTTCAACAGAACAAAGAACTGTTGTCGCAACAGTAGATGGAGGAACACTTTTGACTATATATAAAAACGGGAAATTTCTCGTTTAAAAAATAACGCATAAGCGTGAACAAAAAAAGCTCAGAGTAATCTGGGCTTTTTTGTATGGCTTTTCAAAACACCTTCATCCAGGTATACTACTTGCCATGTCTATAGATAATGAACAAATCAAAAAATTAGCCTATCTTGCACGACTCGAGATAGACGAAGACAAACTGGATACACTTCGTACAGGATTTGATTCTATTTTGGCATATATTGATCAAATTAATTCCGTGCCTGTTGGAGATATTTCCTATTTTCAAGAATCTATTAAAAACGTTATGCATGAAGATAATGAAGCTATTATTTCGGGTACTCATACAGAAATATTATTAGCCGAAGCACCCGACCGAGAAGAAAACTATGTAAAAATTAATAAAGTGCTTTAACTATGGATATTGCGAACCTTACAATAAAAAAATTACATGAAGGATATCGAGATAAAACTTTCACGGTGCAAAGTGTTGTAGATGCATACCTCAAAAATATTAAAGAAAAGAATTCTGATATTAATGCCTATTTGGAAATTTTTGATGATATTGCTGATCAAATTGTACATGCTCAAAAAATGATTGATGAAAACAACATACAACCTATGACAGGTGTGCCTATGTCGATCAAAGATAATATTCTTATCAAAGGTCATATTGCAAGTGCCGGATCGCATATACTTGAAAATTACAAAGCAACCTATGACGCAACGGTGATTGAAGGATTAAAAAAACAAGGAGCTATTTTTCTTGGACGAACGAATATGGATGAATTTGCTATGGGATCTTCGACCGAGACGTCATATTTTGGAAATACAAAAAATCCTATAAATACCGCATGCGTCCCGGGTGGTTCTTCGGGGGGGCCCGCAGCATCTATTGCGATGCAGGGAGCTCTTGTTGCATTGGGTTCAGACACAGGAGGTTCAGTACGACAGCCAGCAAGTTTTTGTGGAGGCGTGGGATTAAAACCAACGTACGGATCAATTTCACGCTATGGACTTATGTCACTTGCATCGTCACTTGATATTATTGGTCCTATTGCAAAAACAGTAGAAGATCTTGAGATTACATTTAATGCTCTTGCAACTTTTGACAATCGTGACAGTACGTCTATTCCACAAAATATTCGTGCGCACTATCAATCAGTAAATTCTGAAGTAAAAAAAATTGGTGTTCCTCGCGATATTTTGTCACTCCCGGGTATTGATAAAGATGTTGTTGAAAATTTCGAGGCAACACTTGAAAAATTAAAACACGCGGGATATGAACTCGTTGATATTGAATTACCTCTCATGAAATATGCTCTTCCTATTTATTATATTATTCAACCGGCGGAAGCATCTTCAAATCTTGCGCGATATGATGGAGTGCGCTACGGCTTGCGAGAAGAGGGGAAAAATCTCATCGATACGTATGTACAATCGCGTAGTGCTGGTTTTGGAAACGAAGTAAAACGACGTATTATTTTAGGTACGTATGTATTGTCTCATGGTTATTATGATGCATATTATACTAAAGCGACTCAATTACAGAAAAAACTTCGTATGTCATTTGAAGAAATATTTAAAACAGTTGACGTCGTGGTGACACCAACAACACCAAGCGTTGCCTTTAAATTTGGTGATAAACAAGATGACCCCGTTTCTATGTATATGTCTGATATTTTCACGGTGCCAGCAAATATTACCGGTATGCCGGCGCTTTCGGTTCCTTCGGGAAACAATAGTGAAGGATTGCCATATGGACTCCATATTATGGGTCCCTATCTTGGCGAAGCAAAATTATTTTCGCTCGGCAAAGATTTTGAGTCTCGTGTATAATATATCGTATGGAAGTACGTTTTCTTAACCTTGAATATTTTTTCAATTGGATTGTGGAACTTTTTCGTTCGCTCATAAACCCCGATGCAGGTACGGGACTTTTTGCAGTGAAAGTTATTGCTTTTTTTCATTTTCTTTTTAAAGTTTTGATACCTATTCTTATTGTTGTTCTTTTTATTGCTTGGATTTATTATCAAATTCGTATTGTGGAATTACGACGTTATGAACGTGATCATACGTACAAACGATTACTTAAAAAACAACAAGAAGTACATACGACAAGACGTAATGCACGATGGGAACAAATCGAGACGCTCTTTAATTCAAATAGTCCTGGCGATTGGCGTCTTGCTATTATTGAAGCCGATAATATGCTCGAGGATCTCATTACGCAATTAGGGTATGAAGGAGACAATCTGGGTGAACGATTAAAAGATGCTCGCAATCGAAAAGATTTTGCAAATATTGAACCTGCGTGGGAAGTGCATTTAGTTCGTAATAAAATTGCCCACGAGGGACTTGCGTATCATTTGATTGAACGCGAAAAGAAAAATGTTAACAACCTTTATCGACAGATTTTTTCAGATGCAGGATATATTTAATTTTCTCTATTACTTTTTGATGCCCAAAAAGTAATACAAAAAAGGCACCGCACATGCTCGCATTGAATAATTGTATAACTTGCAATTATTATTTTTTAGGGGGCACTACGTTAGCCGAACTAAAAAATCAGAGACATAATTTCTCGTTAACAATTATAATCACTGCTTACATAGGCGGAAAAGTTATATAAAGAAAAACAACGTAAAACGTTGTTTTTCTTTTCTAGAGTCTAGTTTTCTAATGCCTAAAACCTAGTATATTGTTGCGGGAGACGGAACGCTCACTACTCGTTCATTTACAATGAACTGCGTTTTCAAACCCTTCGGTTTGAATAATTCCGCCACGGGAAAACAAGTGTTTTCCCTACCCCTTTCCTGTTCGAATCCGTCCCATGTAAAAAAGCTCAACGGTGTGAACTTTTTTACCAAAAATATGTTGCGGGAGACGGATTCGAACCGTCGTCTCAAGGTTATGAGCCTTGCGAGATACCATTACTCTATCCCGCTATATGTGTTTAACGACTTCACTGTACATAAAAAACGCCTTTTTTGCAAGTGTACGACACAATGAAAAGTGCGCATGGTTGTGTGCGCACAGTTCTTTTTATTTAATTTTTTATGTAAATATTCTTATTCCTTTTTTTATTTTTTTCACGAAATGTGTTCCTATAGGGAAGTGGAATGTGGATTTCAAATTTTTCATTGTTGTTTCCACTTCAATATCTGTAAAGTCTATGTCAATTGATTTTATACAATCAATGTGAACAATTTGTGTTCTATTGATGCGTATAAAACCATATTTTTCGAGACGTCTCGTGAGGTCGCTCATGATGTCTCTCATGCTATATATCCTTTCTTTCGTCTTTATAAAAAGACGATGTTTATGTAACTCAATAACAGTGATACCTCGTAATCTTATGCAAGATCCAAGATGATTATTGCCGTTTAATTTCAAAAAATAAGATTCTTGAGTTTTCATGCTTTTTCTTTTGATTATAAGGAGACTTTAAAAAATAGCAAACCTTTATTGAATTTTGTGCTTAAATGTGTTATTTTACAACATATTGTATATGTCGGGGTAGCTCAGACGGTTAGAGCGTAGCACTCATAAAGCTAAGGTCGAGAGTTCGATTCTCTCCCTCGACACCACACCAATATGTTTTATGTATATGTACTCAAAAGTTTAAAAGATAGTAATACTTATATAGGTTCTACGAACGACCTGAAGCGTCGGATAGCTGAACATAAAAAAGGAAGTGTTCAATCTACTAAAGCACGACTTCCTTTAGAACTTGTATATTATGAAGCATATAAATCAAATAAAGATGCTCGTCTCAGAGAAGCAAAATTAAAGTTGAAAAGTCGTGCATATGTGCAACTAAGAAAAAGGATTGCATTATCTATAGGTTAAGTTATATTGGTGTGGTGTCTCGACACCACAGTGGCGGAATATAATTTTTTATGCTATATTTTTTCGGTCACGAACAATAATATATGCGGTCGTAGCTCAACTGGTTAGAGCACTCGCCTGTCACGCGAGAGGTTGCCGGTTCAATTCCGGTCGACCGCGCATCGAAAAAGAGCCTTAGAAATGGGGTTATTTTTCTGTAGGTGAATTGGACGTGGAACTGGTATAATATAGAAATGGAATCAAAAAGCAATTGGCCAACTCAAGAAAATAATAAACAGGAAGAATATGAAGAAATTTTAAGCGAAATCGAAAAAAATCTTTATCATCCTGAAAAACTAAAGGGTTGGACTAAAAAGAGGCTTATTGAATTAAAAAATAAAAGTGAACCATTACAAATTGGCTTCAATTATAAACGTTGGTGTTCTGATTTTATACACTCTGAGTCTGAAACATACAGAAGTATGTGGGTAGACCCATTTCGTATTGATGATGATTCTTTATATGAAGAAATGTTTTCCGTAATGAAAGATTTTAAGGATAATCCATCTTGGAAAAATAAGCCATTACGCTCAATGATGCCTTATGTTATTCAACACACTATTGTAAAATATTTCGGGAATCTTACTGCAAGTGTAAATACCGAAGCTAATAATCAAGAATTTTACAAAGCACACAGTGCTGATGACTCTTTTCCTGCTCATATTTCATTGAAAGAGTTAAAGGAAAAAGGGATTGCTGTCTGTGCAGAAAAGGCAGCTGTTGCACAAAATTTAACATCAATATTAGGTCTTGAATCCAACTTGGTAATGTCTAGCAATTGTAAATTACTTCCTGAAGAAAAAGAAGAATTACATGCTTTTAATATATGGCATACAAAAAAAGGATATTTTATTTTTGACCCAACTAATCCAATGTTAAAAATGGAAAAAGACACAAATACAATAAAAAGTTACAATCCAGCTATATATCCAATATCGAAAGATGATTTTAAAAAAATTAAAGATGGAGGTGTGGTAAGTGTACAGAACGAAGACATCGTTTGTGACTCTAAAGGTAATATTCTTGAAAAGAAAATAGCCGAAAGAATTTATGGAGGACCTAATTAGTTTTTTAAATTAGGTATATAAATATAACCATTATAGTTACGAATAGCAGTTCTAACTTCGTTCACTAAGCCGCGCAAAATGAAAATAGCTTGGCTTTGGCTAAGCTATTTTCATTTCTAGCGCGGGCGCAAGCGAGCAAAGAATCATAGAAATATGATTCTTTTTCTGTATATCAAAGATAAACGAGAACTGATATAATAATCCCATGAAATTCAAAAAAGCCATTTTGATTTTTGCAATTTACCGAAAACGATTCAAATTTTTGGAGTAATACAATATCTTAATATACATATTTTATGTTACATTTCGTCATTATTTTTATTACATCACTTGTTGCAACGACACTGAGCTCTATGTCGGGAGGGGGGGGCGTCAGTTATTAATATCCCTGTTCTCCTTTGGCTTGGAATTCCTTTTCCTCTTGCAACTGCCGCACAAAAAGTCAGTTCAACTTTTTGGGTATTACCTGCTTCGTATAATTATTTAAAGGATCGCAAGATTAACTGGACATTTTTAATTATTTTTAGTCTCGTGGGATTGGTGGGCGCATATTTTGGAGTTACTTTTATTTTGAATGTTGATCAGCGCGTTATGCAAATAGTGATTGGAATCGTTATTTTGTTACTTGTTGGGTATACATTTTCTTCAAGAAATATGGGTCTTGCCGAAGAAAAAGTTTATTCAAAATTTCGACGCTTGCTTGCATATTTTTTTGCACTTATTTTAGGATTTTATGAAATTATCTTTGGTTCAGGAAATGGTATTATGTTCGCAATTGTAACACTGAAAACGAGGGGATTTGATTTTATTGATGCTTTGGGATATTACTATTCGATAGCATTTCCTTGGTGTTTATTTGGGGCAGTTTTGTTTATCTCAAAAGGTTACTTTGATTTAGGTGTTATGGTGCCAGTTGTGTGTGGATCGCTGATAGGTGGATACATTGGTTCAAAATATGCAAAATATAAAGGAAATAAATTTATCAAAATTGTTTTCATGATTATTGGAACGATTTTAGGTGTTAAATTGCTCTTAGGATTTTAATATATATCCACTCTTGACGATTGCGTTTTTTTCTTGTCTATGGAAGAATAGAGATGTTATTATCCACTTATATTTTTTATATCTTTATGACTATTAGAGATTTTCCCAATGGGCAAGAAGTTCGAACCTATATTCCTCATTATTATGGTGATTTAGTGCGAGCCATGTTTATTGTTGCAGCGGTTGCAATGCTGATTACGTTTCCATTTTTTACTGAATTAATTGCTATACCAACGCTTATTTCACCCGCAACAATCATAGCGCTTGCTATTGTTGCAGGACTTATGAATCCACGCCAAAAATGGGTGCTTGTATTTAATGCCGTAGTATCGGTTATTGCTTTTCTTATTCTTGAATATCATGCTTATTTTGCATTTACACAACTCGATAGACTTGTGACAGTAAATGTTGCGTTTTTCTGGGTGAGCCAAGTATTAGCAGTTCTTTTTTTCTTTGCAACGTATCTCTCGGTAAAAACAGTTCGTGGACGTTATGTAAAAGATATTGAAGAAGGTTCTCATTTTTAAATTGCAAAAAATAGTAAAATTCCGTATCATGGGGCATGTTTAATGCCGTTGTAGCCATGTCCCGTAGTGAGCTTTGCTCTACTACTGGGATCAGTTGGTCCCGTGAGAGCCGATATAGCTCAGATAGTAGAGCATTTCCATGGTAAGGAAAAGGTCATCAGTGCAATTCTGATTATCGGCTCTCACGGGATGAATTCTGCACGTCCATGGTAAGGACGAGAGATCTGTCAGCAAAGCAGGTTCCGATCAATGGCTCATCAAATAAAGTTTATATATGTCACACAACGAACACATACACACAAAAAAAATAAAAATGGTTGTTTATGTGCCTCAGTCACATGCTGATATCGTGCGTGAGGTTATGGGCAAGATGGGTGCTGGTACTATTGGAAATTATAGTCATTGTACATTTTCGACCAAAGGTGTTGGTCGCTTTAAACCGCTTTCTGGAGCAAATCCAACGGAAGGAAAAATTGGTGAAATTGCCGAGGTGGTTGAAGAAAAAATCGAAACAGTATGTTTGCGTGAAAATCTTGAGACAGTACTTGCCGCAGTTGAAGATGTTCATCCTTATGAAGAACCTGCAATTGATATTTATCCCATAGAAGAAATAGATAAAAAATAATATGCAATATAAATATTCTCTTCCTAATGAAAAATCATTTACCATCCAAGATCTCATAGGTTTTGTATATTCTGACGCAAAAAATTATGATGGTATTGATGCCGTGCGTATTATTGCTGATGGATCATCGGGACAAGCAAATACAGGATATTGCGATAGGATATATCTGGTGCTTGTAGGAACAGGTGAGTTTGTTATTGACGGGAATGTTATCGAAGTAACAAAAGATGATGTTATAGTGTTACCGAAAAACACCAGTTATGAATATCATGGAAGTATGGAATTATTTGAAGTGAATTCACTGGCGTTTCGATCTGAATAGAAAGAAAATTTTTAGACAATTTATATTTGCCGAAGTAGCTCAGTTGGTAGAGCAACCCCTTCGTAAGGGGTAGGTCGCGAGTTCGAATCTCGCCTTCGGCTCCAGAGTTTTATTAAACAAAATATATTCTATGACACATAATCAAAAAGCGTGGGATGAAGAATATCAAGAATCCAAATTACTTTCGAAAAATGATGAACCACAAGCAGATGTTTTGCGATTCATAAAATGGTTGCGTAAAGATCGGGAACTAGATCTCGAAGGAAAAATTGTTCTCGATTTAGGATGTGGCAATGGGCGTAATCTGCTATATTTTGCGCATCAGTATGCATGTTCAGGATATGGCTATGATTTTTCTCCTGAAGCGATTCGGCTAGCAAACGAAAATTTCAAACTGATCGAGGTTCGACCTCGCTCACAAGGTAAGATCGTGTTTGAAGTTCGCAGTATTGGTGAATTATTACCTCTTGCCGATAAATCAATAGATATTATTTTAGATGTCACGAGTTCAAATTCGTTATCACCTGATGAACGCAATATTTATCTTGCCGAAACTGCACGAGTGCTAAAAGATGATGGTTATATGTTTGTACGAACACTCACGCGCGATGGCGATCGCAATGCGCAGAATCTGCTCAAGATGTTTCCCGGTGAGCATTATGACACCTATAAACATCCAGATTTAAAAATCACCGAGCGAGTATTTCGTGAAGAAGATTTTCGGGAGCTCTACGGACTTTATTTTGATATTAAATTTCTCAAAAAACAGACAGGATATCAACGCCGTGGTGCACAATCATTCAAACGGCGTTATCTCGTGGCGTATCTCAAAAAGCGTGACTGGACAAAATAGCTACGTGTGGTATTGTATTTGAAAATAAAACTTGAAAAAATGGAAAAAATGGAAAAAAGTACAAATATTGTCGCCAAGTTTGGTGGCACTTCAATGTGTGATGCTGAGGCATTTCGTATAAGCAAAGAAATTGTCCTTGGTAATCCTTTGATTAAGGTGGTTGTGGTGTCAGCACCAGGTAAGCGAAGTTTTGATGATGATAAAATGACTGACCTTTTACGTAAAATTTGCACACTGCGTTCGCAGAGTGAAAATTTTTGGGATATATGGAAAATCATTGCAGATCGCTTTCTTGAAATTGCAGAAGAACTTCGCCTTAATAAGATTATTCTTCGACAAAAACTTGATTCTCTGTATTATAAACGCATCATGGAAGGTTGCAGTGAGGCAGAGGTTCTTTCAATTGGAGAAAATATTACTGCGGGACTGTTCGCGGGATATCTCAATTGTGAATTCACTGATGCATACAGCGTTGTATTCATTGGGAAAGACAAGAATCCATCATTCACAAAAAAACTTACTTTGGAAAAACGAACAGTGATCCCGGGTTTTTATGGAAGAGGAGTATCGGGTGAAATCACCACGTTTACTCGTGGTGGTAGTGATGTTACTGCGGCATATCTTGCTGCACAGCTTGGATTTGATTTAGAGCGTTGGTCGGACAGTGCTGTATGTGTAACAAATCCAAAAATGGTTCCTCATGCTCTGGTAGTAAAAGAAATGTCTCATGCAGAAATGGATAATATTTCCAGTATTGTTCCTAATGTTTTACATCCAGCGGCAACAGAAATCTGTATGAAGTATAACGTAACAGTTCGTGTAAAAAATGTTCAAGATCCTCAAGGCTCTTTTACAACTGTTATTCCAAAACGTGACGCGACAACTTTTCCAATAGCCGGCATAAACATACAGGAAAACTATGTTAACTTTTCTATATCTCAGCCGGGTATGGGTTCAAGCATTGGTGTAGCAAGTGTAATTACGGGTATTTTTGCAGACATGGGTATTACTATCCGCACGATTGGCGGTGGTGCAAACTCAATATCACTTCTTATGCACGAAAAAAACTTGAACGGCAAAAATGCTAATGATGTCATGGCTGCTATTAAAAGTCACTACCGACTTTCCAGTCATAAAGTTACTACACAAGATCAGATGTCTGTTATTTCTGTAGTAGGTGATGGTATGATAAACGCCAAAAACTATCTGGGAAGAGTAACAAGTGTTATCGGTGATGCGGATATTTCAATATTCGCCATTGAATCACCACCAGGTGAAGGTGTTATAGAAATATTCATTGATCAGCGAGATGGTAAACGTGCTGTTGAAGCTCTCTATAATGAATTTTTTCCAAACGAATAATAGGATCAAAGCCGTTGTAGTAAATACAACGGCTTTGTTTCGTTGTGTGTGATCCACAAAGAGAGCAATGGAAATTTTGGATGCTTTATTATATGAAAATAAACAGAAATAGAGTTGTTGCCAAACTCCGCGGCCGCGGAGTTTGGCAACATAGATTTTTAAATTCGTATTTTTTCACCGTAGTTGATTATATCTTCGAGAAAACGTAGGATATTACTATGCAAAAACACGAAATTGAACAAAAAATACAAGAAATTGAAATTGATATGAGTAGTCCAGATTTTTGGTCTGACAAAATCCGCGCACAGGCACAAGTCAAAGAACTTCAATTGCTCAAAGATTCACTTGCGGGTGCTTCAAAATATGATCGAGGTGACGCTATTTTTTCTATTTTTACAGGAGCAGGGGGTGATGATGCTGAAGATTTTTCTCGCATGTTGTACGAGATGTATACACGATATTTTAATATAAAAAAATGGGACTACAAAATAATTCATGAACATAAAAATGATCATGGAGGATATCGTACGCTTTCGCTTGAAGTAATGGGTAATGGAGTCTATGGAAAATTAAAACATGAATCAGGTGTACACCGATTGGTGCGTCTTTCTCCATTTAATGCAAAAGCAAAACGAAATACAAGTTTTAGTATGGTGGAAGTTTTGCCGATGATTAACGATCTTCGAGATGTTTCCATTCCCGATAGTGATCTTGAAATTCAGTTTGCACGTTCTGGTGGTGCTGGTGGTCAGAATGTTAATAAACGAGAAACAGCAGTTCGTATTACTCATATTCCGACAGGACTTTCAGTACATGTAACAACTCAGCGTACGCAAGAAGCAAATCGTGACAAAGCCATGGAGCTTATTCGAGCAAAAGTTTGGAAATTGCGTGATGAACAAGAACATGCTCGAGAGCGTGGTATGTCTATTTCTTCGCATACTGATAATGAATGGGGGAATCAGATTCGTTCATACGTTTTGCATCCCTATCAATTAGTGAAAGATCATCGAACAGGTGTTGAGATACGCGATATTTCAAGCATTCTTGATGATGGAGAACTCGACGTCTTTATAGACGCAATGCGCAATCTATAATCCACTAGCTAATAGTAGTTGTGAGGACGAAAATGCGGTATACTGATACTCGTACTATGATTTATTTCGAAAACGTTACTAAAGTATATCCGGGCGATGATGTTGCGCTCAGAGATATTAGTCTTTCCATCGAGTCAGGAGAGTTTATTTCTATTGTGGGACATTCTGGTGCTGGAAAAACAACCTTTGTACGGTTGGTTTTAGCTGAACTTATACCAACAAAAGGGCAAGTTTTTTTTGAATCTCAAGATATACATACCATGCATCCAAGTGATGTACCGGGGCTTCGTCGTCGTATCGGAACCGTATTTCAAGATTTTAAATTGCTTTCACATAAAACAGCTTATGAAAATATTGCATTTGCTATGGAAGTTGCAGGACGCAGTGATGAAGAAATTGCATCTGATGTGCCTCATGTGCTTGATTTAGTAAACCTCGCTGATAAAGCACATCGATTTCCCAAAGAGCTTTCCGGAGGAGAACGACAACGACTTGCGATCGCGCGCGCGATTGTGAATCAACCGGATGTTATTATCGCTGATGAGCCAACGGGGAATCTTGATCCTGAAGCAACGTATGAAGTTATTCAAATTTTACAGAAAATTAACGAATTAGGAACAACCGTTATTTTAACGACCCATAGTCAAGGTGTTGTTGATTCGCTTAAAAAACGTGTTGTTCGTCTTGAAGAAGGTCGCATTATTCATGATAGTAAAGATATAAAAAAATAATATGGGACTCGGAAATCATTTTAAAAGAATTATACGCTCTGGATTTATCAATTTTGCTCGCAATCCGGTTGTTTCGGTAGTGTCAGTGCTTATTATGACGGTGACATTATTTTTGATTGGGTCATTGATTTTAGTAAATGCGTTACTTTCATTTTCTTTAGCACAAATTAGTGAACGTGTTGATATTAATGTTTATTTTTATCCCGATGCACAAGAGTCTGATATTTTTGCACTGCAAGACGAATTGGAAACATTACCTGAAGTTTCTTCTGTTGATTATGTTTCGCGTGAAGATGCCATTGCGCAGTTCCGCGATCGACACCAAGATGATTATTTGACGATTCAAGCACTTGATGAATTGGATGAAAATCCTCTCGGAGCATCATTTAATATTCAAGCTGATGATGCGGCACAATATGCAACGATTGCTCAATATTTAGAAACAAATCCTGCAAGTTTTTCTATTGAAAAGATAAACTATAATCAAAATAAAGAGATTATTGATCGGTTGAATAACATTATGAATACTGTGCAACGATTGGGTGTTATTCTCACGATTTTCTTTATTCTTATTTCATTATTGATTACCCTCAACACGATTCGACTTGCTATTTATGGTGCTCGTGAAGAAATAACGATTATGCGTTTGGTTGGTGCAGAAAATAAATATATTCGTGGTCCTTTTATGGTAGAGGGAATTTTGTATGGATGTAGCGCAACTATTTTGACGATACTTTTGTTCATACCGGCAACCTTATGGATGTCAAAATTTACTACGGTATTTTTCGGTGGTATGGATATCTTTGCGTATTATATTAATAACATTCCACAGATTTTTATTATTCTGCTTGTTGTTGGAGTGCTTCTTGGTGTCATATCAAGTTTTCTTGCGATTCGTACATATTTAAAGAAATAATCGTACTCCCCACACCAACCTTTTTCATTAAAGATAATTATTCAAAAGTAATATAGGTGTTATTCTTTAAATACTTTCACAAGAGTTATGTGTAGCGTTGGTGTGGGGGTGTAGTTGAGAAATATCATAAAGCCTGTTATGATGCAGGCGTATTAATAATTGGCACTAGAGTACCAAAATCATGGTAATCTCTAAATATGCCTTTAAAATTCAGGAGAATTTCAAAAAGAACACTGAATAAAATAATCAGGTATTTCTGCGAAGATTTAACAGCTACACA
>Ga0172368_10001403_pt1 | contig 33103 bp, 24 predicted proteins | sample Lak11m_FD_114540 | JGI IMG/M metagenome (GOLD analysis project Ga0172368, IMG submission 114540) | Freshwater microbial communities from Kabuno Bay, South-Kivu, Congo - kab_022012_11m | ecosystem: Environmental > Aquatic > Freshwater > Lake | place: Democratic Republic of the Congo: South-Kivu...
AGGACTTGCAATTTTTGAAAAAACACCTGTAAATGAGCTGTTTACAAATTCAGATTACAAATCAATTAATGTTCATGATCCTAACCAATTGAAAATCTGGTAGTTTAAACCGGACAGCACTGAGTAAAAATAAGAAAAATAGAAATTGCCTCAGGTGCAGGATTTATTATTCCCATAGCCGGTACTATTATGAGAATGCCAGGCTTACCAACAATTCCTTCAGCAGAATTTATAGATATCGACAATGAAGGAAATATAAGCGGTTTGTTTTAAAATCTTTTTTATTGTAAAAACAGTCAACGCTATTCAGGCATGAACATGGTCAAACTCCACCCTCCACACTTTTACACTGAGCGTTAGTCGAAGTGCCAAACTTCTTTCTAAACATTGTCCTCTGCAAACCACTCAGCATAAGAAGTTTCAGTTTCCTGCAACTTCAAACTGAACAAGCTCACATCTGATGGCAATTGGTTCATTATTTTTTGTGAAAAATCATTTAATAAATTCTCACATGTGGGCTGGTAGCTTACCCAAACAACTTTTTCGAAATGATGTTTAAACACATTTTTTACTTCATCTGTATTCTTATCATTGAGCAATAAAGCATGATCAAAGACTTCAATAATATGTGACTTAATCATTTTACTAAGCAAAGAAAAATCCATCAGCATGCCATTCTTCGGATTTTTTAACTCATCTAATGGAGTTCCAATAATCGTAACCCACAGCACATAAGAGTGTCCATGAATATTTTTACACAAACCATCATATCCTAAAAGAGCATGGGCCATTTCGAAAGTAAAACGTTTTGTAATGCGAATTTTTGACATATTTATCCCATTATTATAAATGCAAAATTAATTAATTTGTGATTAACTTTAAATCTAATGATGTATTAGTAAAAATTTGTATTTTTGTACACGCAAAACACTTTATAATTCGACTATGCCGCAAGGACCTAGCAAAGAAGAAAAGTATTACACCATCATCGAAGCATCTAATCCGTGGAAACCATTTGATTTAAAAGAAATTGTCCGATACAAGGACATGTTATATTTTAAAATAATAAATGGTTATAAAGCTCAAATGAAACAAACCATCTTTGGCTATTTCTGGGTATTCTTTGAACCTGTTTTCAATGTTTTATTTTTCAGTTTGGTATTTGGCGCTATTGTCAAAATTAATACAGGAGAAATACCTTATGTTATCTTTAATGCCACAGCAGTTTTGGGTTGGGGATTTTTCAGTGCATCTATGAACGGTGGTATTGGAAGCTTGCTGAATGAATCGGGTATCATTCAAAAAATATACTTCCCCCGTATTTTTATTCCTTTAATTCCAAGCATTATTAAACTGCCTGATTTTATATTACAATTCATCCTCACATTGATTTTGATGGCATTTTTCGGATTTTATCCCGGGTTTGAGATTTTCCTTATCATTCCTATCTTACTGATAATGATGATTTATGGATTTAGCGTTGGCTTATTACTTTCTACACTAATATTACAATATAAAGATGTGAGCAAACTCTGGGGTTACTTCATGCGCTTTTATATTTATGCAGTACCTTTAGCATATCCACTTACAACCATACCCCCAAAATATCAGTGGTTGTACTTACTGAACCCCGGAGCAGCTTTAATAGAAAGTTTCAGAGGTGCATTAATTGGAACACCAATTCCTTGGGCTTTCTTGGGAACTAGTTTAATTTTTTCTTTAATTTTATTGTATGTTTCAGCTGTAATTTTTCGGATACGCGAACCCAATATAGTTGACACATTATAAAGTCTGATTTTTTTATGAGCAATTTTGCAATAGAAACTTACAATTTAAGCAAAAGGTATCGTTTAATTGATGCAGCTTCATCTTCTGAAAAAAATTCTGTTTTAGAATATTTAATTTCTCCTTATAGAAGATTTAAAGAGATCAGGAGTTTGACTAATTTTAAAGAAAACGACAATAAAAATATTTTTTGGGCTCTTAAAGATATCAATTTACAAATTGATTATGGTGATGTTATAGGTATAATTGGAAGGAATGGTGCAGGAAAAAGCACATTGCTAAAAATATTAAGTAAAATTACAGCTCCAACAACAGGAAAAGCCATTCTGAGAGGAAGGGTGAACAGCCTTTTAGAAGTAGGCACCGGATTCAGCCCTGAATTAACAGGCCGAGAGAACATATACATGAATGGCACTTTGCATGGGATGAGCAAGAAAGAGATTGACCGCAAACTGGATGAAATAATTGACTTTGCAGGTATTGAAAGATTTATTGATATTCCCGTAAAAAGATATTCGAGTGGTATGGGTGTCAGGTTAGGCTTTGCAGTGGCGGCTCACCTTGAGCCTGAAATTCTCATTGTTGATGAAGTCCTGGCTGTAGGTGATGCAGAGTTTCAGAAAAAAGCTATAGGAAAAATGCAGGATATTTCTAGAGGACAGGGACGAACTGTATTATTTGTAAGTCATAGCATGGCTGCTGTTGAAAACCTGTGCACCAAAGCTTTTATTTTAAAAAATGGAAGCATCATGTACAGTGGACAAGTTAAAGATTGCATAAACAAGTATCTGGAAACTAATACTGATGAGGCTAAGGAAAATCTAATTACCCGAAAAGACAGAAAGGGTAACGGAAATATTCTATTCAACAATGTTGTCATTATGGATTTAAATAGAAATCTGATTAGCTCTCCCAGTTCAGGTGACAATATAATTGTTAGAATGTATTATAGTGTCATTAAACCAGGTGAATATCGAAATTGCAGGATAAGTTGCGAAATACATTCATCACGAAATCTTATGTTTATTTGTTCTTCTGAATTAGTGGGCAGCAAAGAGATCGTAATTAACGAATCGGGATATATAGAACTGTTAATTGAAAATTTTCCTGTCAGCAAAGGATCCTATTTCTTTACACTTTTTTTAGAGTCCAATAATGAAATCTTAGATTGGATCGATGGGGCTTCTATTTTTGATGTTATAGATGGTGACTTTTTTGGTTATGGCAAGAACTATCCAAATGGCTGGAATGGAAATACTGTTTTAATTAATCATAAGTTTATTGTCTGAAAATTATTTTAATTTAAATTTTATATGTTTGAAACACCCATACTACTATTAATTTTCAATCGTCTAGATACTTCAGCAAGAGTATTCGAAAAAATCAAAGCTGTTAAACCTAAGTATTTATACATTGCAGCCGATGGCCCTCGCGAAGGGAATGAAGATGATAAAGTTAAATGCGAAAAAGTGCGAAAATATATGCTGGACAATATAGACTGGGATTGTAATGTTAGTACTCTCTTCAGAGATAAAAATATGGGTTGTGGGTTAGCACCTTTCGATGCAATTAATTGGTTTTTTAATAATGTTGAAGAAGGTATTATTTTAGAAGATGATTGTATTCCATCTCCAAGTTTTTTTATATATTGTAAAGAACTTTTGGAAAAATATCGCATGAACGAAAAAATATTTGTAGTAGGTGGTAACAATTTCCAAAATAAAAAAAGAGGCAATGCATCATATTATTTCTCGGCATATGGACATATATGGGGATGGGCAACATGGAGAAGAGCATGGAAAAAGTGTAATTATGTAACAGGTACAATAAACGAACACTCTTTTAAAAATGCATTAAATAAGTATTTTTCAACTAATAATGAAAAAGAATACTGGCTCAGTTTATTTAATAAAATGAAAAATCATCATTCAAATGACATTTGGGATTTTCAATGGACATTTTCTCAATGGATTAATGATGCGATAAATATTGTCCCGAATGTTAATTTGGTTCAGAATATCGGTTTTGATGAAAATGCCACCCATACCAAATGGGAAACACCAGGAGTTTCAAATTTAAAGACAAATGATATTTCTGTTTTGAAACACCCTAAAAATATCAAAATCAATAGAAAAGCTGATTTATATACATTTAAAAATGTTTTTTTCAGAAAAAAAGAAAAAATTAAAAAAAATAAATTAAAAAAAATATTATTACGCTTTTTTAATTTTTGGGGTTATGATATTATTATCATAAAAAAAAATAAGAATGAAAATCCAATAATTAATACACAACTCTCTCCAAAACAAAGAATCAATAATTATATTGAAAACGGGCGAAAACCTTGGTCTGAAGGTTATGAAGATTATAAATGGTTACAAATTGAAACAATTATTAATGACTCAAATTTATTAGATAAATTTAATATTAATGGATGTGATGATAATTTTGGTATTGGGATTGACGAAAGAATTGTTGAGTATCCATGGATAATACTTAATTTGTCTGATAAAAATTCAAAATTACTTGATGCTGGATCTACTTTTAATTTCAAAACAATTCTCAACAATAAATTAATCAAAAAAAAAGAAAAAACAATAATCACGTATTTTCCTGAATCGGAAAATTTTAATGAATTAGGGGTCTCTTATATTTATTCAGATTTAAGAGAGATTCCTTTAAAAGATAATATTTTTGATGAAGTTGTCTGTCAGTCTACATTAGAACACATTGATATGGATAATTCAATTTATGGTTATAATAAAATTTTTAATTCAAGTTCATCAGAAAAAAGTTTTGAATATCTTAAAGTGATTTCAGAATTAATAAGAGTTTTAAAAGATAATGGAACGCTCTTATTAACTGTTCCGTTTGGCAGATTTGAAAACCATGGTTTTTTTCAGCAATTCGACAAAGAAATGATTGATAAAATAAAATATCTATTAGAAAAAAAAGGATTAATAACTGAACAATATTATTTGTATCATATTGATGGATGGAAATTATGTACTCAGCAAACCTGCATGGAATCAAAATCTCACAATCCTCATACAGGAGAAGGAAGAGGAAATGATAATGCAGCCCATTGTAGATCAGTTTGCTGCATCAAATTTATTAAAAATACATAAAATTAAATATTATACTCAGAATTCTTATTTTATTACTCCCCAAAGATTATTATCAATGAAATGCAATATTTGCTTAAGTGAAACAAAACAGATTTTTACATCAAAAATTCTAAATAAACACACTGTTAAATACTTTCACTGTGCACATTGTGGATTTTTACAAACTGAAGAACCATTTTGGTTAGATGAAGCTTATTCAAATCCTATCAATAATTCTGATACAGGTTACCTTCATAGAAATCTCTTTCTTTCACAAAAATTGACAATACTTTTATCTCTCTTTTTTAATATTAAAGAAAAATATCTGGATTATGCTGGCGGTTATGGAGTATTTGTAAGACTAATGCGTGACATTGGTTTTGACTATTATTGGGATGATAAATTTACAACAAATCTCTTTGCCAGAGGCTTTGAATTTAATAATAATTTCAAGATTGAAGCGATTACTACATTTGAAAGTTTTGAACATTTTGATAAACCAAATGAAGAAATAGAAAAGCTCTTGCAATTTTCGAGAAATATTATCTTTTCAATAGAACTTCTTCCTCAACCAATACCAAAACCAGAGGAATGGTGGTATTATGGGCAGGAACATGGGCAACATATATCTTTTTATTCTGAAAAAACATTCAAATTTATTTCTGATAAATACAAACTTAATTACTATAATTTAGGTTGTTTACATATCTTAACAGAAAAAAAACTATCTAATTTGAAATTATTTTATTTTAATTTTAACAAATACGGTTTTCACAAACTACTTAGAAAAAAAGTTACTAGTAAAACATGGGACGACCATTTTAAAATAAAAAACACTGAAGTTTAAAATGAAAATTGCATTTATTGACCATTCTTTTCATTTAATTACTAAATCTTCATTTTTTTTTCTAGATTTACTAAAACAGAACTTTATTGTTGACACATATTTTGATGACAGTTGGAAGTCAGGAAAATCATTCAATTGTGACGAAATTATTAATAACGACTATAGCTGCGTTATATTTTGGCAAATATTAGGAGAAAATGTAATAAAAGTCATTAATAAATTTCAAAAAAATGTCTTTTTAGTTCCGATGTATGATGCCGTTGTATATTCAAACTATGATTTTTGGTATCCTTATAAAGATGCTTTTATAATTAATTTTTCAAAATATTTACATAAAAAAATCATAAATTACGGATTTAAAAGTACTTATTTTCAATATTTTCCTGATTCTAAAACTTATTCAAATTCACCTGATTTCAATAGTCTTAATGGTTTTTTTTGGCAAAGAACAGATCAGATAACCTGGGATACAATAAAAAAACTAATTATAAATCAAAAAAACATAAAAATACACATTCATGGAGCTCCAGATCCAGGGTACGAATTTGTTAAGCCAAATTTGGAGGATATTAATATGTATAATTTAACAATTTCACAATGGTTTGAAGATAAAAATGAATATGTTAATATTGTAAATAATTCTAATTTGTATTTTTGTCCAAGATCTTTTGAGGGAATTGGAATGTCATTTATTGAAGCTATGAGCATGGGAAAATGTGTAATTGCCCCAAACTATCCAACAATGAATGAATACATTAAAAATGGGAAAACTGGGATATTATATGATTTAGAAAAACCAATCCCAATTGATTTTTCAGTTTCAAAAAAAATAGGTGCAAATGCGAGAAAATATATATTAAAAGGACATCTAAAATGGGAAAGTGAAAAAATTAAAATAATTAGATTATTAAAAGAACCGAATTCATTTTCAAATAAAAATTTTTCTGACAAAATAAAATCAAAATTATACAGGTTAAAATTGTTTTTTATTTATGTTTTATTAAAAGATTTTAATAAACTTAAAAATAAAATCTAATTTAATGACATAATCCTTTATTGAGCAAGTTTCTTAAAATCTTTCAGCGAAAGCCCTACTTCATCAGCAACTATAAATTCATGACTTTCAATATAATAAATTTTTCCATCCTTTGCTGAAACTACAAATTTCCAACATTTCCCTTTATGTCCTTCTTCAAAAGGAGCAACCACATGTGCAAACAAAATATCACCCCCTCTTTTAATGGCATCCTCCAGCTCTTCTTTTGTTTTAATCTTCACATTATAGGAATAGTTTTTTTTAATTTTTTCAAGTGAATTCATTTCCGGAGACAAATCTTCAGCAATAAGCCACAATTCCTTATTTTTAATATCTTTTGTAAACTTGTTGTGATAATCCATTAAGGCCTGAGGTGTGTTTATTTTATTTTGCTTTATCACTCCAATCTGATATTGTATAAGCTTTATAATAGCAGGAATCTTATACAAATACTTATCTTCACTGTTATCCTCCGATTCACTCTCCTCATCTGAAGCAGTATAGGCAAGAGGGACAGAGCCCAGGTCGGGCATGTCATCTAAGCCCTTGCCTTTATGACCCAATACCACATTAAGAATATCAAGTTTGATGGTTTGCTTTTTCTCAGTATAGGCAGCTTCAGACAAAATGATAAAAGATAAATCTTCCCTTTGGTTCAGCTTTTCAAAATCTTTATCTTCTGCAATTTTATACTTGGTTAATTTCCAATTGAGTTCAACAGCTTCTTTCATGTAGCTATTAAACAATGAAAAAGGCTTACCGTCCTTTACCACATAAGTAGTGGTTTTATAAAACATATCAACCTGATCGGGTGTGGCAATACTAACTTGCGAAAATGTTTTTGTAAATATCAGACAAAAAATAAATAGGCCAATAATATTTAGATATCTCATACTCAAAAGATGGTTTATAAAAGTAATTTCTTTATTTTTGTTTCAAAACTAACTATAAGTTTAATAACTTAGTCTAAAAATTATTATTTTGTTTTTTAATAAAAAAACATATCAGAGTGGCGCTTCTCCAAGTATTTTGGCATGGCAAAGGTTTCGTAAAAATAAAATGGCCATGGCTTTTGTTTTTCTAATAATTGTTGCGGTATTGGTTTCCATTTTAGGATATTTAATTACACCCGACAATACACCTTATGCCAACGAGCAATTTCTGGAATTTACAACCCAAAAGCCTGGCTTTAATGCAAATATTTTATTGCTCACCAAAAATGAAACTCAGCCAAAAGTTAGCATGTTAAATAAAATGCTTTTCGGCCAGAAAAATCCTTATTTTTCAATTCCTTACAGCGATTACTTTTTTGAAAATGATGAAATAGTCTTAAGATTTTATACTGATAACGATACCATTAATGCAGTTACCAAGAGGTTTAAGCTTGTTGATGTTGTATATCCACTCTCCGTTTCTAACAACTCATATAAAATTATAAAAAACAGGGTCACGTTTTTTAATTATGATAATGTGGAAAAAAGTGCCAATATAGATTCATTAAAAAATGTAATACAAAAAAAACATCTTGTTAAAAAAATTTTTTTATTAGGAACAGACAAGTTTGGCAGAGATGTGTTGAGCCAAATTATTATAGGCACGAGGGTCTCATTATCAGTAGGATTTATTTCTGTGATTATCTCATTAGTCATAGGTATCTTTTTAGGGGCTATTGCCGGATATTATAAAGGATGGGTTGATAATCTGATTGTGTGGTTTATAAATGTGGTGTGGTCTATTCCAACATTATTATTGGTTATTGCCATAACATTTGCATTAGGTAAAGGCTTCTGGCAAATATTTATTGCCGTTGGTTTAACTATGTGGGTAGAAGTAGCACGGGTTGTAAGAGGGCAGGTTTTAAGCATCAGGGAAAAAGAGTATGTGGAAGCCACAAAGGCTTTGGGATATAGTAATTTCAGAATTATCTTTAAACATATATTGCCTAATGTAATCAGTCCGGTAATAGTCATTTCGGCAGCTAATTTTGCATCAGCCATTTTGATAGAAGCAGGTTTAAGCTTCCTTGGTATAGGCGTACAACCTCCAATGCCATCGTGGGGCACCATGATAAAGGAACATTACAGCTACATCATTCTTGATAAAGCATTTCTGGCAGTTTTTCCGGGGATTGCTATTATGTTGATGGTGATGGCTTTTATGATAATAGGAAATGGCCTACGCGATGCATTGGATGTTAAAACAGTAAACAAACAGTAAATGTTACAAAAACTTTTTGATACCAATTGAAGAATTCTATAAATTTAAAAAAGAGGATTGAGTGTGTTATTAATTGCCCAAATTTATAAGTAAAGTAACACGTCCTACATAAGATTTTCTCAACAAAGTATTGGTCTTAATATCAATTTTATACACATACACATCTTGCTGACATAATTTATCATTACCATTCTGCACTTTACCATCCCATCCTTTAGATAAATCAGAAGTTTCATATATCATTTCACCCCAACGGTCGAAAATATACATTTGAAATTCTAAAATACCATATCCTTTAGGGAAGAAAGTGTCATTGTAACCATCTCCATTAGGCGTAAATGCGCTGGGTATGTATATAGACCAGTCAGGGTGTATATTTACACTACTTACGGTCGAATCCTGACAACCATATATATTTTCTACTAAAAGCTGAACAAAGTATCTGCCTGTATCAGCATAGTTATGATTAGGACTTGGAACATTGCTGATTGGTGAATTATCGCCAAAATCCCAAAACCAATGAACAGCACCAATAGAATGATCATTGAAGTTTATCACCGGCTCTAAAATAGTGGTCTGATGGGGATAATACGTAAACTCAGCATGTGGCAAAGGATACACTGTAATATAATCGGGTTTGGTAACAGTTGTAGTACACGATTGGTTGGTAATAGCAGTAAGTGTTACATCAAGTATCATCGGGCTTTGGCTGCCATTGGTAAAACAGGGCTGTGGATTTTGCACATAAGCTTGTGAGACATTTTCAAAATCCCATTGCCACATAACGATATTTCCCAAACTTACAGTTGTCAGATCAGTAAACTGTGGACAAAATTCAGAGCAAGCTGCTTGAGGAGCACTAAAATCAACTACAGGGTTAGGATATGTGATTACCTGTTTAACAATACTGTCTTTGCACCCATTAAAACTGGTAACCAGAAGTTCTACCGGGTAGGTTCCTGATTGAGCAAACAAATGACTTGGGTGTTGAATGGTAACAAAAGGTGAGCTATCGCCATAATCCCATTGCCACTGGTTAATATAATCGGGAACAGGTACAAAGCTCGAATCACCAAAATTGACAGGAAATCCATCACAGGCATTTAAGAAGTGAAAATCAGCAATTGGCAAAGTGTATGTTTCCACATTATGTCTGACACTGTCAATACATCCAAAGTCTGTAGTAACAATTAGACATACATTAAATACACCCGGTGCCGGATACAGGTGTGAAGGATCTGTCTGATTGCCTATAGGACTAAAATCGCCAAACGACCAGGCATTGTTTGTAATAGTTCCCAAAGATGTATTTGTAAATACGACTGAATCGTGAAAACAGGCATTGACAAAAGTAAATTGAGCCGTTGGCATAGGGTATATCTGAATAGAATCGTTTATAGTATCACGACAACCAAAATTTGATTCAATAGTAAGCGTGACATTATAAAATCCATCTGCATTATACAAATGAACACCATCATAATTAACGCTATCAAGTGTCGATCCATCACCATATTGCCATTGCCACCAGTCAATAGTACCAAGAGGGTCAGTAGAGTTATTGATATAAACAGCTGAATCACTCAAGCATACATTGTTTAGAGAAAAAGCAGCCGTAGGATAAGCATAAACAGAAACGACATTTGTTGTTGAATCGACGCAGCCTTGATTGGTTGTGATAACTAATGTGACATTATAATTACCGGCAGCAGCATAAACATGTGTGGGATTAGGCAGCGCACTTATAGCCGTTCCATCCCCGAAATTCCATGCAAAGGTGCTGATTAAACCATTTTGAACCGTTGTAGTATTTGTAAACTGCGTACTTACATTTAAACAAACATTTGTATTACTAAAACCCACTACAGGGTTATGATAAATAGTTACAGTCTTAGTTATGGATTGAACGCATCCAGTGTTGGAGGTAATTGTTAATGTAACATTATAAGTACCACCACTTGCATAAACATGTGAAGGGTTTTGCAATGTAGATGAAGAGCCATCGCCAAAATCCCACAACCATGAAGAAACAAAATAAATATTATCTACCACAGATGAATCTGAAAAATCGACAGCTACCCCCTGACATTGACTGACAAATGAAAAATCAGGTTGAGGATTTATAACATAAACGCTAAAACTTCCAAAAGCAGGACAAACAGGATTGTTTACCATATTACCAGTGGCAGTATATGTGGTATGAGTTGTTGGCACTACTACTAAAATACTATCAGTTGTGCCATTGTTCCACAAGAAATTATTGACACCATAAGTATGAGCATTGAGTGTCAATGTATCGCCTTTGCATATAGTGTCTATACCCGTTATAGATATTTCGGGGCCATCAACAACCACATTTTTCTTAATCGTATCAGATGAGCAACCATCCTGAGTAGTTAATATCAGACTAACAACATAATTCCCTAAATTGGCAAACTGATGTGTTACTGACAAACCATTTCCTGTAGTGCCGTCGCCAAAATCCCAGTTATAGTCAATAATATTCGGATAACTCACTGTGGTAAATGTTACAGACTCACCCGGACAAACAGTATCATCAGAAACTGTAAAATCATACAACAGGTTTTTTAAATTAAACCCTACATTATATCCATAAGACTCATAAGAACCGAAGCCATAGACCATTGCCACAAAACCACTATCGGAAACAATTGTATGATTTCCTTGTGTAATAGGGACTCTGGCATAAGAATAAGCAGGATTGGCAGGCACAGCAGCAAAAGGGCGGGGAGAGCCATCCAAGGTTAATATTGCAGTATTAATTGTCTTTGTTACTATATTTACATAGTAACTTGTAATAATGGAAGAAGTAAAAGCATTAAATGTTATATTATCAATAGATTGTTCAATGGGAGGAACCATTACAGAAAAAGGGTCTCCAACACCATCGCAGGAACCACCCTGGCAATATTGCATTACTAAAACGGGATTATTAGTAACAATGCTTGAAGGAGCACCGGAGGAATACTGATAAACCTGACCAGAATTTAGATTTATAGGTGCACCGCCGTTTACTGAGACAGTAGTGCCATTATCATTGGCTAATACCCTGAAATAATCCTGACCTTTGCCTGCAAAAGGAACTGTTAAATAATTTTTACCCCATTTGCTTATGGGTAAAATCTGTTCATATAAATGATCACAAGCAACACAACCTCCAATATTAGTACAAACATTTCCAACAAAAACAGCCACTCTTTTACAGCTTGAAAAATCTTTAATACGTGCTCCAGATAAATCATCAGTACCCTGAACCTGATAGCAGTCTCCGGCATTCATATTGACAGTATAAGGGGCGCCTCCCTGTGGAGTAATTTCAACAACCGTATTATTCTCAGAAGCTACAACCAGATATTCAACACCCCAATCGCCAGGCCATCCTTTGATTGTAGCAGCACGGTATTCTCTATCAAGAGTACTTACCGGAAAAATCACACTTGCATCGGAAGTATAAGGTTGATAATTCAAAGCATAAACGCTTATAGTGTCATTAGACACAACGTGCACACCTCTGTTTTGGACAGTGTTAGAACCAGTAGCCATGGCACCGTTAGGGACAGTAACTGTAGCAGTAGAATTTGCAGCAACATTAAAACTCTGACTAAAGCCTATACCAGGCACAGAAACAGTTCCTGATGTATTAACGGTAGAAGTAATATAAACATTTAAATAATCAGCAGCATCCCCATAATTAGCCATAAAACCAAACCAGAACTCTTTTCCTTTGGTACTTATACCCTGACTATATATCAAGTTGCAACTAAATATGAATAGTGATAATATGAGTAAATATCTTTTTTTCATTTTTTATTTTTAAGACGTCCTCAGATATCTAAGTTGCTAACAAATTGTGATACCTAACAAAAATTATCTTAATAAAGTTATTGTGCCTGTTCTGCTGTAATCTTTTGATTGTGTTTTAGCAGTTAGAATATAGAAATATGTTCCTGAGGCAGCTTCTTCTCCGGCAAGTGATCTTCCATCCCAGTGAATGGCAGTGCTGAAACTCTGAAATATTAACACACCCCATCTGTTATATACCTGTAAATCATAATCGATGATTCCACTGGTTAAAACCTGAAAAACATCATTAAATCCATCACCATTGGGTGTGAAAACATTTGGTATTTCGAGACCTTCAACAATATTGATTAATAATGAAGTAGTATCCTGACAACCATCGGGACTGATCGTAATAAGTGTTATCTCATAATTACCAGGCACTGTGTACATGTGATAGGGATTGACCTGAGAAGAAATCATTCCATCACCGAAATCCCAAGAATAGGTTGCAGAATTAACACTGTTATTTGTAAAAGTTATTAGTTCATTGGTAAATACGCCGGTATCAGGAGTAAAAACAAATACAGCTACTGAGTTGGGATAAAATGTGACAACCACATCATCAGTTGCTGTTGCACAATTATTCTGGTCGCTTACAGAGACGATATAAGTTGTGGTTGCAGCAGGGCTTACAACAATAACAGCAGTAGTATCGCCGGTACTCCACAAGAACGAAGAAAATGGTATCCCTGTAGCCGTTAAAGTAGTTGAATCGCCTTCACAAATAGCAACATCTACGCCGGCATAAGCCGTTGGCAAAGGATTAACATTAACAACAACCTGACTTGATATGGTACCACAGTTGTGCTCATCGGTAGCAGTAACAGTATAAGTAGTATTTGCAGATGGAAAAACGAGAATAGTATCGTTTACCTCGCTTGTGCTCCATAAGAAAGTAGCATTAGGAATACTGCTTACAACAAGAGTTGCTGTATCTCCATTACAAATAGTCTGGTCTGATGTCAAAGCTATTGTTGGTAATGGGTTTACAGTGATATCACCTGTAGTTGAGTCAGTACATGTATTTGAATCAGAATAAGTGTATGTGATAGTAAAGGTGCCTACCCCTGAAACAGCAGGATCAAAGGTATTAGAAGTAACCCCTGTGCCTGAATATGTTCCACCGACAGGTGAGCCAACAGTTAAAGCTAAAGCAGATGCATTGACGCATATTTCTCCTAAAGAAGACATGGAAACAACAGGTAAAGCATTAACGGTAACACTGTTAGTAGCAGAGTCTACACATGAATTACCATCGGTAAAAACATAAGTAATATTGAACGTGCCAACACCGGCAGCGGCAGGGTCAAAAATGCCTGAAGAGACACCTGTGCCAGAATAAACGCCGCCAACAGGTGTGCCCTGATTAAGCGTAACAGTTGGGGCATCAATACAATAACTGCCAATAGAAGATAATTGAACAACAGGAAGCGGATTGACGGTTACGGGAATACTTGTGGTTCCAACACAAGTGTTAGCATCAGTAACAGTTACAGCATAAGTGCCGCTGGTATTGACATTAATACTTTGAGTAGCAGCCGTGGTTGACCAATTATAAGTTGAATAAGGCCCACCTGCATTTAAATCAACATTATTTCCCTGACAGAAGGTTGTTGGACCGCTTGGAGTAATCAGAGGCACAGGATTTTCATTTACAACAATACCTATGGAAGCAGAGCCCTGACATCCTCTGGCATCGGTTACAGAAACAGAATACGTTCCGGTATTATTAACACTGATGGTTTGAGACGTGGCATTGGTTGACCACAAATAATTAGCATAGGGGCCACCTGCGCTTAAATTGACACTATTACCCCTGCAGAAATTTGTGGGTCCATCAGGCGTTACATTTACATCGAGTTGAACGATATAGATAGTTTTTTGAATGACTGTGGTTGAACAGCCATCCTGAGTTGTCAGTGTTAATGTGACAAGGAAGTTGCCATAAGTAGTATATTGATGTAAAACAGAAGCTCCGGTTGCCGTAGTACCATCTCCAAAATTCCAATTATAAGCTGTTACGTTGGGATATAACTGTGGCACTTTAAAGCATAATTTTTCATTAGGGCAGACAGTATCTAAGGGAGGTGCGGACCCAAGAACTGTGCATAGAGTATCTGTATTTACAATAGAGAAGGTATAATTCAAATTTTTAAGACTGAAGCCTGTAGAATATCCATAAGACTCATAAGATCCCCAACCATAGACCATAGCCACAAAACCACTGTCAGAAATCAAAGTGTGGTTACCTTGTGTGATAGGGATCTGAGCGTAAGAAAATGCAGGGTTTGAAGGAACTGCAGTAAAAGGACGCGGGGTTCCATCTAAAGTAAGAATTCCTGTGCCATTAGTTTGAGTGACAACATTTACATAATAACTTGTTATAATAGAAGACGAAAAGGCATTGAAGGTAATATTATTTATTGATTGCTCAATAGGAGGAACTAAAACAGAAAATGGGTCGCCAACACCGTCGCATGAGTTTCCCTGAGCATATTGAATAACTTGAATAGGTTTATTCGAAGAAATAAAGCGGGGTTGGTTTGAACTTGACTGTTGAACCTGACCGGCATTTAAATTAAAAGGAGCGCCACCATTAATAGAAACAGATGTCGCATTTTCATTTGCCATTATTCTAAAATAATCTGTTGCTTTACCTGATAGAGGAGTAGTAATATAATTTTTACCCCATCTGCTAATAGGTAATAGTTGTTCAAACAAGTGGTCACAAGCAACACATCCCCCAATATTAGTACAGAGGTTACCCGCATAAACAGCAATTTTTGTACATGACCCCAATTCTTTAATTTTCGCACCAGATAAATCACTTGTTGTCTGAACCTGATATACATCACCTGCATTCATGTTAATAGTATAAGCCGTTCCACCAAAGGGTGTAATTTCAACAACAGAATTATTTGCAGTAGCAACTACCATATATTCAACACCCCACTCACCGGGCCATCCTACGATAGTCTGCACCCTATACTCTCTATCGAGAGAACCCACAGGATAAATGACAGCAGCATCAGCAGTATATGCTTCATAATTTAATGCATAAACACTTATAGTATCAACAGAAGTAATATGGATACCTTTATTTTGAACCGTACCAGAACCAGTAGCCATTGCACTTAAAGGAATTCCAACCATAGTTGTACTATTAGCTGCAACGGTAAAATTTTGGGAAAAACTTAAACCAGGAATACTTACATTTCCACTTGTTGCAACTGTTGCTGTAATATAAATAGAAAGTGTTATAGCACTTTCATTAATGTTTTCCATAAAACCCATCCAAAAGTCTTTCCCTTTAGTGCTGAATTCTTGTCCATAGATCTTATTGGAAGCAGAATTAAAAGAAAAATAAACAAAACAAAAAACTAAAAACAAGGTTTTTAAAATGGTGTATTTGTTTTTCATATAAAGAAAATAATGTTATAAAACTTGTTCGAAAGATGACTTAAAACTGACTGTCATTTACAATAATAAAAAACAAATATATGAAATAAAATCAAATATCAATACATTTTAAAACAAATTAAACTGATTTTTTTACTAAATCTATTGCAATTACCTATAAACATAAAATTTAAAAAATAATTTTTTTTGCTTTTAATTGACTTCTATTCTTGAAAATCAAGCTTAGAGAGGCTTGCAAAAATTGTTAATAACTTCTTGAAAAAATTAACAAAAAAGTGGGAGAAAGTGGGAACATGTGGAAATAATTTACGTATATTTGACACAATTTTTCACAAAAACAAATGGCAAGTTTAATAGGAGAATTTGATTGTAAAATTGATGTTAAATATCGCATCATGCTTCCGGCTAATCTGAAAAAGCAGTTTAGCGCAGAAGATCAATTCTCATTTGTGATTAACAGGGGATTTGAAAAGTGTTTGGTTCTTTATCCACAAAGTGAGTGGAAAAAAATCAGCAATGAATTAAGCAAGCTTAACATTTACAACCGAAAAAAGAGAGATTTTGTAAGGTATTTTTTTCGGGGTGCCACAGAGCTTACTTTAGATTCGAGCAGCAGAATTCTCATTCCCAAAAATCTACTCCAATATGCCGGCATTGACAGAGAAATTGTATTGTTTGCCTACTTCAACAGAGTAGAAATTTGGGCTAAAGAAGTGTATGAAAACCTTCTGACAGACGAACCGGAGGATTTTTCTGACTTGGCGGAAGAAGTGATGGGTGGCAACAATACAACTGACAATGATGGCAATGACAAATAATATTTATCACATCCCGGTATTAAGAGATAATTGTATTGAAGGGTTAAATATTGACCCTTCGGGGATTTATATTGATGCTACATTTGGTGGTGGCGGTCATTCAAGGGAAATACTGAAACATCTTACCACAGGCAGACTAATCGCTTTTGACCAGGATGAAGAAGCCCTGAAAAATGCCATAGATGACGTTAGATTCACATTGATTAATGCCAATTTTTCCTATTTAAAAAACTTTTTGGGTTTATATAATGTAAGTCGGGTGAATGGGATTCTAGCTGATCTTGGTGTATCTTCACATCAAATAGACACGCCTGAGAGAGGTTTTTCAACAAGATTTGACAGCACTTTAGATTTAAGAATGAGTTCTAAAAACCAGCTTACTGCTGAACACATCGTCAATACCTATGAACATGAAAGCTTAAAATATCTATTTAAGTTATACGGCGAACTAAACAATGCTCATCTGATAGCCAATGCCATTATTAAATACAGAAGTCAGAAAAAGATCAATTCAACTGCAGACTTAAAAGAAGCAGTCATAAATCTATTTCCTAAGAACAAAGAACATAAATTCTTAGCTCAAATATTTCAGGCATTACGCATAGAAGTCAATAATGAAATTGAGACTTTAAAAGCCTTGCTGATACAGAGTAAAGAAGTCTTATCAGAGGGAGGAAGACTGGTTGTTATTTCGTACCATTCGCTGGAAGATCGGTTGACAAAGAACTTTATGCGTTCGGGAAATTTTGAAGGTAAAATAGATGAAGACTTTTTTGGGAATAAATTAGTGCCCTTTGAAATTATCAACAAAAAACCTATCATTCCCGATGACAATGAATTGCTTTTGAACAACAGGTCGCGAAGTGCAAAATTAAGAATTGCTCAAAAAAAATAATATGGCTGAGAACAAATTAAAAAAGGAAGCTGAAAAAGGAAAGGAAGCTAAGAAAAGGGCTCCCAATATTATTATGAAAGTGCTTGATGGGTCATTTATGACAAATGAATGGACAAGAAAACAGTTGCCTTTTATATTTTTTTTGGTATTTCTGGCTGTGGTAAATATTGCCAATATTATTTCAGTAGAAAAGAAACACAGGCAAAAAAAAATATTAGAAAGAGAATTGAGTGTGTTAAGAGCAAAGTACAGTTTTTATTCTGAGAAAGCTGCTCAAAATTTTAAGCCATCCATATTATCAGAAAAGTTAAGCAAATATGGAATAAAGATTTCATCAGTACCGGAAATAAAAATAAAGAAGTGAAAAACGTTAAAAAGGACATATTATTCAGAATTTACTTAGTGTATTTTGCTACTATTTTATTTGGAGTCGTTATTATTGGCAAGATAGTAAAAATTCAATTTGTTGAAGGAGAAGAATGGCGTAAAATATCAAAAAACAGGAATTTCAGATTTGATGATATAAAAGCTATCAGGGGCAATATTTTATCTGCCGATGGCAAACAACTTGTTTTATCAAAACCGGTATATGATATTACATTTGATCCGCTTTCAGAGCATCTGGTAGAAGACACCGCATTTTTCAATAAAAACATCAATCCACTGGCAGACAGTTTGCAAAAACGTTTTGGTATTGACAAGAAAAAATTTCTGAAAGACATCAAAAACATCAGAAAACCGGGTGGTAAAAAGAACAGATCTTATGTAATAGTAAAAAACATTGATTTTATTCAGAAAGAGCTGATAGGGTCATTTCCCATATTCAATAAAGGACAAACAAAAGGCGGATTTATTGTTAAAGAAAGGTATGTACCTGCTTACCCATTTGGAACACTTGCCAAAAGAACCTTGGGCATTGCAGAAGACAATAAAAAATTCGGACTCAACTGGTGTTATGACAAAGAGCTTTCAGGCACAGTAGGCAAGCAATATGAACAGCGCATGAAGGGTGGTGATTGGTTGCCTGTAGGTTCTGACAGTGTTAAAAGGATAGAGCCTCAAAATGGATATGATGTAGTTACAACAATAGATTTTAAACTTCAGGATTTTGCAGAAAGCGAACTTTCCAAAAAAATCAAAGAACATAATGCCAACTGGGGTTGCATTATATTAATGGAGGTAGAGACAGGACATATAAAGGCTATTGCAAACCTGACACACGACACAACAAAAGGAACTATTAAAGAAGATGATAATTATGCTGTATCACATCTCATAGAGCCAGGTTCGACATTTAAACTGGCCACCCTGATGGCTGCCCACGAAGATGGACATATCAAAATCAACGATACCATAGATTGTGGTGGTGGAGAATTTACAATATACGATACAAAGTTTACAGATACGCGAAAATGGGGCTACGGGAGGGTAAGCGTAAGAGACATTTTTAAAGTTTCATCAAATATAGGTGTAGTCAAAATTATTGAAAGATACTATAACTACAAAATTGCCGGTGAATCAACAAAAATGAGAAACCTGAGAAGGCAGAAATTTATCAACAAGCTTTATGACATGCGTCTAGACCGGACTGTCAACACAGAAATTGAAAATGAGCCGAAGCCAAGAATTAAAAATATGAATTTTTCAAATATCTCTTTATTGAAAATGGCTTATGGTTATGAGCTCATGATGACCCCTTTGCAGATGCTTACTTTTTACAATGCTGTTGCCAATAATGGGAAAATGGTGAAGCCCATGTTTGTAAGCGAAATAAGAGATGGGAACAGGATTGTAAAAAAGATACAACCAACCGTTTTAAAAGAGAAAATTGCTTCACAAGCCACCATTGATTTTGCAAAAATATTATGTGAAGCCGTTGTCAAAGAAGGAACTGCTAAATGTATCGACAGTTCAAATTATTATCAAATAGCAGGTAAAACCGGCACATCAAAAATAAATCATCCCATCGAAGGGTATAAGCATTCGAGGTATTATATCAGTTCTTTTGTCGGATATTTTCCGGCTGATAAACCTAAATATTCAAGTATTGTCATTATTTATGAGCCAAAGCAATCGGGCTATTATGGGGCAGTGGTATCAGCTCCAGTTTTTAAAGCCATTGCCGACAAAGTCTATTCATCGGAACTGGCAGTGTTTGATGAGAAAAATATTATCGCCACAAAAGATTGCAAACCTTCTTTTCAAAAGGGATATCAGAAGGATTTTGAAAAAATATATTCAAAGTTGGGCATAAACACAACCATTGAAAATGAAAATTCAGAATGGACAGTTGTAGAAGAAAAAGACAGTATTACAAAACTTAAAAGCACCACATTCAGCGATAAAATAGTCCCGAATGTCGTAGGCATGTCATTAAAAGATGCAACATATTTACTTGAAAATAAGGGCTTTAAAGTGCTTTTTAACGGTATAGGCGTTGTGAAAGAACAAGTGCCCACATCGGGAGGGTTTTATAAAAAAGGAGATACAATCACACTAACATTATCTATATAGGCAGGTGAAAATTTTAAAAGACATACTATATAAAGCAGGCAGTATCTCAATAAAAGGGCATACAGGACTAAAAATTGCCGGTCTTGCTTTTGATTCGAGAGCTGTTAAAAAGAATTTCCTTTTTATAGCCTTAAAAGGAGAAGCCACCGATGGTCATCATTTTATAATGCAAGCCATAGAGAAGGGCGCTACAGCCATAGTCTGTGAAGCACTTCCTGAAAAAACAAACGACAGTATTACTTATGTGTTGGTAGCCAACAGTCATTTTGCCTTAGGACATATAGCTTCTAATTTTTATGATAACCCATCTGAAAAAATGAAATTGGTGGGTATTACAGGCACCAATGGCAAAACAACAACCACAACATTATTATATAATCTTTTCACAGAACTGGGTTACAAATGCGGTTTAATTTCAACCATAAGAATAATAATTAACGGAAAATCAATTGACACCACCCACACGACTCCTGATGCCATTAAATTGAACGAGATTCTTAACTCAATGCAGGAACAAAAAATCACTCATTGTTTTATGGAAGTGAGTTCTCATGCAGTAGTGCAACACAGAATTACAGGTTTACATTTTACAGGAGGTATTTTCAGCAATATCACTCTTGATCATTTAGATTATCATAAAACTTTTGCAGAATACTTACATGCCAAAAGAACTTTTTTCGACAATTTAACAACCGAAGCCTTTGCACTGTCAAACATTGATGATAAAAACGGAGAAGTGATGCTGCAAAATACAAAAGCAAAGAAGCATTATTACGGATTAAAAAAAATGGCTGAATTCAAATGCAAAATTGTTGAAAGTCATTTTTCGGGAATAAACCTGAATATCAATGGTGATGAAGTTTGGCTTAAGCTTATCGGAAAATTTAACGCATATAATGCACTTACTGCTTACGCTACTGCTATATTGCTAGGCGAAAACAAAACAGATATTTTGAGGATATTAAGCAATCTGAATCCGGTTGAAGGGCGCTTTGAACATTTTAAAAACAACAAAAACATTACAGCTATAGTTGATTATGCCCACACACCGGATGCTTTGCAGAACGTTCTTTCTACAATAAACTCCTTACGCACCATGAATGAGAAGCTGATAACAGTTGTTGGGTGCGGCGGAAACAGGGACACAAGCAAACGTCCACTGATGGCAAAAATTGCAGGAAAAGAAAGTAATGTATTGATTTTGACTTCGGACAATCCACGTTTTGAAGAAGCAGAAAAAATCATTGAAGACATGATGGCAGGTATTGATGTGACTCTGAAAAAGAAAACGATTAAAATTACCGACAGGCGCGAAGCTATTAACACCGCATGTTTGATGGCTCAGGAAGGTGACATCATTCTTGTAGCCGGTAAAGGGCATGAAAAGTACCAGGATATTAAAGGTATTAAAACACCATTTGATGACCTGGATATTTTAAAAGAAATTTTAAGCGAAAAATAAAAAAAGAAAAGAATATGCTTTACTACTTGTTCGACTATCTTGATAAAACCTTTAAATTGCCCGGCGCTGGTGCTTTTCAATACATTTCAACCAGAGCAGGTTTAGCGGTCATCACCTCATTAATCATATCAATGATATTAGGCAAGCGCCTCATAGCTATACTCAGAAAAAAACAGGTGGGTGAGACAGTCAGAGATTTAGGTTTACCAGGTCAGATAGAAAAAGAAGGCACACCTACCATGGGGGGGCTTATAATAATTGGAGCTATACTTATTCCCACCTTGCTTTTTGCAAAGTTGCACAACATTTATATTATAATGATTATAGTCACCACCGTATGGTTAGGAACACTGGGTTTTATTGATGACTATATTAAGGTATTCAAAAAAGATAAAAAAGGTTTATCAGGCAAAATGAAAATATTAGGACAAGTTATTCTTGGTCTAATAATCGGAGCCACAATGCTTTACAACGATTCAATTGTTATAAGGGAAAAATCAAACAGGTCGCAAAACTACATTAAAGTAGATGGTGTATTCCAATCGGAGAGCACAAGCAGGACAACAAACATTTATTCGAAAACTGAAATAAAATCGACAAAAACAACAATTCCTTTTATTAAAAACAATGAATTTGATTATTCAGATATTTTAAGTTTCTTGGGAAAAGGCTATAAAAAATGGGCTTTTTTAATTTTCATTCCAATTATCATATTTATTGTCATTGCGGTATCTAACGGTGCGAATATAACCGATGGGATAGATGGCCTGGCGACAGGCACATCGGCAATAATAGGCGTTACTTTGGGGATACTGGCTTATGTTTCGGGCAACGTTATATTTGCTAATTATCTCAATATTATGTACATACCCAACGCTGGAGAGTTGGTAATATTCATCAGTGCTTTTATTGGGGCATGTATTGGGTTTTTATGGTACAATTCGTATCCGGCACAAGTGTTTATGGGTGATACAGGCAGTCTGGCACTGGGAGGTATTATAGCTGTATTTTCTATCATTATCAGAAAAGAGCTTCTTATTCCATTATTATGCGGCATTTTTCTGATAGAAAATTTTTCAGTAATGCTGCAGGTAACTTATTTTAAATATACAAAAAAGAAATTTGGAGAAGGCAGAAGGATTTTTAAAATGTCACCATTGCATCATCACTTTCAGAAGTTGGGTTATTCGGAAGCCAAGATAGTGATGCGTTTTTTTATTGTGGGAATTATTTTGGCTATAGTGACAGTGTTGACACTTAAGGCGAGGTAAAGCAAAATAAGGAAAAGATAAAAGAAAGGAAAGATAAAAGTGAAGAGGGGAAGAAGGTATAGAGGTATAAAGGTAATAGTATAGAGGTATAGAGGTAAAAGGTGAAAAACGAGGACGAGCTGATGTGATGATTTGATGATGTGGTAACTGTTCACTGATAACTGTAAAGGTATAAGGTAAATGAAAAATAATGAAAAAAATTGTCATACTTGGAGGTAGAGAAAGTGGTACAGGGGCAGCTGTATTGGCAAAGAAGAAAGGATACGAGGTTTTTGTGACTGATGCATCAGAAATAAAACCTAAATACAAAGACGTTCTTTTACATAATGATATTGAATGGGAAGAAAACAAACACTCAGAAAAAGTGATTCTTTCGGCAGATGAGGTTATTAAAAGCCCGGGAATTCCTGAAAATATTGATATAATAAGGAAGATACAAAGTAAAAAAATCAATGTAATTTCTGAAATCGAATTTGCGGCACGATACACCAAAGGGCAACTGATAGGAATAACAGGTACAAACGGTAAAACAACGACTTCATCATTGATTTATCACATTTTCAGGGGAGCAGGGAAGGATGTATGTTTGGCAGGTAATGTGGGCAATAGTTTTGCTTTAGCAGTCGCAGAAAGAGATTACAAATATTTCATCCTTGAATTGAGCAGTTTTCAATTAGATTTTATGTTTGATACAAAAATAGATTCGGCGGTACTACTCAACATAACACCCGATCATTTAGACAGATATTCTTACGAAATGGAAAAATATACGGCATCGAAGCTAAGAATCATTCAGAATCAAACGAGAAGGAGCGGATTAATATATTGTAACGATGATAACATTTTAAATAGAGAAATTAAAAAAGTAAAAACAGGTACAGAGCTTATAACCTATTCAATAAAGAGAAAAATAAAAAAAGGAGCATATTTAGAAAACAACATTATAACGATGAACTACAACACCACATTTAACATGAATGTAGAGGAGCTGGCCATAAAAGGCAAGCACAACATTTATAATTCTATGGCAGCGGCACTAATGGCTAAACGTCATGACATACGCAATGAAAAAGTGAAAGAATGCCTGGAAAACTATGTCAACATAGAGCACAGGCTCGAATTTGTGTCAAAGATTAAATCTGTAGAATATATAAACGATTCAAAAGCCACAAATATCAATGCGGCATGGTATGCTCTTGAAAGCTGCAATAATCCAGTAATATGGATTGCTGGTGGCATTGACAAAGGCAATGACTATAAAAAGCTCAGAAAGCTTGTAAGACAGAAGGTTAAATATATCATTTGTCTGGGCATAGACAACTCAAATATTATTTCTGCTTTTAAAAACGATGTCAATCAGATATATGAAACCAGAACAATGACAGATGCTGTTGAGCTTTCCTATAAACTGAGCAAACCGGGTGAAACAGTATTGTTGTCGCCAGCCTGTGCAAGTTTTGATTTATTTAATAATTATGAAGACAGAGGCAATCAATTTAAAGAAATTGTAAAAAATCTTTAATAAAAAAAGATAATGACAGAATTAAACAAAACAATCAAGGGAGACAAAGGTATTTGGGCTGTGGTATTGGCTCTTTCGATCATATCATTGCTTTCTGTTCTTAGCTCATCAGGAAGCACACAAGACAGCATTAAAGATGTAGCAAAGCATTTGATGATTTTACTTTTCAGTTTTGGGATTATCTATGTATCGCACCTGCTTCATTTCGGTGTTTATTACAAAGTAGCACCTTTGGCATTGGTTGTTGCATTTATCTTGGTGTTGCTGACAATCTTTTTCGGCAAAACAGTTAATGATGCCACACGAACATTGGAAATACCCTTTATCAATCTGTCTTTTCAGACATCTGATTTTGCAAAAATTGCATTGGTTATGTATATAGCGCGGCTTTTGGCAAAAAATCAGGAAAATATAAAAGACTTCAGAAAGACCTTTATTCCATTGATGGTTCCAGTATTAGCATTATGTTTACTTATCAGTTATTCGAATTTATCGACAACACTCTTTATTTTTGCCTCCTCAATTACATTAATTTTCGTAGGCAGAATTGATCTCAAACAGCTATTTGGCACTATAGGCTTAGGAGTTGTCTTTTTCTTTATACTACTTAAAATTGGCGCTGCAAATCCTGAATTTTTACCTCGGTTAAATACATGGAATAACAGGTGGGAAACATTTTTCCATAAAAAGGAAATAAATAAGGAGGAGTTTACCCAAGAAAATATTGCAAAAGTGGCCATTGCAGACGGAAAAATTTTTGGCGTTTTTGCAGGGAACAGTAAGCAAAGGAACACTTTAGCGAATGCATCGTCAGATTTTATATATGCCATCATTGTAGAGGAGTATGGCATATTTGGAGGAATCATCATTGCATTATTATATCTCATCTTGTTTTACAGGTCGATAAGAATAGCCACCAAAACACCCCGGTTTTTTGGAAGTTTGCTTGTGTTTGGGTGTTCATTTTTAATAATTTTTCAGGCATTTATAATCATGGGTTACACTGTAGGGCTATTGCCCACAACAGGCTTACCGCTTCCGCTAATAAGCATGGGAGGCACTTCCTTGTGGTTTACTGCACTTAATGTAGGGATTATATTAAGCGTAAGCCGTGAGGTTGAAAACAATCAAATAGAAGAAGAAAATGCAGCAATATAAAAAAATAAAAGTTATAATAAGCGGCGGTGGCACCGGAGGTCATGTGTTTCCGGCTATAGCTATAGCGAATGCATTAAGTAAAAAAATAGCGGATGCCGAGATTCTGTTTGTAGGAGCAAAAGGAAAGATTGAAATGGAAAAAGTCCCTGCTGCAGGTTACAAAATCATTGGATTGAACATTGCCGGTTTTCAAAGGAGATTCTCTTATAAAAATCTAATTTTTCCATTTAAGCTTTGTTTAAGTTTACTAAAAGCAAAAAAGATAATAAAGAATTTCAAACCCGATATCGTTGTAGGCGTAGGAGGTTATGCAAGCGGACCCGTTTTGAGAATAGCCACAAAGATGAAAATACCAACTGTTATCCAGGAGCAGAATTCGTTTCCTGGAATTACAAACAGAATACTGGCAAAGAAAGTTGACAAAATATGTGTTGCTTACAGCGGCATGGACAAATTTTTTCCCAAGTCGAAAATATATCTTACAGGAAATCCTGTGAGACAAGAAGTTATTGATATAGAAGGAAAAGAAGATAAAGCATTTCAGTTTTTCAATTTAAATCCCGAATACAAAACAATCCTTATAATAGGAGGCAGTTTGGGTGCAAGAACGATAAACGAAAGTGTTATAAAACATCTGGAGCTTTTCGAAGAAAACAGCATACAAGTAATTTGGCAAACAGGTAAAACATTTTATTCGCAAGCCACACCATACGCCCTCAAGCATAAAAATATCAGAATATTTGAATTTATCTCGCAGATGGATTTGGCTTATGCTGCAGCCGATGTGATAGTTTCGAGAGCAGGAGCCATTGCTGTTTCCGAAATATGCTCCATCAAAAAGCCTACAGTGCTTATCCCCTCGCCTTTTGTTGCAGAGGACCATCAGACAAAAAATGCCATGTCACTTGTTAATTATAATGCCGCTATTTTACTTAAAGATGTTGAAGCAGGAGAGAACTTAGGACGAGTTATTACTGATTTGTTGGATAATAAAACACAGCAATTCAATTTAAGGAAAAATATTGCAGGACTTGAATTTTTAAATGCAGCTGATGTTATTGCTGAGTTAATAATCAATACCATTAAAAAATAATATGTTTGAATTAAACGATATAAATAAACTTTATTTCATCGGCATTGGTGGTATTGGCATGAGTGCCCTGGCAAAATATTTTAAAACAAAGGGTAAAGAGGTATCGGGATATGACAGAACACCGTCATACATAACAGAACAACTCAAGGCTCTAGACATTTCAGTATTTTTTGAAGATACAATTCAAAATTTACCTGAAAATATAGACCTGGTGGTTTACACACCGGCTATTCCACAATCGAACGAACAATTAAGGTATTTAAAAGAAAAAAATATTCCAGTAAAGAAAAGAGCTGAAGTTCTTGGACTAATAACAAAAAACACTTTCACTATTGCTGTTGCAGGCACACATGGCAAAACAACCACATCATCTATTATATCTCACATTTTAAAGGTTGCTCAAATCGACTTTATGTCATTCATGGGAGGCATTTCTAAAAATTACAACAGCAATTTCTTAATTGGAGAAAAAAATGACATTATAGTTGTAGAAGCCGATGAATACGACCGCTCGTTTCTTCATTTACATCCTGATATTGCAGTAGTTTCAGCCATGGATGCAGATCATCTCGACATCTACGGGACACATGAAAATATGATTGAAAGCTACAATCAATTTATATCACAAATTAAAAACAATGGCAGTCTGATAATTAAACACGATACTTTAAAATATGTAAGTAATCAGACAGTTAAAACATTAAGTTATAGTTTAGAAAAAGACAGTTGGTATAAAGTTGAAAATATAAGAACAGATAATGGCTCCTATATTTTTGATATACATTGCAAGGATACTGAAAAAACAAATGATATTGTCCTTCACATAGGAGGCAGGCATAATATTGAAAATGCAGCAGCAGCAATAGCTGCCTGTAAAACAGCAGGCGTTAATAATGAAGTTATTAAGAAAGCCATTGCTTCTTACACAGGTGTGATGAGACGCTTTGATGTGCGCATAAAAAATGAAAATTTAATTTACATAGACGATTATGCACACCATCCCGAAGAGTTGAAAGCCTTTATACTTTCAGTAAAAGAACTTTATCCTTCCAAAAAAATCACAGGCATTTTTCAACCCCATCTGTTTACACGCACACGCGATTTTGCAGTGGGTTTTATTAACAGCCTGGAACTTCTTGATGAGATTATTTTATTGGATATTTATCCGGCAAGAGAGGAACCTATTGAAGGTATTAATTCACAGATGTTGCTTGACAAAATCAGCAATAAGGATAAAATGATATGCAGCAAAGAAAACCTTATAGAAGAATTGCTTAAAAGAAAAACTGATATTGTTCTGACTATGGGTGCGGGGAACATAGATGCATTGGTGGGGCCCATAGAAAAGAGTTTTAATAATATATTAAAATACATGTAATTAAAAATGAATAAAAAGTTAAAAAAAATACTGATTATTTCGGGATGGATATTGATTATCTGTTTAGTATCATTTTTAATATATACAGCACAGAACAGGCAAAAGAATCTAATATGCAAGCGATTATTAATCAATCAGGATTCAATCAAGACATTTTCATTTGTCAATAAAATTCAAATTTTCAATCTGATACGCGATTCCATAGGCACTATTGAAGGCAAGCCCATGAAAGCCATAAACATCCAAAAGATAGAAAAAACGCTGGCACTTATTCCCTATCTGAAAAACATCACTGTTTACAAAACTTTGCAAGGTGAAATTAAAATAGATTTGAGTGAAAGAAAGCCGATTGCCCATGTTTTTACCAAAAACAATGAAACTTTTTATATAGACGACGAGGGCATACTTATACCGACAAGCCCTATTTATACATCGAATGTATTAGCAGTTACAGGAGAAATATATGAACCTTACTCGAAGTTAATGGATTTAAAAAATCCTGCTTCAATTAACAATTATCCAAAGTTATATAAGTCGTACATTATTTCACAATATATTTCGAAGGATGAATTCTGGAGTGCCATGATAGATCAGATAAATTTAAACCGAAGAGGCGAATTAGAATTGATTCCGAAAATGGGAAAGCACAGGATTATTATGGGCAATATTGATAATCTGGACAAAAAATTTTACAATCTTATGGTTTTTTATGAAAAAGTGTTAAATAAAATTGGCTGGGATACTTACGAAGCCATTAATCTAAAATTTAACGATCAAGTAGTATGTACAATTAAAAATAAATTATAATATGGAAAATTCAGAAATATTTGTAGGCCTTGATTTAGGCACAACAAAAATTGCTGTAATCGTTGGCAGACGCAACGAACATGGTAAAATTGAAATTTTAGGTTATGGCAAATCGGAATCTATTGGCATCATGCGTGGCGTGGTGGCCAACATCGACAAAACAGTAAGTTCAATACAAGCTGCCATTGATGAAGCCGAAAAAACATCGGGTGTTGAAATTAAGCAGGTAAATGTTGGCATTGCGGGAAACCATATAAAAAGCATTCAACACAGAGGCAACATCATGCGCAATTCGGAAGAAGAAGAAATCAAAGAAAAAGACGTTGAATCGCTGATTGAAAGCATGTATAAGCTGGCTATGCAACCCGGTGATGAAATAATTCATGTCATTCCGCAGGAATACATTATTGACAAAGAAATGGGAATAAAAGACCCCATAGGCATGTGTGGTTCTTGTCTGGAAGGGAATTTTCATATAATAACAGGACAGGTATCAGCCATCAGAAACATACAAAAGTGTGTGGGTAAAGCAGGTTTAGAAATAAAAGAATTGATACTTGAACCTTTGGCATCGGCAGAAGCAGTATTGAGTGATGAAGAGAAAGAAGCCGGTGTTGTATTGGTAGATATTGGAGGTGGAACAACAGATATTGCCATCTTCCACGATCATATACTGAGACATACAGCTGTTATACCATTTGGAGGAAATGTCATAACAGATGATATCAAAGAGGGTTGTTCAATCATTAAAAATCAGGCAGAGGCATTGAAAGTGCGCTTTGGTTCGGCTTTATCGAGCAACAATAAACATGAAGAAATTGTATCAATACCTGGACTGAGAGGAAGAGATCCGAAAGAAATTTCATTGAAAAATCTGGCAAGTATCATACAAGCCCGTATGGAAGAGATTTTGGCTTATGTTGATTATGAAATAAAAAATTCGGGATATGGCAATAAATTAATTTGTGGGATAGTGCTGACAGGAGGTGGTGCGCAGTTGAAAGATATCAAGCAACTGACAGAATATGTTACCGGTATGCAAACACGTATAGGCTACCCCAATGAACATTTGGCCAACAGTACTTTTGAAGAAATAACATGTCCGATGCATGCAACAGGAGTAGGCTTAGTGCTAAAAGGAATACATCATTATGAAGTAAAAAAGGGTTTTGAAAAAACCAAAGACAAACCTGTTAAAAAAGAAAGACAAGGTTTATTTGACAGAATATTAAATAAAAGCAAATCATTTTTTGATGAAGATGTTAATGTTTAATCCATAATAATTAACAATTTGTATGAATAATTGTTAGTAAATATTTCTTAAAAGCCCAACATACAACCATATTAATTAATTATTTTTAAACCCTTAAATACCATGAGTAATACAGAAAACCAAAACAAACCAAATTCATCGCTCAATTGGCCTCCTAATCAGGCTTCAAGAAGCGATAACAACAGTATTAATTTAAATAGCAAAGTGGAAAATATGATTAAATTTAATGCACCAAAAAATCAATCGTCAATAATAAAAGTCGTTGGTGTAGGTGGTGGCGGCAGCAATGCAGTCAACCACATGTATAAACAGGGGATAAAAGACGTTGATTTTATTGTATGCAATACTGATGCACAAGCATTGGATGTAAGTCCGGTGCCTACTAAAATTCAGTTAGGATTGAGTCTTACTGAAGGACGCGGTGCGGGATCGCTGCCTGAAGTTGGTAAAAATGCAGCCATAGAAAACTTAGATGAAATTAAAAACATTTTATCGAAAAACACCAAAATGCTTTTCATTACTGCCGGTATGGGTGGTGGTACAGGAACCGGTGCGGCTCCCGTCATAGCTGCAGTTTCTAAAGAAATGGGCATACTTACAGTAGGCATTGTAACCATTCCTTTTTCTTTTGAGGGTAGAAAAAGAAGATTGCAGGCAGAAGAAGGTATAAAAGAATTGCGCAAACATGTTGATTCACTTTTAATTATTTGCAATGACAAATTAAGGCAGTTGTATGGTAATCTGGAATTGTCAAAGGCATTTTGTGAAGCCGACAACGTATTAACTACTGCAGCGAAGGGTATAGCAGAAATCATTACCATGCCCGGTTATATTAATGTTGACTTTGAAGACGTCAGAACAGTAATGAAAGACAGTGGCGTTGCCATTATGGGTGCAGGCAGTGCAGAAGGCGAAGACAGGGCTACCGAAGCCATCAAACACGCTCTTTCATCCCCACTTCTTAACGATAATAATATAAAAGGTGCAAGCGATATACTTCTTTATATTTCTTCTGGCGAAAAAGAAGTACTCATGGACGAAATAGCCGAAATAACAGACTATATTCAACATGCAGCAGGCTCAACCGCCGAAGTTATTTGGGGTAATGGCTATGATCCTTCATTAGGAGATAAAATTAGCATCACACTTATTTCAACAGGTTTTGAAAGCAGTAATGGTGTTGATTATACACCAAAAGATAAAGAACAAGCCAAACCAAGAATACAAGTACTTAATCCTATAGAGGAGAAAAAAACAGAAGAGAAAAAAGAACCTGTTTTCCAATACAAACCTGAGGTAAAAGTTGATCCTCAAACTGATTTTACATTAAAAGAAGTTGCTGTTGAAAATCCTGAAATGGTTATTAAAAATAGCTATATAGAAGAAAAAGTAGTTCCGGAAGACAATATTATAGAACAAACAGAGGATGGTTTTAAGTTGTACACTAAAACTCAAACTCAAGAAATACCACAGGAAAATAAAGTTATAACTAAAACTATAGAACCTGAGGTAAGTCAAACTTTTTCCAATGCTCAACAATCGGATATGTTTGTCAGTGAAGTCAAAAAGATCAGTGAGGAAGTGCCAGGTGTAGAGATAATGAATGATGACAACCAACAATTAGACAGGTTGAACAAAAAAAGGCAGGATCATTTAAAAGAGCTTAGTATCAAACTTAAAAATCCTAATGCACTTGCAGAATTAGAGAAAGTACCTGCCTACAAAAGAAAAGAAGAAAATCTACCTGAAATACCTCATTCTTCTGAGTCTCAGATTTCTAAGTATTCTTTATCTATGGGCGATGACGAAAACTCAAAGCCACGTTTAAGTGCAAATAATTCATTTTTACACGAAAAGCCAGATTGATTTTCAGGCAAGACAGACATCATAAACATTTAATATTTTTTTTATGGCTTTAATAGATACAATTAATAATGATATCAAAGCAGCAATGCTTGCAAAGGATAAAGAAAAGCTCGAAGCACTGCGTGCAGTGAAAGCGGCATTACTTATTGTCAACACATCGGGAGAAGCAATTAATGAGGATGGCGAATTGAAACTCCTTCAAAAACTTGTAAAACAAAGAAGAGAAGCTGCTGATATTTATATTAAAAACGGACGTCAGGAGCTGGCAGATGTTGAACTTTCGCAGGTTCAATTTATTGAAGCCTATCTGCCAAAACAAATGAGCATGGAAGAGTTAAAAGCCATTATTGAAAAAATAATGAAAGATGTTAATGCCAGCAGTATTAAAGACATGGGCAAAGTGATGGGCACTGCGTCCAAACAATTGGCAGGGAAAGCTGACAATAAAGCTATTTCTGAAATTGTTAAGGAACTGCTGGGCTAAAATAAAGGTTTAAAAATAATGAAAAAGCCTTCGTGAGAGCGGGGGCTTTTTTTTTGAGCAGTGAGCAGTGAAGAGTGAACAATGAGCAGTCCTTCATACACATTTTAAAATACAACAAAAGATGCTTTATAAGTTGCATTAAATCAATAAGATAGAATTTAATAAGGCTTTAGTTTATAAATGCGTGGTTATTAACTTATCGTAGTAACTATTAATCTTTCTGTATTTGGCTAAGGTATTAGTATTCGTAATGCTTATTTCAATCATATCTTTTAAGGCTACTTTA
>Ga0172368_10001404_pt1 | contig 33100 bp, 22 predicted proteins | sample Lak11m_FD_114540 | JGI IMG/M metagenome (GOLD analysis project Ga0172368, IMG submission 114540) | Freshwater microbial communities from Kabuno Bay, South-Kivu, Congo - kab_022012_11m | ecosystem: Environmental > Aquatic > Freshwater > Lake | place: Democratic Republic of the Congo: South-Kivu...
GAGTACGAAACTCGCACGCCGCCGCATAAAAAAAATATATCATTAAAAAAACCTTAGGCAACAAAGAAGCAGTGCGTTGGCTGAATTGCAAGGTTTTTGACAAAAAAAATACTACCTGCTGCAAGCCAAAATAAAAATCAAAGAAAGCAACAGTGTGGAGATTTTTTTTGCAAAACCTGAAGGCATGACCTTGCAAGAGCGTTTGGCAGCTTACCTTTGACTAAGGTTTTATTAATGAATGAGGAAATTGAAAAGGGGTTATCAAAATATATTTTTTATTCCTTGTAATCAAAGGGTGGTTGGGTGGGGGTTGGTGGACGATGGGTTTTTGGCGTGTGTTTTTGATTTAGCGAAAGGAAAAGAATTGGGCTGCGGAAGTATTGGAGCAGCTTAATTAAGTGTGGCTTGAACAATTGTGAAATGAGCGACTGCAACGAAATGGAGTGTACATCGCGAAGCGTGGCACGTAATGGAGTGCAGGGAAGCGAAATGAACATTTGTGAAAGCTTAGGATTTCAAAAACCATGACAAAAACAGCAGGGTTTGCAAGAGTGGAGATTCTTCTGTATTTAAAAAACTTTAGGTGGGTAAGGAAGTGAAAAGCAATCGTGGGGCGTGCCTGAATGGACATGAAGCTGAATGTTTTTTTTGGGACAAGCAGATGGCATCGGTGAGTTGGTGTGCCAAAAAAACATGAAGAGGACGGTGATAACCGAACTGCACGCCCAGAAGGGTTGGCAGGCGAGCGGTTGGGGGCTGGCATGAGTTTTTGCTTATGCTGTTGGGTAGCGGTGTGAGCAGGAAAAAAGCAGCGGACAGTTTAGGATGGAACAAAGCTGAAAGCTGCAATACCGCCGAAAAGGATTGATGGCTTGTGTGCAAAGGCTATTAGGAGTGAAGTGAACGAAACCGAAATGAAATGTAGCGTTGCTGTAACGAAGTGAAAGCGTCAGCGAAATGTAATGCAGGTGTAGTGAATGAACTGCTAATACCTTTTTCGGTGGATACCATTAACTTTATTTTCAAACGAAAAACTTATTGCTGCTTACAGCTTTGTATTGCGGTGGCACTGTTCTGCTGATTTGTGAGGTGGAAAAACCGATACGAAGCGTTGATTGCAAAAACCATGACAGCCCTGAAGCATTGGCGTGTGGTAACAAAGTGCGGTGGCTCTCAGGTGGGCTGGCAATGCGGCTATTTAACATAATGCCACATTATAACTGACTTTTGCGTTAAATAATTTATACCGCTTTCCTGCAAAAGTTTTATAATGTTCATTATGTTAAAATAGCTTTGGGTTGTTTTTTTTCTGGCACAAGCGAAACGGTGGTGGCGGTTGGAGTGTAGCGTTTTTTTGCTTCTGTGTTGTTGGAATAGCGCTTTGCAAACCGCAATGTAGTTTACGGAATGAGGATTTGCAATGGGCTATAGTGTGATTGCTTTGCAAAAAATGTGACAGAAGAAAACAACAGAAGGGAAGGCGTGGGGAATGCAGCAAAAAGGCCACGCGAGCCCCGTAACTATTCTATCATAGTGAGGGGCTGGGATTTATTCGCTGAATGATTTGATTATAATTGGTGCTCATGAACCTGCTTTATCAGGTTTTTGATGCATGAGGGAAATGTTAATAAATTATAATAATTGATTTCATTTTTTCTTCTATAATTATGTTTCATCTAAAATTTTAAAAAATATGGAAAATCCTTAAGAAATAATAATCGAGAGACTTAACAACATTGAAAGTTTATTAAAAGAAATTCATACAAATAAGTTTTCACCTACTGGAATTTCAGCAGCTAATAATGGAGTATTAAATATGAAATAGGTAGCACAATTTCTCAGCATTAGTGTAACTGCTTTATGTAAATACACATCTGAAAAAAACCTGTCTTATTATAAAACTAGTAAGAAAAATTATTTTAAAAAAACTGAACTTTCAGAATGGCTCACTAAAAAAAGAGAATGGACGAAAGATGATATTGAAAAGGAAGCTACAAATTATATTCTAAAAAATAGAAAAATAAAAATGTAAGATAATAGAAAAATAAAAATGTAAGATAATGGTTGTAAAAAATAATATTTTAGCAACATAAAATATACTTAGTGCCGACTTGGTGCCGACTTAGTGCCAGTTTTATTATTTTTGCAGTGATATTGCTCAAAAACAAGAGGATATAATGCAAAGGTAATTAATCTTGCTTTTACTGTTATGTTAATCTGTGTGGGGATCGCTGTATTTTCATGCAAATGGGATGATAAAAGGACTGTAAAAAACACCTTAACTTTTCATTAAAAATATCAAGTTTTTAAGACATCACTTGAGCCAAACAGCAATAAAAAATTACATTTTTAGAAAATAAAATGAATAATTTAACAAAAAAACGAAAGTAATCGAAATTTGTTTATTTTTGTGTTTATGAAAAGTAACCCTTTAGTACTACAGGATGATTTTATTACAGCTTTAGCAAAGAGTTACAATATTTTGGATTATACTCCAAAATTAAGGAAATTAGCCACTTCTGCGGGTTTTTATACAGAAAACTTTACTAAAAAAGAACTACACAAAACAATAAATGATGTTATTTACAATAACTATAAAGGTGAAGTAACCATAAAAGCATTATTAGTACAATTTTTCAAAAATAAAAATGTAACTGCATCGTTTGAAATAAAAGTTAATAGTAGTAGAATTGATTTTTTAACTATTAATGGCGAAACCAAAAGTTACGAAATTAAATCTGAATTAGATAATCTTTCTAAACTGGTAAAACAAACAGAAGATTACACAAAAGTTTTTGAGTATAATTATATTGTAATTGATGAAAAACATTATACAAAAGCAAAAGAAATATTGCCGGATGGATACGGTATAATAATTTTAAGAAATAGAAAATTAGATACAGTTAGAGAAGCGAAAAAAAATGATATGCTTTGTATGGAAATGCAATTAAATTTGTTTACACAGAGAGAATTAAAAATGCATTTTAAAAATCAAACAGGAAACAAAATAAAAATTATTAAAGAATGTACCGGAAAAGAGATTAACAATGAGCTTAAAAGTATGTTGAAAAAACGTTATGAAATAAATTGGAGTTTCCTTAAAAATAACTTGAATAATATATTTGCTATTGATTATCAATATTTCTTTTATCATAATATTGAACCAAATATTATTTATCAGGCTAATTAATATTACCACTAATAATTAATTGCTTAATGCAATGCAAATAATGCTCTATTGAAATCCGCTTAAATTTAGCCTGACTTTTACCATTGTCCTCGCCTGTATTTATTTTCTGGATTATTGACCAACCAAGATTATCAGTATTAAGAAAATTAGAATTATTGTTATTCATTTGAGAAATAATGTCGGAATTTAAAAAAGCCGGAATAATTGTATTTTTAAACTCAGATAATTCTTTTAATTCACTGTTAAATCCATAGTACAAATTATCAACTGGATTATAAATTACAAAACCTGGGCTAATCGTACCACCACTACTTAACTCATCTTTCTTTATACCCGCATAATCGCCAAATGCATTCATATTCAAAGGAGAAGATTTAAATGTATCTTTTAGAAAATTATCAGCTTCGGTAACAACAGCACCGTGAATTAAACCCTTATTTTGAACATCTTTGTTAATTGCACTACAAAGAGCAACTTTATAACAAGTTAATTTGCTAATTTCTAAAGATTGAATTTTTTTCAAAACATTTGAAGTGCTTGGAGTATCGTAATCATAAATTAAAATATCATCAGCAGTAATAATGTTTTTTATTTCTTTTATATCTTCATCAAAACCATTAACAAATAATCTAAATGCAAGATTTGTAAAATTTGGTCTTAAAATATCGGCTTGACTTTTTAATGTGTTTGACTCGCCTGTTTTGAGCAACAATGAAGAAATAACAGGAATTACTTTTTCTTTACAATTTAAAAAATTATTAAAAAAAGATGTGCGATTATAGAGGTTTGATAAATATTTCATATCGAATTTAATAACCTCTTTTGACATAGCATTACTACGCTTTAAATAGGTTGGCAAATCAATTAAAACTTTTGTAGCTGTTATTGAATTTATAATACCTTCCCAAATAACATTTATATCTTTATTATTGTCAAGCCTATCTTTTTCTTTTATTATTTCAATCATTGGGAAAATTTTATCACCAAAATCAAAAGATTTAAGAACTATTAATTCCTGTTGCCTTGCACGAAATGTTGGCATGTATAAAAAATTATATGGCATATTCTAAAATTTTTAAGTTTATAATTTGTTGTAATTCTTCTTCCATAGGGATATTATCATCATCAGTAAAAATAAGCTCTTTAGTTAGATAATCAATGAAATGGTTGTATTCTCTAACCAACCACTCATATTTTATATGAATTTGTTCTTTTTTTTCTGAATGTTTTAAATTTTGCAATACTGATTTACGAAATGTTTCAAGATATTCGTACTTATTTTCAGTATTGATGATATTAAAGAAAATGTTTAAAAATTTTATTTCACAACTGGTACTAATCAGATTACCTTCTGTGAATAAATCGGAATATTCAAAATCTTTTTCATTTGCGTAACTTTCAGCCAACTTTACAAAATTATCCGATAAAACGATTCTTGGGTAAATAGCTTTTGTACCTTCTATTTCATAAGCAGTTGCTAAAGGGATTCCAACAGCTATAAGTTTTTCATCAATAAATTTCCCAACATCAATACCCCCACGAAGGAAATAACCTTTTGAAGCAAAAGCATAAAAAAGATCGCTAATTTTTAAAAGAACTTTAGGAAGTAAGGATTTATCGGAAAGATAGTCAACAGTAATGCAGATATTATCACTAAACAAGTAATAATTTAGGTTTTCTTTATCAAGTGTAGAAACAACATCTTTAAAGGTATTAATAAAATCATTGACTTTTTTGGAATAATAATACTCACTACCATCATCTATATTTTTGAGAGCTTCTTTCTCAAATTCCTTTAACTTCTCTTTGAAACCTAAAACATCAATAAAGATTACGACTCTATCCTGATATATGTATTCAAAATTTTCTTGCATTTATGTATATCTATTATTTTTCTTTATACTACAAAACTATATTATAAAATTTACAAACTATAAATACATGAGAATTAATTTTATTTCTTACTCAACGCAATATTTATAAATTCCTCATGATTGCTCACACATACAAGTTTTACGTTGCTGTTGGTTTGGGTTGCTAATTCTTTGAAATGGGCTTTGCCACATTCAATTTTGCCCTGTTCGGCTGGGCGTAAAAATTCAAAACCCATAGAGCCCTTGCTTTCGACTACAAAAAATAATTGTTCTTCTCCGTCAAGTTCAAATAATACAGCCCAGTCGGGGTTATAGGTGCCGAGGGGCGTATCTATTTTAAACCAATCGGGGAGTTTCGTATAAACTTTTACATTGTTGTTCTTTTCAAATTCCTGTGCTAATGCCGATTCTATGCCACTATCATAAACAACATACTCAAAAGGCGATTTGGTGCTTTCCTGCATGTTCTTTTTTAAATAGCCGGTGAGTGTTTCGTTTTTAAACAATTCCTGGGAGTAATAATCATTATCGCCAATTTTTTTGTAAACAATGCCGTCAATTATATGTAAACGCCTTTGTTCATTAATAATGTCTATGCAGCCCTCAATGTATTTTTGCGGATTGATTTTGAAAAAATCAAGATTGGTGCAGCTTGTAAGAATTTTAACAATGGATTTTCTGGTAAGTTGTGTTTCGTTTTGCAGGTAACTTACAATGTCGGGAAGTACCTCTACGTGCTCATTGATTACGCTGTATTCACTTTTTTCATCAGTTGTGAGTAAACCGCCTTTGGTTACATGAATATCAACCTTATTGTAAATGAGTTTGCCACGACTGACTACTAAACGTTCGTTGATATTTTTTATACAGGCATCTATCAGTTTCTGTGCATCGAAGTTTACGGAATAGGTAGTGCGGAATTTTATATTATCCCAGAGTGCCAAAAATTCTGCGTTATCTAAAATGTGTTCTTTTACTTTTATGGTTTTCTTATCGTCGTGTTTTTTAATTTCGAGTTTACCGGCTGTTTGTTTCAGGGTTTCTATTATCTGACTTTTTATATGTTCTTCAAATTCCTGACCTAAATCAACGGTATTGTTTTTTAAATCTTCACGCAATGAATCCTGAACTTTACCTTTCTGATTAATATAGCCCTTTAATGTGAAGAAATTAAAGAGTTCGGTGGATTTTTCCTGACCCAGAAAAACAGGTTCGTTGCCGTGTATATCTATAACCACATTGTTGAAACTATGATCCTGTAATAATCCGAAAACAATGCCTGTTTCTTTTTCCATTTCTTTTTGCAAACCATCTACAAAACTTTCGTAAGATTCGCTTGCCATTACCGTGAGTTTATTTACAGTAAACCCTTTTACTCTTTCACCCTCCTGATTTACTGCCAAACGCAAGCCCCTGCCAATTTCCTGACGGCGGCGAATTTCGGAAGCCCCTGCCTCTTTGAGTGTGCAAATCTGGAAAACATTGGGATTGTCCCAGCCCTCTTTTAATGCAGAGTGCGAAAATATGAACCTTAATTTTGAATCGAAGCTCAATAGTTTTTCTTTGTCTTTCATTATAAGGCTGTAGGTATCTTCATCTGCACTTACTGCGCCGCTGGTGTCTTTATAACACTCAAATTTCTCTTTTTTGTTACTTGCTTTTGAAACTTTATCTATTGAAAAATATCCGTTGTGTACCTCTTTTGCTTCAGAATCAAAATCTTTTATTTCCTTGAATAATGAACTGTACTTAGTTTTTTTAATGAGTTTTTTGTATTCTTCTTCAAACATATTTGCATAGTCCCCATTTGTAGCGTTGCCCTCTGCATCGTAGATTCTATAATGTTTTACTGCATCAATAAAAAACAGACTGAGTACTTTTATGCCCTTTGGATTCAGAATTAATTCCTTGTCTAAATGTTCCTCAATAGTTTTTTTTATCTGCATTCGTTTAACCAGTGAATCGTCAACGGAGCCGACTGTTTGCCCTAATTTTATTTCGAGGTCGTTTGAAAATTCAATGTATTCGTTATCGGTGGCAGTATAAATATTACGCACCAGGTAATCGGAATATTGAGCAAGTTTTGTAACCTGTAATAAATCGTCGTTTTTCTTAACTTCTTTAATGGCACGGGTTGCGCTGCCATCTTTGGCTTTTATATCTAATTCGAGTTTTGCTGTGATACCGTTTTTATTGCTTACAGATACTAATTTTATGTATGCACCGCTGCCTGCTGCATCATCAACTTTTATTGAGGCAACCTCTATTTCTTTTACAAGCTGGCGGTTGTATGCATCTACCGCATCGAGCTTATACATTAAATTTACTTTTTCTTTGTGTGTGGCTGAGTAACGCAGCAAAGTAAGGGGTTTGAGGTTTTTTACTGAACGCTTTGCCAGTTCTGTGCTCATTGTACTTTGAGGCTCGTCAATAATGACCACAGGACGGGTATTCTGAATTAGTGAAATGGGTTTATAGCCCAATTTATCATTGTATTCGAGTAAAATACGGGTTGCTTTTTTGCCTGTATCGTCAAGGTCTTTGGCAAAAGCCTGAATGTTTATGACCATAATCTGCAACTTGGGATTTGTTGCAAAATCACGAATTTCGCTGAGGCGGGAACTATCGTAAATAAAATATTTGTAAGGTATGTTATTGTAATGTTCTCGAAAATGTTCTTCGGTTATCTGTAATGATTTGTAAACACCTTCTTTAATAGGAATAGAGGGAACAACAATAATAAATTTTGTAAAACCATATTTGCGATTCATTTCCATAATGGAACGCAGGTAAACATAAGTTTTTCCTGTGCCTGTTTCCATTTCTATTGAAAAATCGAGGGTGTTTTTATCAAGCTCTTTATCGGTGGAAGGTTTAAGACCATTGCGTAATTGGGCTTTCTGAACATTTTCGAGAATTTTTGATTCCGCAAGGTTTATTTTATTTGCATAGCCAATTTGATTTAATTCCAATGTGCCTTGTTTAGCAATATACTCAGGGGAATAAACAGTAAAGTTTGAGGAGCACACTTCCTGACCGCTGAAAATATCTACTACAGCATTTATAGCATCACGCTGGTACTCTAATCCACTTTCAAATTTTATTTTCATTCTTAAAATTATTTTGTGAGTTAAATACTGTTTGCTTCTTCAATACCGTACTGCCTTAAAATCTGAATGCTGTTTGTTTTTGCAATATCATCTGCAAAGCCATTGTCTTTGAACAATGCCCTGCATGTGGCAGGCTGCAATTCTTCTTTCCATTTCCCTATTTCTTCGGCTACCTGAGTAGTGATATTATCGGACAAACAAACGAATAAAACACCGGCACCAATACAAAATACTTTGCAGGAATTAATTGTTTTTTCGGTGATGGGAACGGTTAAATCTAAACCGTATTTGAGTAATACTTCATAAAGAATATCATCTTCGGAACGGTCGGATTTTATATTGTTTTGCGAATTGAAAAGATTTTGTTCAAGATTATCTACACCGCCATCCCATGCTGTGATATTGGAGCTATCTAATTTCAAAACTTTAAAACCAATGTCGAGGGTATTTCCTTTTTGAGTGAACAAATTTGGATTTGATTCTTTACTAATTTGCTCACCAGCACGGCGAATGCGCTCCTTACAGATACTTGCAATATTTTTGTAACCTGCTTTGTATGCATCACTTTTTTCATCAGTTGGTTCTGGTAATTGTACACAAATAAATTTTCTTTTACCACCATCTTCTGCATTAATCTGCATTACTGAATGCGCAGTTGTTCCAGAGCCAGCAAAAATATCCAAAATTAAACAATCAGTATTAATTGAAGTTGATACTTTTAATAAAAACTTAATTAAAGAAATTGGTTTTGGGAAGCTAAAAACTTTTTCACTAAATAATTTAGAAAAATCTTTTGTCCCATCTTGTGTCATACCAATTTCTTTTGGAAAAAAAGTACTTACTGGAACATACCCAAACATATCACCCGCTTTCTGTTGATCTTCATTTTTAAAATAGCGCAATACTGGGTTTGAAATTTTTAAAAAATCATAATCACCTGGAAAAACTATTTTGTTTTCAGAATAAAATTGCTTGAAAGATTCTTTTGTCACTCTCCATACAGCATTTGGGTTTACAGGGTATTCAGCACCATTTTTGGGATTAATTATAGTAAAATTACTATTTGGCCTTTCTTCGGCAGTTCTTTGCGTGGACATATCATGAATACGCCAAGGATTATCAGGAAAATCAGGAGTTTCATAATATTTACGTTCATTACCTCCGATACAAGCAATAAATTCATCAGATTTAGCATAGCAAATCAACCATTCAAAATCTTGTGAAACACCAAAAGGAACATCAGACTTAGCAGTTCTTTTGCGCCAAGGAAATATTGCAATAAAGTTTTCTTCCCCAAATATTTCATCGCATAATTTACGAAGATTTGTAACTTCGTTATCATCAATACTTATAAACAAAACACCAGCTTCGGTTAACAGATTATGAGCTAATTTTAAACGAGGATACATCATACTAAGCCAATTGCTATGAAAGCGGCCATCTGATTCTGTATTCGTACTTAACTTTTTTCCTTCTTCATCTGCTTGTTTTGTTAAAGTGAGATAATTTCCCAAGTTATCTGTATAGTTGTCTTTATAAACAAAATCATTACCCGTATTGTATGGAGGATCGAAATACATCATTTTGATTTTACCTGCGTAGCTTTTTTGGAGTAGTTTTAATACTTCGAGGTTGTCGCCCTCAATAAATATATTCCCGGTTGTGTCCCAATCTTTACTTTCTTCTTTGCATGGCCTTAATGTGGCAGTGCTGGGCTTGTTGGCTTCTTTACGGGCTTCGTTTTTGCCTGCCCAGGTGAAACGGTAATATTCTTCGCCTGTTTCTATTTCTTCATCCAGCAGGGCTTTTAATTCCTGCATGTCTATTTTACCCTCTTTAACAATGGTTGGAAAAAGCTGCTTGAGCGTTTCGATATTTTCTTTAACTATATCTGCACTTTGACTGAGGGGATGACCTTTGGTGATTTTTTCCATTTTAGTTGAATGTTGATAGTTGTTAGTTGATAGTAATTTGTTTTTCGATTTTTTTTATTTCTTTCTTTTTTTCCTGAATTGCAGCATTTAATTTAACCTGTATGTTAAGCTGCGATTCTTTTATTGCCTGATTTTGCAAATTTAAAATTTCGGAATTTAAAAGAGCAATTTTTTCAATATGAATTACATCTTGTTTACTACGAGAAATTTTATGTATAGTATATGAACCCGTTATTTCTGCTGCCTGCAAAGCAATTAAGCGACTTGTAAAACTGTCGAAAAAAGTTTTCAGGTTTTGTTTATCCAATAGAGAAAAAGCAAGGCTTTTGATGAATTGCTTTTGTTTGTTGGTGGGTGCTGAAATGCTTATATTCTCAGTAAAGTAATATTTTTCGATGGTGCGTTTTGAAGCATCGTTTTGATTCATGCGTTTATCGCAGGTATTCAAAACAAAAACAACGCTGCTATAAATGCAAAGCAAAATATGATATGGTATGTATTTCTGAATTATTTCGGCAATTCTCTGTTTATACTTATCGAAATCATCATTATTTGAAAGTACAGATATTATTACCACTTCTTCATAAACTGACTGTTCATGTGTGCAGGCAGAAATATTTGAATTATCGGGTTTAACAGAAGCAAGCCAGTCAATTTGAGTAATAACAGAAAAATCATCAAGTAATTTTTTATCGGCTGCCGTTAATTCAAAATTACGTTTAAAAAATGCTTTGGTAATTTTTTTGTTTACCAAGCAGGAATCGGGGATTTGAAGTATGGTTGTTAGTTGTTGGTTCATAGTTGTTAGTTGCGGGGCTTTAGAGTTTGGTAATAATTTATAAAGCCATTTAATAACTTTTTACATTCTGTTATTTCGGTAATAATTTTATCGCAATGTTCTTTACTTAAAAATTTTTGGTCATAACAAATTAAAATTTGTGTTTCCAATTCATATAATGAACCCCGTGCAATAAAAAGAAATTGTAATGTATCTTTTGAAGTATTACGTCCGCAACCTTCGGCAATGTTTGAAGGAACTGAGACAGCAGCACGGCGAACCTGTGCCGTAATGCCAAAAATTTCATCTTTAGGAAAATCCTTTGTAAGCTCATAAACCTGCGTTACAAGCGACCTGCCTTTTTTCCAAACATCTAATTCGTAATAATTCATTTTCTTTTCCATCAACTATTAACATTCAACATTTAACTATTTTATTATGAGAAATGATACTAATTCAAGAGGAACGTCAGAACTTTTGCTTGTTATTTTAGTGCCTCCAGGGACAGCCAATGAATTTAAACCTAATTCATCATTTACCCCTTTTATATTTTCAATTGCTTTATCAAGCAGAACAGCATAAGTATTCATAATACGTCCGCTTTTAGTTTGCTGGTTAAATTCAGAAATAAGATTTGCAGCTATTTCATTTCTGCCAAGACAAAGTTTTTTAAAATAATCCAAACAACGCTTAGGATTACTGCCCGGAATAAATATATCGCCATCGAGGTTCACATAACAAAGAGCATAAGGATATATAGCATTATTATTAAATACATCATCAGAAGACATGTTTATTTCTTTAAAGCAAAAAATAACGCCTTTCTGACCGTCTGATAAATTATTTAAAGTAATTGAGAATATTCCCTGAGGCGTTAAATTAAAAATTTCTTTTTCTTTAGCGGAAATGCGGTCGGCATCTATTTTAAAATCATTGAAAGTTAAATCGGTGATTGATATACCCCCTTCAATATCTTCCAAATCAAGCACCTTATTTTGCAATTGTTTTAATTGTTTTTTACGATATTCCAAATCCTGTTTCTGATTGGCTGTTTCATCAATAATATTGTCGTCGCCGGTAGCAGAAACATCTAAAATCTGCATTCTTCCTTTAACTCTGCCAATTAAATTAATGTAACTATCAAGATCAAGATTAGGGAAAAAATTAACGAGTTGTATTTTATTATTTACAGAGCCAATGCGGTCAATACGACCGAAACGCTGTATTATACGTACAGGGTTCCAGTGAATATCATAATTAATCAGGTAATCACAATCCTGTAAATTCTGACCTTCGGAAATACAATCGGTGCAAAATAAAATATCAATCTGGTTTTTTTCATCAGGAAAAATTAAATCTCTTTTTTTTGACAAAGGCGAAAAGTTAATAAGGATAGAACTTAATTGAGCCCTGCAGTTTGGCATATTAGTTTTATTTGTTTCGCCACCTGTAACCTGAGCAGAATACAAGCCTTTATCCAAAATCCATTCATTTAAATTATCGTACAAATATTTTACTGTATCAGCAAATGCGGAGAAAACGACAATCTTTTTATTTTTCGGATTTATAGGATGCTTAATTTTATTTGTAATAAGTTCTTTCAAATCCTTTAGCTTAGCATCCCGAGAGGGGTCAATAACTTTTGTTTGAGAGAGAATATTCTCCATTATTCTTTTATCATCGAGCAAATCTTCCCTGCATCTGATAAGGTCTATATCTTTTAAAAGCACTTTTATTTTTCCACCTACAAGCAAATCTTCAAGCTGGTCATCGTCAATCTCAATAGAATTAATGTCAATATCAAAATTATAATAATCATTTTTTTGAGCATTATCCATTTTTGAGAGCATGTCGTTTATCTGCTTCAACAGGGTTTCGAGAGTAAGGCGAAATGAATGTATTGAACTTTCCAAGCGTTTCAACAGGTTTACACGCATGAGGTGGATTAAACTTTCTTCACGATTAACCTGTTTAAACACATTGCCTTTAGAAGTTTTAGTGTCGTATTTATCTTCATAACTTTTAATTTTATCATCCCTTACATATAGTAAGGGAGCGTAAAATTTAAGGTTCAAGGCATTCAGCTGATTGTTTACTTTATCAATAGCCGGAAATTTACCCGAAGAATCAAAATCACAATATTTATTTAATGGTTTAAGGCGTTCAGGGAATTTTCCAATATCGCTGACATCATAATATTTCTGAATATGTTTACGAGAACGGGCTATTGTGAGCAAATCAAGGATTTTAAAGTAATCTCCGTTAAGACTGTTTACTAAAGAATCCCTGTCGCTTATTTCTTTTTTATTTGTTTTAAGCCATGCATTGAATTTTTGCTGTGCTTTACGGAGTGTGAGTTCAATACTGCCTATACCAAAATCATTTAATGCTTTATCGTCCTGTTCAGTAATAAAGGATATTTGATTTTTTATGTCGTTCATTCTTGTATTGACAGGAGTAGCGGAAAGCATGAGGACTTTTGTTTTAACGCCTGTTTTAATTATATCACGCATTAAACGCTGATAGCGGGTAATCGTTTCTTTTCTGGGGTCGTTATTACGGAAATTATGCGATTCGTCAATAACAATCAAATCGTAATTTCCCCAATTTATTGTTTCAAGGTTGATGTCGCCTGAAAAGCCCTTTTCTCTTGATAAATCGGTGTGGTTAAGTACGTCAAAATTCATTCTGTCTTTTGCAAGAATATTTCTCACATCGTTTTGGCTGTATATAATCCAGTTGTCACGCAGCTTTTTAGGACAGAGTACCAAAATACGGTCGTTGCGAAGCTGGTAATATTTCATAATTGCCAGAGCTTCGAATGTTTTACCCAAACCAACACTATCGGCAATGATGCAACCGCCATACGTTTCAATTTTATCAATGGCACCAAGAACGGCATCCTGCTGAAAGTTAAAAAGCATTTTCCAAACAGCAGATTCTTTGAAGCCAGTTTTTGTAAGCCTTTGCTCAGAAATATCATCAATGGTTTTATTCTGAAAAATACTGTTAAGCGTATATTTATATAAAAAATCAGGAGTATTATTTATCGTTGCTTTTTCAATTAAATTAAGTGCAAATTGTTTTACATCCTTTGAACCTGAAGCCCAAGCGTTATTAAAGATAGCAATATACTGATCGTTCTCATCTGTAAATTCATTGATAAAAACATTTAATCCTGATTTTAATAAACCAAGAGAAAGCAAATTAATATCATTGGGAACGATAGAAAAACAGGTTGTTTTATCCTTATTTTTAATAATAATAAACTTCTGACCGCCAATATTACCTGTACGAATATTACATTTTGATTTTATGAGTTCATTTGCTTTTTCAGCGTGATATTTTGATTTTAACTGAAAATAGTTTTTCCATTCTTTTGAATCATAACAAAACCTAATATCATTTTCAATATTGTTATTATCAATTAAAATATCTATTGATTTTGCCTTTAATAAATAATCAGAAAGTTCAAAAATTGCAGGAATGCTGAAATAAGTAGAACAAATGAATATTCTGGAATTTTCATTAATAACTGCTTTAAGTTCATCAAAAAGCAAAATATCCTGATTATTTATCAATTTCATAACAATAAAAAGTGTTTGGTTACCAATAAATTAAAGCGGAAGTTTGAAAATTTACATTGAAAACTGACAATAAATTAAGCAAACTTTTTTAACATAACCAAAAGTAGTTAAAAATGAAGAAAAACAAAGAAATAAATTACAGGGTAAAGTGGGTAAGTTAAAAAGGGAAAAAGAAAGGTATTTAAAGAATTTTTGAAATGGGTGTAAAAACGGTGTTAAAAATCAGCAATTTAACTGTAAAGACATGTGAATAGAAACAAGAAAAAAAAGAATTAGCGAAAACACCTTACCCACCTTACCCTATTTTCATAAAACAGAAAAATGGAACGTAATAGCAAAAAAAAACCTGCCAGTTGGCAGGACTTTTTTAAAATGGAGGTTTAAAAGGATTACCTCGTGTGTTTGAATCAACTTCTTCATAGCTTAGTTCTTTAACTGCCCATGTGTAAATACCGCCTTTCTTTGCTTTAATAAAACCATGCTTTTTGAGAGCTTTGCCAAGGCATATAAGCGAACCATTTGAAACATTGATACGACCTTTTTCAGAAAGTTTGGACATAATCTGTGTTGCAGAAAGGAAACAATTACATTCGTCCAATGATACCGGTTGAAACCATGCCAGTAAAAGTTCTTCTTCTGCTGTGCGAATCTGATATTTCTCGTTGTTTTCGGATAACTTACCAACTTCGCTTTTATCGAAGTAAAAACGATAACCTGCTTTCCACAAAGCCAATGCCTGAGCAAAAACCATGCGAATGTCGGTGTTATGATTGTACTCAATATCAGTAACCTCAAAGCAAAGAAAACGCCGTGAACCGGTGGAATCGTTCAGGAACTGACTTGTATTTACTGAGCCCATGAATGAAGCCCTGCGAATTAAACTTTCGTTGTTATGACCATAAGACCGGCGTATGCGTATAGCAGATTTAGTAATAATTTCTTTAAGTGTACCTATTTCGGTGCGGTTCATGTTTTCAAGTTCATCCATATTTATAAGCATACATTCTGAAATATGTATCAGCGTGTCTTTATTGTTAGGATTGATAGTGCCGGAAAAAAGGTATTGTAAAAGTTCAGGGGGACAAAGTTTTTCCATCCATGTTGTTTTTCCGATACCTTGAGGACCCGAAAAGATTATTGCAGTATGGTTAACAACTTTTGAATCGAGTAATGATGCAACAACTGCCACAAGCCATTTTTTGAAACAGAGATACCATAATTCATTATCAGTAGTGCTGACCGTTTCTGCAAGCTGCTGAATGTAATCCGTTGTTACATCCCAAGCCGGAAGATTATCAAAATACTCCTGAAATGGATCATATCTGGTGCAAAAATCAGATTGTAAGATACTGCGAAGTTTTGCCATACTTACATAAATATTGTTTTTGTGAAGCTGCCGATAAATAGAGTTTTCCAAGTAATCCGTCATAGGCTCATAATTTTCTTTTCCTTTATGCTTTACTTCAAGTTTTGAGGTTACAACATTATAACGCAAGGTGTATGAACGCTGCAAAAAGTTTTCAATGATGTCAAAAAGATTGTTTTTCTGTTTTTCCTTGTCTTTTTCTTTCTTCTTCGATTTGTCAGTATCGTATTTTTCATCTTGTAAAGAGATTGATTTTACAGGTGTTATATTAATACCGTAATCTTTTGCATAAAAGAAAAAAGTTTTTGCAGTAATACCCGATTTTTTTGATTTTAAGCATTTATCGTATTGGGTATCGCAATCGGCATTATCATACTGGGAATTGAAGCGACTTACTCTATGGAAATAATCACGACCGGCTTCACCCAGAGCATCGGCAAGTGCAAAGCCAATACTGAGCCAGTCCTTATAACCATTAGTAATGTCGAGTTGTGCAGATTCTATCTGATTCACGACTTTCTGAATATCGGTTTCTATCATATTAATGTGTGTTTTAAAAATTTCGGAATTTTGATTGTAATACAAACCCTCGTCCCATGAAAAGAAGCACAGGCGGGTAATATCTTTACCGGAAGGGTCAACAGGCAGATTCAGCATTTGTTCATAATGTCTTTTGATTTCGTTATATGCTGCTACATGTGCAAACTGTGAGCTGTCGCAACGTACCAGCACTTTCAGACCATTGTTGCTCGGGCTACGAAAACAGGCATAAGTGAAAGGAATTTCAGTTATCACTTTAAAAGAATGAACAAGCTGTTCGGGAGTAATTTTATCAATATCAAGAATTATAATCCCTGAATATTGTTTCAGGTATTGAAGTTTGCGACCACCTTCAAAGCAAGCAGAAGGAGTAAAGGCAGGCAGTAATCTTTTTTGACTGTCGTAATCCTTTTGTTTACCGGCTGCAAAGAGTATTTGCAAAGTTTCAACTTCTGCCTTATACCTGCCATCCCTAATATGGTCAAGAATTACAGGTATAGGCAATTGCTCAACAACAACGTTGAAATTTTTAAATACTGTTACGTTCATAACGTTTGTTCTTTTTTGATGAGAATGCACGGACGTAATGATTTTTCAGATGTTCTTCAAGGTCTGCAACTTTAAAATAGATTTTCCCTGCTATCTGGGAAAAGCTGAGTATTCCATTATCACGATAAGCCTGTAATGTCCTTTTAGAGATTTTTAACAACTGGCATGTTTCCTGAATGTCGAGCCAGTGTTCGGATAAGGGATATTTATCTTTTATCGGATTATCAAGCCGATTAGATATTAATTCAACTTTGCTGACAAGATCATTATAGACATCAGCAGGAATATTTACATTTTCCATAATTCAATTATTTTTTAGATTTAACAATTTGTTTGTTGAAATCTTCAAAAGGCGCCTAATGAATGATTACGGAAGCAAAAATATACTAAGGAATGCGAAAAAAGAGGTTGCAAAAGGTTGTGCAACCCCAAGTGAAAGCATTGATAATAAAGGAAAATATGTTAAATATTTTCTTTATCTTTTATAGTGGATTGTCGTAAATGAAGGAATTTTTCATCCCAAAATTCTACCGCTTTGAACTCAGGAGTATCAAATTTATTCTTGACACTTTGCCAACTAATATCATCAGAAGCCTTTGTTTGAAAGGAATCTGCAATAAATTTGAATAAATCTGTTTTGTTGGTAATATCAATAAGTTTGTTATCATTCAAAGCCCTGAAAAGATAAGATAACTGCGGAACTGTGAGTTTTGTTTTCATTTTATACTGTGGTTGTTTTGTTTGATTTAAAGGATTAATTTTAGCTTCATGTTCTGTAATATAATCAAGAATCTGTATTAACGCCTGACCATAGTAATAATTATAAAAACTGGATTGAACTTGTTCTGTATCTTTATTAAAGTCAGGTTCAAAAGTTTCTTTAAAAGTAGGGGGTTCTTCGGAAAGCAAACGATATAATTCATTACTGAATTTCTGGTGAGAAAAAATTTCTTCTTCTGTAATATTGTATTTCTCAAGCCATATCTTAATATCATCATAAGTTGCCCAAACATTTTTTTTGTATGTTTCAATCTCATACCTAATTCTATCAAGGTATGCAATTTTTTCTTCAGTAGTAATGTTAATGAAGTTTTCAAGGATTTCCTTTTTCAAATAATCAATAACATCACGCATAAAATATTTGAATGTCATAACATCAATTTTATACGGATAATTATATTCAAGGTGTTTCAGGAAATTCTTAAAATCACGGAATGATATTTTTTCTTTTGTTTGTTCAGATGGGGATACTGATTGAAACGTAGTATTTGCACCTATAAGACCTGCTTTAAAATCAATAAGGGTTTTTTCTGCAACGTTTTGAAACGTACTGTAAAACCGCTCGTAGGCGCGTATGGCAGCATATAAAAAATTCTTATCATAAGGTGATAATTTTTTATCTGGCACTGCGTTAGGATACCAATAAACAAGATGGTACATTTCTTCAAGTGCCTTTTTCCGGTTGTCGGGTTTATGCGTGTTGAACTGTTCAATAGACAATGAGAGAAATTTATTAATTTCAAAATTGTTCAGCTTATTAACCCTTGAATAAATCCACTCTTTAAACTCTGCCATCAGGGTTTCAGAAATGAATTTCGAGAAATATGACTTGTCGTATTTTTCTGTTTCCCAACATTCATCAAGTGTGTGCCGATATTTGACAGTCTCCTGAATAAGTCTGTATTCAAGAAGTTCTACTAAAAAACGATCGTTTGTAAATTCCATAGTGCTAAAATTTTTCTTTTTCCGACATGGCTCTTTGCATTAAGTGTACAAACTTACCATGTAATGAATCTATTGTTTTATGATCAGGAGAGTATGCCTTGTTACGTAATGATAAATCGCTGATATTATCAGCACGTTTTGTGCTAAAACTTTCCGCTATGATTCTAAAGTATTTTGCAAGATCACCTTCAGGTATATTAAATACTTTCGTATCTGCTAACAACATAAAAAGGTAAGCAAGTTCATCAACATTAAGGCTTGTTTTTATTTTTTCTTTTTCATTAAGAGAGCGATCTGAGTCATAATAAACTCTATCATGCATAAGATCATAGTTGTTAATAAGGAAGGAAATTTTTTCAATAATGCTATCTATAACCATGAGCCACAAATCAACATAATCCTTTGCTTTATAAAGAATATTGTTGTAAAGTGATTCTTTAGCATTGTCATTTGTACATATAAGTTCATAATTTCTAAACATTTTAAAAGGTATTTCTCTAAGAGTTTTTAAATCGGAACCGATAAGGAAGTATATTTCATCAGATATGCCATTCTTCAAAGAATCTAATGAGCTTTTAATATGACCGAGAATCTCCACTTTCTCAGAAGAAGGATATGGTTTAATAGCATCTCTTAAGTTTTCAAATGATGATTCACAGAGGCCGTGTATTTTTGCAGTAAAATCGTTTACATGAGGACAATCATTCACTGATGAAATAATTATGTCAGCACGACTGGAAGTATCGGATTTATAAATAAACTGCTCATACTTTATTGTTAATAATTTTGATTCAGCAATTAAGCCACTGAATAAATCATCGAAAGAAGGAAAGTTAATTCGATCATCAAGATTGCTTGAATTTTCAGCCATAATGAGATATTTTAGTATAATGCAAAAATAATGAAAAAAGGATGCAAAAAAAAAGGAAAGTTATCAGACTGTTGATAAAAAAATGAAAAGAGAATTATCGGGATATTAACATGGTAAGATTAGAAGATTTAATTGTTATTCTATAAGCACAAATGCAGCCCAATAATACGGAGCGTACTTCTTACTCATTGTGCGTTGGGTTTCTGTAAATGATTTACGAATGTTACCAGACGCAAACCAATTGTTGTAAAATATTTTCATAAACTCAGCGGTTTCTTTGTCCGGGACCTGCCATAAACTCATAATGATATATTTAACACCAGCCATCTTAAATGCACGCTGCAAACCATACACACCTTCACTACCTTTGATTTCGCCTAGACCTGTTTCGCATGCAGAGAGTACTACAAGTTTTGTATTTCTTAGATTAAGATTACTTACTTCGTATGCTGTAAGAATACCGTCTTCAACACCTGAAATAGGTTTCCCTTTCCATGCGTAGTTTGCACCAGCAAGCAACAAACCGCTTCTAAACAGTGGATCTTCATTCATTTGATATACAGATGCATCAGCTGAAAGATTTTCTTTTTTTACAATATCTGGAAAAAAGAAACCATGAGTAGCCACATGTATGACATCCGGCGAAGCACTACCAGAAAAGGATTTAAAAACCTCTTCTGAAGCATTTGACCCGCTGTACATTGTTGTTGAAATATTTTTTGTTTCGGAAAGCAGTTTTATGGCTTGTACTTCTGATAGTGTATTGGGTAAGTAGTTCCAAGAACTACCACGGCTATCATCCAGATTATATGAACGAGTAAAAGCTAATTGATTTTTGTTTTTTAGCTGATATTGGAAAGCAAGCTTTTTTAATTCTGTAGAATCAACGTCATAGGCGATGCCACCAAAAAGTGTAATAGCTTTAGGTTTTTCTTTACTGTCTTTATTCTGAATTAAAACGGAAGTAGAAGATACACAACGCAGGTCATAAATATCCGAAAGAAGAGAATCATTATCGTTTGGAATAGCTGAAAATGCTATTTGATGGAGCATGCCAGCCGGAGCATAATAAATAGTTTTAGCACCCTGTAAATATGGTAATATGGATTTCCATATCATGGTATATAATGAATCGCCAGAAAAAATAACATTTTCATTTAATGGTTTTATGCCACGCGAATATAAACCTGCAATGAAATCGCTTGATACTGAATTCTGCTTATTGATGAGTTTTTGTAATCGACCTTCGACGAAAAGAGAAATCATCACTGGTTGTTTATATTCAGGCCTTAATATTAATGCTGCATAGATAGCACTATCGTTTCTAGATAAATTGATACGAACAAACTCAATGACAGCCTCGTTGGATTTCAATTTAGATTTTACATCCTCCCATTTCAAATTCATCAAACTTGAATAATCACCGAACACTTGTGAACCACGAACCAATTCTTTTTCAAGAACATTTGCCTGTTGTTCCAATATTACCGGATCACTTATGCGTTTACTGATTTCGGTGGAGTACAGTTTTGAGATTTCATTTTTTAAACGAATCCACATTTCGTAACGAGATATAAGTGCAGTGTCCTTACTGTTTAAAATATTTGCCTGCATAGCCTTTGAAGATGTTAACAACAAGCCTTTGTTTGCAATTACACTATTATAAACAGTTTTTGTAATTTCTGGATTGACTTGCTTTTGTTGCAATGCAAACGAATAAAAGTTAGCAATGGCTACAGTAAAGGTACTGAGGTATATTCCCTTTTCCTTCTCAGATAAAAAAGAAAAATTCTGAAGCAATGTAGAATTTATTATTTCAATACTTTCTTTGTATGCAAGCCAAGCTTCATTGTCTTTGTACAAAGCATAGTATGATAAAGCAAGGTAGTTTAATGTACTTAGATATATGGGGGTTTTTTCACCAGATACTTCTTTAACGATTTTCTTTGCAATAATTAGTAATGGTACTGAGGCAGTGTAATTGCCTATTGCATAGTAAAACGAAGCAAGGCTGATTAATGCACTTGCATAAGATGAATGTTTTTCACCAAAAACTTCTTTATTGATATTCATTGCCTCGGTTAACATCAACTCTGCTGCAGTATAGTTACCGAGGTGTTGGTACAATATAGCAAGACTGTTTAATGAACTTGCATAATCAGAATGTTTTTTCCCATACACTACTTCGCGGATATTTTTTGCCTCTTGCAACAAAGGCTCTGCTGCAGTATAATTACCCCTTGCAGAGTATATCTCAGCTAGGGTACATAAAGCAGTTGCATAATCAGGATTTTTTTCGCCAAGTACTTCTTTTATGATGTTCTTGGCTTCAATCACTAATGGTTCGGCAGTAGAGTAATTACCCATCAAATTATATAATCCTGCGAGATTATTCAAGGATGTAGCATAGGATAGATTTTTATCTCCAAACACTTCTTTTCGTATATTCTTTGCCTCAATCAACAAAGGCTCGGCAGCGGCATAATTGCCTGTTTTTTTGTACAGACCTGCAAGATTATCTATTGACGAGGCATACTCAGGATGTTTTACACCCCTAATTTCCTTTGTAATATTGCAACTTTCAATGTATAATTGTTCCGCCACATTATAAGTGCCTTTGGCATCATATATGACTGCAAGGTTACCTGTTGAAGTAGAATATAAAATACTTTGCACACCCGCTATTTGTTTACTAATATCTCTGGCTTTAATACAAAGAGGTAAAGCAGCATCAAAATTATCCATAGCTCGGTATAAATCTGAAAGACAAATTAAAGTAGGGATGTAATATGGATAACTATTGTCATTTGCTTCTTCAATAATTTGGATTGCATCTAAATAAATTGGTTCTGCAGCAGAATAATTGCCTTCAGCAGCATACACCTTAGCGAGACTGATCAAGGATAAAACATTATTTATATCATTTTCTTCAAAAATCACTTTATTGATTTCCCTCACTTCCATTAACAAAGTTCTAGCTTTTTCATAATCACCCTCTTTGAAATACAATTGACCAAGAAATAACAAGGAACCTGAGTATTCATAATTTTTTTTACCAAGAATCTCTTTGCGAATTTTCAGACATTCTAGAAAAAAAACTTCGGCTGAATCATATTTCGACAAACTATATTGATATACGATTCCTAAACGCTCATAGCAATATGCTTTAAAAAGAGGCATTTTTATTTGTTGAGCAACACTAAGTGCTTGATTGAAGTAATCTACTGCTTTTAATGGTTGTTTAGTAGTATATTCATCACCAATTACTAGTAGAAGAGTCACTTTATTACTATCAGTTGGTGCAGTTTTAAGATGCTCTAGCCAATATTCAACAGGATGATTGTTTTGAGCCTTTGCACAGAATGCTGCAATGAAAAATGTGAAAAGAAAAAAAAGAAGTTTTTTCATGAATGCTTATTCAGAAATAAAATTATACTTTTTTACTGGATGTATTAAATAAATATTTTTTTATACATTAAAAACTGCTCTTGTCTTATTGCGAGATCAGGGCGTTTGCTTTGTCAATAACATCCGCATCAAAACTATCAAGATAGATCTGGGTGGTCTTAATATCCTCATGACCGAGACCTTCAGAAATAACACTAACCGGCACATTCAAATCCTTGGCAATGGTTGCCCATGTATGACGGGCAACATAAGAAGTAAGGTTTGATTCAATCCCGCACAAATCAGCAATTTTCTTTAAATATTTGTTGAAAGTTTTTATTTCGTTCTGCATATCTTTTAACTGTAATTCGAGCGTTTCCCTTTTTATAATTGGAAAGATATAATCTTTGTGCTTTTGGTCTTTAATATAATATGACAAAATTTTATTAGCCGGAGCAGTTAGCTTAATTGAATAGTTTTTCCCTGTTTTAGTACGCTTATAAACCATCCTGTCATTAATAAAATTAGATTTTTTTAAATGGGCAATATCGGCGAAGTTCATACCCATATTGTAAAAGGAAAACATGAAATAATTACGGGCGTGCCAGATGTAAGTATCTTGTACTAACTCCAAATTTTTAATTTTATCAATGTCTGTTCTCTTTATTGCACGTTTTACGGTCTTTGTATCTTTAATTGAATAATTCTCAAACGGGTAAAAATCCCGTTTTACAACACCTTCTTTAATAGCTCTGTTATATGTTGCTCGTATGGTTCTGAGGTAAAAGCTAAGACTATTGAGAGTATAATCTTTTGAAAGATGCTTTGATTCAAGAGTTTTAAGGAGTTTGTAATTAATATCCTCAAATGTTAATTCTTTCCTGTTAGTATATCTATCAAGGAATTTTTGAGCCTGTTTATAACAAGAAGCGTTACCAAGTTTTTTAGATAATATAAGTTCATCAATAATTTTTTTATTGAATACCCGAAAAGTAGTTTTTGATGAACGATTAAGAATTTTTGTTTTCAATTCCGATATAGACAATTTGTGAATTTCACCGGAAGCAGTCAGCTTTTCGATGATGTCTTCGGCATCAATACGCTTTTGATTAATAGAATTATTAATACGCCCAAGGTTTTTATATTTCTTACTTTCTTTTTTAATAACAGTATTTTCTTTATCCCAATGGTCAGGGAAAATGGAATAATCCAGAGTGATGTAAGAAGAAGTACGGTTATGTACTATTCTCAAGCAAATAGAAAAGGTTTCATCTTTTTTAGGACGCCTGAGGTCGAGAACTAAATTTGCAGAAGATTTCATAAGTATGTGCCTAATAATGTGCCTAACAAAAGTAACATTTATTTGTTAAAGTGTGCATTAAAATGCAAGATTGTATTGAAAAAGTTTTCAACATGAAATGTTCAAAATCCCTGTTTGTAGTGGCATTTGAATGTATAATTATGAAAGAAAATGAAAAAGAGTGAAACAAACGAAAATGAATGGATTCAGCTTGGGAAGCTGACGCTCTACCAACTGAGCTACTACCGCATGAATGGTTTTGCAAAAATAAAAAATTATAAATTACTCAAAAAATTTTGTTTATAAATATCAAATTCTTCTTGTGTAATGCCACCGATGCTTTTTAAATAATGTAGTTTTTCTACTATTTCCGTTTGTGTAATTGCTTTTTCGTTACGGAGTGATTCAACGGAATTTTGACCTATATCTAATTTTTGAAGTTTATCTTCGAGCTCTTGATTCCGTGCTTTTAACAGCATTACCTCACTTTGATCACTCACAAGCAGTTTTGTTTTTAGTTTGCGATGCCTGGCTGCAATAGTAAACGTAATCACTAGTAACATAATAACTATTACACCTAAAGCAATTCCTGCAATTTCAATAATAATAGAATATTTATGAACAGAATCAATTTCAGTATTCAGTGTTTTTACGTTGGTTTTTAACGAATCAACCTGATCAGTTGATTCTTTTAGTTTTTTATCAGAAGCGATGCACTTAGTGATTATTTCAGTATCTTTAATAACCATATCCTTTAAGGCACTCACCATTTTTTCTGACTGCTTCAAAGTTGTTTTTTTGTCGGATTGCGTAAGTTCAATATATATTTGATATAAATTATCACGCTCCTTTTGCAATTGTTCGATTGATTTTTGAGCAATAACACCAGAAGAAATAAATAAAGCGATTAGTAAAAATATTTTTTTCATGATTCAAAATTAGGTTTCTATTTGTAAAAACATACAAGCTCTCACAAGTTTATTAGAAGCAAGTATTTATTTCTGATTTTTTATTGACTTCTTAAAACAAGCATTAACATTGGCATAAAAACCTTCAAACAAAAAAGCTCTTGTTTGAAGAAGATAAATGTTTTGTTTATGTTGCCAAAAATTATTGAGTGTTTTCCCTTCTATCAATGCTTTTGAGTAGGATTCAATTTTAAATTTAGATGCTTCCAATTCCTTTTCATCGGCAAATTGTATCTCGGTAATAGCCACATCCGGATAGATGTTTGCACCTATTGTCGTTTTACTTTTTAAAGTAACCGCCCAAACACAAACACGATCAAAAATTATTTTATTTTTTTTCGTTGAACCCTCCGGTAAAATGGGAATCCACTTTTCGTTTTCAGAATGTTTAGTAATTATTCCTGCTTCATACCCTGTTTTTTCTACTTCTTTTATGGCTTTTTTAAATGCTTCAGTGCAATAAATTGGAAGTGGAGTTTGTGTTTTAAAAGCATATTTATTTACGAATACAATAACTAGTCCGAAACAAGAGGTGGTAATAAGTAGTATAGTGAAAATCTTTTTCATGAAAATGTTTTTGCGAAAAACAAACTTACATAAAATTTTAATACTTCATTTATTCAAAATTTATCTACAAATTTCAGTAACTGTTTTCATTAGACATTAAAGTACTAAAATCGTAATAAAATAATTTAATGGATAAAATTATTTTTTTATTTTTGTTCTATATTCAAATTCTTTTTTACTTAATTTTTAAACTATAGTCGATGCCAAATATACTATTGACAGACAAATGCGTAAGATCGTGTCCTTATTGTTTTGCAAAAAAACACATGAACTCTTCCGAACCAGATGACACGCTTCGTTGGGAAGATTTTATATACATAACTGATTTGTTGGACAGTTCACGGCATCGGATTGTTTCTCTACTAGGAGGAGAGCCAACATTGCATCCTCATTTTATCGATTTTGTGATTTATTTACTCGAGCGTCAATTTCGAATAACCGTTTTTACTAGCGGCATCATGTCAGAGAAAATGCTTTCAGAAGCATCTGCACACCTTAATAACGTTCCACCTGAAAGATTAAATTTTGTTTGCAATCTCAATGATCCTAAAAAGTCTCCTTTTTCTGAAGTTGAAAACATAAAAAAGTTTTTAACTGTTTTTGGTCACCTTACTTCAGCAGGTTTTAATATTTACAAACCTGATTTCGAAATGGAATTCTTAATTGATTACATCAATAGCTATGGCTTGAAGCGCAATATCCGTTTAGGATTAGCACATCCAATTCCTGGTGTAAAAAATAGTTATGTTAAGATTGATGAGATGCCAAAGATGGCAGAACGCTTGGTTGATTATATAAAAGTTTTGGATAAATTTCATATAAAAGCGGGCTTTGATTGCGGATTTTTATTGTGTCATTTTACTGAAGAACAACTGGGCACATTATTTAAACTTTTAGGCCCTCAAGCGTTGAGTTTTGGATGTGGACCTGCGCTTGACATAGGAACAGATATGTCGGTCTGGTCTTGTTTTCCACTTTCAAATTATCATAAAAAATCATTGTACGATTTTAATTCTATGGATGAATTGATGGGCTATTACACTAATTTGCATAATAAAATCAGGGTTGAAGCAAGTGGTATTTACGAAAAATGTGATGATTGCCGTTATCGTTTAGAGCGTTTATGTATGGGAGGATGCCTTGCACATGGGCTTTCAAGTATGCACGACGAAGAGCCAACAAGACATAAGGAGATTTATATATGAAACCACAAATGATAGTTACATTATATAAGCCCGAGTTTATTGAAAAGCAACGAGGACGTCTTTTCGTTGTTAAGACGGATGATTATGGTCAGATAGAAGATATTAGTCGGGTATGCAATACGCACAATAAATTACATACAATCGTATTAACGGTTAATGAGCCATTTTCATTAATCCCTTTTCGTGAAGAATGGAAAAATATTCCGATATATTTGGTAGTACCTGAAATGGGCTCATTTCGAGATGTTGCAGCAAAACTAAATATCATTCATCAATTTAAAATACGTGTATTCTTGAATACCGACCATAAACATACATATACAAATCTTCGTATCCTTTCATCTATTGGAATTCCTTGCGGTATCCATTTCGGAAAAATAGATCCGGATTGGGATGTTATTAATGACCTGATGTATTATTCTGTTTATGGTAAAGTGAAACATGCGAGTATCGAACCTTTTGAATATGTAACATCGCAATACAAACCAGATATATACACTGATTTTTCAGCTGTGTATTTTAACGATCCGCATCAATCAGTTCACATGAATGAGTTTGGTAAAATTGCACTGACTGCTGAAGATTTAGTAAGTAATAAATTTATTACGGACATTGAGCATTTTGATTCTATCGAACAGAACCCATTGTACAAAGAGGGTTTGAAGCGATGGCAACAATTTTTCCTAGACAATCATTTATGTTCTTATTGTCCTGCTTGGCGTGTTTGTCTTGGTAAATTTGCTGATAAAGCTGAAGTTAATTCGGTATGTAAAAAGTTTTTTTCAGATTTAATGGATGCTGCTGACTATTATCGTTTAAAACAACAAAAAGGCACAGAGGTATGGCAGTAATAATTTTTAAACCGATAGAAAAGTGTAACTCCAATTGCATTTATTGCGATGTTGTTACTCGCAAGGATCAGCAAGCAGTAATGTCATTTGAACTGCTTGAAATTGTTTTTAAGAATATTAATGAATATCTTTTGTCAAAACCCGATGATAAACTTTCGCTTATTTGGCACGGTGGTGAGCCCTTATTGTTAGGTGTAGATTATTTTAAAAAGGCACTTGAGTTTCAGGAAAAACATTGTTCCCAAACAAAAAATCGTTTGGAGCATGCCATGCAATCTAATTTGACTTTAATCAATCAGGATTTTATTGATGTGCTTAAAGAAATGGGAATTAATACACTTGGAACAAGTTATGATCCGGAACCACATGTGAGAGGAGGTGGGGCAGACAGAGATACCGCGGCATATAATAAAAAGTTTTTTAAGGGATTAAATTTGTTAGAAGAAAATAATATTGGATTTGGCTTTATTTATGTAGTCACCAAAAAATCGATTCAAAAACCTCTCGACGTTTTTCATGTTTTATCAAATTTCAAATTGAGTGGGGGGTTTATGATGAATCCTGTTCTCATTTATGGAGACGATAAAAATGATATTGCCATTACACCTGAAGAGTATTGTGATTTTTTGGGAACTATATTCCCTTATTGGTATAAGCACAAAGATCGATTCCCGATGGTTGACCCATTCAACAATATGATGCGCAATGTTCGTGATAAACAAATTTCATTAGGTTGTTCCGATGCAGGAGATTGCGCATATCATTATGCATATATCGGTCCAAAAGGTGAAGCATCTCAGTGCGGTAGAGCTGGTGACTGGGGAATTATTTCCTATGGAAATATTAAAGATCGTTCGTTAATTGATATTTATAATGACAAAAGTCGTGATATACTTGTGGAACGAACAGAAATGCTTCCCGAAGGAGACTGTAAAGATTGTCGTTTTTGGTATATTTGCCATGGCGGTTGTCCCTTGGATGCTTATTCAAAGCATAACGAATTCCTCCGAAAATCAAGTTGGTGCGAAGCAAAAAAAGGATTTTTAGAAAAATATTTTGAACCTATAACCGGATTAAAAGCTGAACAACATGAATCAAAAAATTAAATCAAAAGAGCCTGAGGAAATTTGGATTAATCCTATAGGTGGATTGGGAGATACACTTATGTTGTCAGGCGTTCTGAAATTAGTGCATGATCAGTTTCCGGACAGAAAATATAATTTGGTTCGACGAACTGAGTACACAAATTTTTTAAGGGAACACCCTGCAATCAATAGAATAGGTTTTCCACCAAAAGGAGCTAAAATAGTTGGAACGACCTATTGGTTGGATGAAAATTATAATAAAAAAGGAGAGAGAGCTTTTCAATTATTAGCAAAAATGTTTGGATTAAAATTACCAGTTGATGAAAAACTTTTTCTGGCTGGTGAATTTGATGATTATCTTGTAAACAATAATATAATTCCATGGCGCGAAAAAAATATTGTTATTGCTACTGGCTCTGATTCGCCACGAAAAATGATGCATCCAATGATATGGCATCAACTCGTCGAACGTTTGAGCAATGATGGAGTTTTTGTTGTTCAGGTTGGAAGGCCGGGCGAAATTTATATTAAGAATACTTATTCATTACTCGGAGTGACTATGCCAAGGCAAATTATTTCGGTTATTAAAAAATCTAACCTTGTTATCACTTCGGACAATTTTGTTATGCACGCGGCACATCTGGCTGAAAAACCTGCTGTTGTACTTTGGGGACCTACAAATCCGGAATTTTATGGATACAAAGAACAAATTCATTTGAAATCAAAAGAAATTTGTACATTGCACGACAAATGTTTAGGTCCGAAAGTGCCAAATAATTATCCAACACCATGCCCTTTGGGTCCGGAACATTGTATGAATAAAATATCTTTAGACGAAATGTACCGAGCTGTAAAACGATTATTGTAAAACGAAAAGTTTATTTTTATGGAAGAAAATGAAAATAAAAATTTAGACCCAAAACTACAAAAAGAGCAAGCTTCTGACCATGATACTAAAAATGTATCACGTCGAGAATCACTTAAAAGAATGGCAATGCAATTAGTAGGTTTGTCAGCTATTCCACTTGTTGCATCTGGGTTAACACAAGTTGCTAAGGCCGAAGAAACAAATCCTAAACCAAACGAAAATTTTGGATTTAATGATCTAGACGGTACTTATTATTCGGCTTATTACAGTTGTTACTATAGTTATTACAGTAGCTATGCTTCAGGTTATACAAGCACTTCTGGTTACGACAACTATTCAAGCTACAGCAGTTATAATTCCTACAATAGCTACGGAAATTATTACAGTTATTCGAGTTATTATAATAGTTATTATAGCAGCTATGGTAATAATTATTATAGCTATAGCAGCTACAACAACTATTACAGTTACAGCAGCTACAATAATTATTACAGCTACAGCAGTTACAACAATTATTACAGTTATTATTATTCTAGCTATTATTACTCAAGTTACTCGAGCTATTATTATAGCTATTCAAGTTATCATTACAGTTATTATTATAGCTATTACTATAGTTATTACTACAGTTATTATAGCAGCTATTACAGCAATTATTATTATAGTTACGGTTATTACGATTCCTAAAATTTCATTCCTTAACTTCAGATTAAAAAAAGTTTAAGAATTTAATTTTGCTAAGCGCTGAGAAAAGGACAATCATTGCAATGATAGGTATGTATTGTAAAGCCAATCATCATACTCATCATCTGCTTTGTGATGAATGTGAACAATTGAAAACTTATGCACTTCTTAGGATTGATTACTGTGTTTATGGTTTGGATAAACCTGCTTGTAATAAATGCCCGGTACATTGTTATTCAGTATCAAATAGAGAAAAAATAAAAGCAGTAATGAAATACTCCGGAAAACGAATGATTTTGAAGTATCCCTACCTGAGCATTTTGCACATGCTTAGAAGAAATCCAAAATTTAATAAAAAGAAATCTTAAAATTCAATCCTGTAACTTGCAATAGGAAGACGTTCCAGCTGGTATGTATAGTGAATATTCTTTAGTGAAGAATCATAGTATTGCGTTTCAATATTTCGACGGTTCAAAAGATTGTTTATTTCGAAGGCAATTTCCTGCGAAATGTGTTTGCTGTTTATTCTGTACCTTAAGCGAATGTCAATCTTAAAAAAATCCTTAAAATGCTCGGTATAAGCAAGTGAATCTGTATAAACTGTTTGCCCTGCAATTTTAGATGCTTCAAGATTGATTGGTGTGAAATGTTGTCCGCCGATATCAATACACATCATATTAATGCCAATTATATTATTTTTTTTCCTGCCTGATTTGAATTCTTTTCCTGCAAGAAAATTATAGGCGTAACGACAATTATAACGTGTGTTTCGTTTTATTCCATTTCCGTCAATATAGGTTGAGTTAAATAAAGAAGCAGTAAAGAGAAAATAATAATTCTTGGAAAAAAACTTTTCAAAAGTGCTTTCAATGCCATAATTTCGACCAGTACTTTTGTTCTCATATTTTGATTGTGTGAAAATATTATCGTCTGTTCCAAAATTGACTAGTGAAAGTGTAGGGCTAACGGTACTTACGGGTACATCAAAAATCTGTTGAATATATGCTTCAAATTTATATCTGAGGTTTTCTCTTATCATCCAGTCGTATCCGAAAACATAGTGATAAGCTTTTGTAAAACCTAACTTTTTATTGGGAGTTGTGAAATTAGTGTTTGCTGTATCGTAAACCTGTGCAAAGTACACCGGAGCCGGTTGAACTTGACTATATAAACCAAATCCAAGACTAAAAGTATGTCGAGATGCAACAATCAATTTTAATGCACACCGTGGTTCGATACTTTTGGAATTGTTCAAGAATAAATACATAAAATGACTTCCTGCAATGACTGATAGAGTTGATGTAACATTGTACTTCCACTGAAAATAGGATTGAAATAATGCTAAATTGCCGCTAAAAGTATTGATTACGTTTTTAGTTTTTATAGGGAAGTATTGATATGTATAACTTTCGTCATTGATGCCTGTGTTTTTAAGGATGCAGCCAACTCGGATTAGATTACGTGAATTTAACTTCGAATTTAGCAAAGCAGAGACAATATGGTTTGATTCCGATGAACTACTTTTAAAAATTTCGTAAATAGTATAATCAAAACCTGTTGAATCATTTTTGTTAAAAGGATTGCTGTACGAGAATTCATACATAAGTTTAATAAGTGTTTTAGAAGTGAGCAAATGCATAAATGATATACCAGTCAAACCCATTTGTGATCCAACTTCGTATCCTGATTGATCATTCGAATTTTGCCATTGCAATGAATCTTTTTCCGGTTCGAATTTCGCTACACTTTTTCCGCCAATTCCGAAAATTGAAATATTATTTTTTTTAAAAGGGAAGTTCAGTTTAAATGATAAATCCTGAAATTTAGGCACAGCATCAATAATTGAAATTCCAATTTTATCCAGGACAGCAACTGTTGAATACCGATAACTGATAAGGTAGGATGCTTTACTTTTCTTGGAAAATGGGCCCTCAGTCCCAAGTTCAAACCCATTTACGCCAACTTGTGCAAAGTACTCTCTTTTCTCATTGTTGCCATTTCGCATTCGCAAATCAAAAACCGCAGATAACGCATTACCATACTCTGAGGCAAATGCGCTGGTCATAAAATCAGAATTATCTAATAAATTATTATTCACCATGCTTATTGCACCACCCGAACTGCCCGCTACTGCAAAGTGATTTGGGTTTGGAATCTCAATTCCATCCATTCTCCAAAGCACGCCAATGGGAGAATTGCCGCGCACAATAATATCGTTACGCTTATCAGAAACAATGGTAACGCCAGCAAAATTTGAAGCCATGCGTGATGGGTCGCCCCAACTACCAGCGTATTTGCTTGTTTCTTCTACAGAAAAAGTTCGTGCACTTACTGTTGATAGCTCGTTGATTGTATTTCCTTTTGATTGTGTTCCAGAAATAACGACTTCTTTTCCGGTGATAATTTTCTCTGTCATTTCAATAGTCAAAACAATTTCTTTTCCTGAAATTACATCAAGTTCAGTAGCAAAAAAATCATCATAGCCAATAAAAGAAAATTTTAAATTTTGTCTGCCGATTGCTACATTATCAAGCCGGAAATATCCATTTATATCTGTTGTAGTACCTTTAACTGGATTCGAGTTCAACAGAACAACATTTGCTCCGGTAAGAGTCGATCGAGTGTCTTTATCAATTACAGTCCCACGAATATTTTGTGAAA
>Ga0172368_10001406_pt1 | contig 33041 bp, 22 predicted proteins | sample Lak11m_FD_114540 | JGI IMG/M metagenome (GOLD analysis project Ga0172368, IMG submission 114540) | Freshwater microbial communities from Kabuno Bay, South-Kivu, Congo - kab_022012_11m | ecosystem: Environmental > Aquatic > Freshwater > Lake | place: Democratic Republic of the Congo: South-Kivu...
ATTGCCATTTTTATGATTTGCCAAAGTTTTTGACTGAGAATGATGTTTTGGTCTTGAATAAGTCAAAAGTCATCCCGGCAAGAATCTTGTTTGAATTAAATAATGCTTTGAAAGAAATTTTTATTTTAAAGCAAATTTCTCTGAAAAGTTATGAAGTTTTACTTAAGCCGGCTCGTAGTTTTAAAATAGGATTGCCCTTTAAAGTGAGTGATAAACTGGAGTGCGTAGTTGATGAGATTTTACCAGATGGTAGGAGGATTGTTACCTTTGATTTGCTTAGTGACAGGAAGGATTTAAATTCAGTTCTTTTTGAACTTGGTACAATGCCTTTGCCTCCTTATATAAAAAATTCCAAGGCGGTTTTTGAGGATTATCAAACAGTTTTTGCTCATGATGAAGGAAGTAAGGCCGCTCCTACTGCCGGGCTTCATTTTACCAAGGAATTGCTTCAAAAAATTAAAAAATTGGGCGTTGATATTGAAGAAGTGGTCTTGCATATTGGGCTTGGAACATTTGCTCCCGTGATGACTGAGGAGCTAGAAAATCACAAGATGCATTTTGAAGAATATGTCATACCGAGGAGCGTAGCGGATAATTTGAATCATGCCATAAAGGACAAGAAACGAATTATTGCAGTTGGGACAACTTCCGTGAGAGTTTTGGAGTCATCATTTGATGTAAAGAAATCTATTTTTGTCCCTGCATCTACCAATACTAATATTTTTATATATCCAGGTTCTTATGAGTGGAAAGTAGTTGATGGTTTGATAACTAATTTTCATTTGCCAAAGAGTACTTTGATTATGTTGGTGTCTTCGTTTTTGGAGTCAAAAGGGGTGAAGGATCCTGTTAGGAAGATTTTATCCATTTATGAAATTGCTGTCCGAAAGGGCTATAAATTTTTTAGCTTTGGTGATGCAATGCTTATAATTTAAGCCATGATGGAAGGTGTTTTGCTGATTCTATTCCATTTATCTTCTTGATTGTTTCGCAATCTGTTATATTGAATTTTCCTCTATATAAATCTTTCAGCTGACCACCGTTTTCTATAAAGTTTTTAATTTCGAGGTAGCCTTTGAAATATAAATAATCTTTAGTGAATGCACCTTTTTTGCTTGTATCTATGAATCCCCTTTTTGCTTTGACGGCAGATCTAAATGCCTGTTCTTTACTAAATCCAAGGTTCATAAGAGTGTGGTAGACTTTCGCAAAGCTACCATTAAGCGATTCGTAAATTGCTATAACGTGACCTAGTGCTTTTACGTTCTCTAGAAATTTTTTACTCCCTTGGGTTTCTACATTGTACATTGCTAATCCTTCTTGTGTGGTTAAGTAGTTTGCAAGTCCCCTGTTGAAAATTTCATATGGCTGCATTTTGCCATTTTCTGCCGTGAGAATATGTGTTTCAATTTCGTGAACGATTAATTCATTTATTCTTTCTGCAGTGAATAAGGCATTTTTTTTAACAAAAAGGCTGTCGTTTTTTCCGGCTACGCAATTCGAAACCATTTCATCTTTAATTTTTACTTTCCATTTCAAAGAATATTTCTTAAATGCTTCTTCAAATTTTATTTTTGCTTCTGCGGCATTTACTGTGGCTTCTTGTTCAGTTTTGTGGATATATTTTTGAATATTTTTTTGACATTCTTCGTACTCTTCTTCTGTTGGTTCGCCGTAGAGTTCTTTGGAGTACTTTGTGAAATTTTCTTCATCGATTGATTCTAAAAGATTAATTTTTCTAATTATTTCACTTTTTTTGTCTTCAAAAATTTTTCCTAGATCGGATGAGTCCGTCTCTATTTTTCCCAATTCTTCCAAGAGTTCTATGGCATCAAATTTCAATGAGGGGTATTCAAATTCAGGATTATAATTAGTATTTTTAAAGAATTTCTTTTTTTCTTCTTCGAGATTTGTGGGTCTCAAATGGTATAGGAGTTTGATTTTATTATCTAAATTTACGATTTTTTGATCGATTTCATAAAAGTTAATTTTTTTGACTATGCTGGTTTGCTTTTCCTTTTCGTTATTTTTTAAGATTCCTTGTTCTTTTTTTTCTTGATTGAGATTGGTGTCAATCAAGAAGTCTTGCAAATCTCTTGTTCCCAAAATCATTTTGTAGTCTTTGCTGGGAATTTTTTCTATTTCAACGATAGTGTGGATCCTTTTTCCCTTTAAGGTGAATTTGAGTTTCAGGGTTGATTTCTCGTCGTCGTAGTCATTTTCGTTTTCCAATAGGCCGCTTTTCATGGCCGTTTCTTCATCTAAAATGCTAATCTTTTTACTTGTATCTACTTTGGCAGATATTTGAAAAGTGTATTGTTTCTGGATAATTTCAACTTTTTCGTTGGTGCTTATTACTTGTTTGCCGGAAATTTGTGCAATTCCTTTTTCTACTATATTGCCGAACATATCTTTTGCTATACGCACTCCTTTTGCAGGCGTGTTAACTTTTACTCCTTCAATCCTTTCCAAACGTTTTCTCAAAGATGCTAAATTCGCAATTTGTACACCTAATCCTGCGCGAGCATTGATTTCCAGTAAAACTGGACCGGTGTTTTTATCTATACAAATATCTACCGCCATGTAGCCAAGATTTGTGACCAATTGAACCGTTGAAGCTATGGTCAAAATTTGATCCCAAAAAGGGATATGGAGGCCTTTGATGCTCCCCATACCGTCGGGTAATTCTTCGATGATATGATTTTTGTAGGATATGTAGGTTGTCTGACCTTTGGCAATATCAATACCAACCCCAACGGCACCCATGTGCAAATTAGCTTTTCCTTTGGATTCTTTTGTAGGTAAACGTAGCATTGCCATTACTGGAATCAGATTGTGAACGACCACGCGTATGTCGGGAAGACCCTCGTATGAATATTTGCCGATTCTTTCATCTGCTTCTATGTATTGTTCAAAAAAAGCATAGTCACTTACGTTTGAGATTGAAAATCTGCCATCTAAGATGTCGCGAATGTGTTCTTTTAATTCTTCTTTGCTTAATTTATTGCCGCCTGCTGTGTGGTAGTAGCCATCTTTTACTTCTATGACTGGAATTATGCCTTCTCCCCCGAATCCAGTATTTGGTTTTAAGGCGAATGAATTTGGTAAGAAATTAAAATCAAATTTGTCTAATTCAATAGTGTCTTTGATGACGCCGTATAGTTTTGGAACCGGAATATCTCTTGCTGATAAAAATTGCTTGGTTTTAATTTTATCGTCGGCTAATTTTATAGCTTTTTTGGGGTTGTAAGGCTTGATATACAGAAGATTTCTGGCGTTAATTCCCAATATTCCTTTATTCTTGAAAAATGAGAACATATTTATTCTTCAATATGACGTAATATTTCTCTGAAACGAATACGTTCCAGCACTCTTAAGCCGGTCCATTTGCCGAGTCCAACATCTGCCAGAATCAGTAGAAAAACCAATTCTGGATATGTGAGCATCATTCTTTTTACAAATTCCAGTTTTATTACGGTGAAACCGAGGTCTATTTCTCCTCCGGCAATGAAGTAAGCAACAATGGCAACTATTAGAGTTTCAAACATTAAAACCGCAGCTGATGATAGTCCATTTTCTGTTCTTGCGGTGACGAATTTTTCAACCAAAGTGCTTAAAATTAACATTGGGAAGATGGCAATTGATAAGAATTGCGCGTTAAAGAAGCCAAAATAGTTTGCCGAGATAAGAATTAAGAAAAGTGCTAATGTTACGATTGTTAGTACTATAGCCATCTTGGGTATGAAAAGCATGCGGGCGCGTTTTAATAATGGTTTGGAAGCAACTCCTACGAGAATTGCGACTGCGAGTGTCAAAATTCCTGCTTGAATGCCGATGATTAAGAAGGATAATGTCATGATTGTTGGCGTATAAATACCAAAAGTGGTAATACCTATCACCTGTCTCATTATTGCTACTACTGTGGCTATTACGGGTAAAAGCAAGAGTAAGGCAATGGTGTTGTCTGGAATGCCGTTATTTACTAGGGCGTTTACAAAATAACTCATGAAATTCCAAGGAAGAAGTTTTCCACTTTTTGCGTCTACTATTTCATAAACACTGCCTCTTTCTTTTAGGGTGTCGACGAATTCGTTTTCTGAAAGACTTTCTATCAGGGCGTCTACGGCACCTTCTTTAGTGACGATGATGAGTTTTGGTTTTATCAGATTGAATTGGCGCTGAATTCGCTCTATTTTGCTTTCTATCGAATTGTCTAAAACTATTAAAGTTTTTTGGCTAAAGTCGCTGGCAATTTTTCCGCTGTTGTTTTGGATAAAACGGGAAATGGCATTTAGACCTGAATTTTCTTTGGTCCAGATAGCAATTTGCTTAGATTTTTGAAGGTCTTCTATGGATTCTGTGAGTTTTTTAGTTAAAATTTCTTCAGAGATGAATTCCGTGCTGCTTCCATAACTTTCAATAATTTTCAGATAGACACCTTTTTTTTCGGCATAATTTTGAATAATTTGAATTCTGTCTTTGTTCTCGCTTTGGTCTGTGATCAGAGTGATGAGTTTTCTGTAACCAAAAACTTGTAAGGTCGAGTCTGAGCTGTTTTTTCCATCTGTAACAGTTAGTTTTACATCGTAATAGCCAGGCTCTTTATAGGAATGCAGGACTTCAACGCCTTCATTTCTGTTTCCATCGCCAAAATCCCATTCATACTTGATGTTTTTCATTCCTTGGGGAATATATGATTGAGATGCGTCAAAAATTGTGCTTTTTTTGATTTCCACTGCGTTTGGAAGGTTAATTACGGCCCTTAAATAGCTAGCATCTTGGTTATCTGCGTAGGTAATTTGTGAACCAAGTGTAAGGCAAAAAAGTATTGCCACGACGCTGTTTAAGATTTTTTTCATATATTATTTGATTTTTTCTTATAGATACTAGCAAAAATGGCTTTTTTTTCAACCGTATTATCGTCTTGACGTATTGTGGGCATATGGCTGGGCTCATTGATGATTTTATGAAAATAAGGTAGAATAATAAGATAAAAATAAAACAAAAATGAAAATAAAATCATTATTTATAGCATTTTTAATTCTTGCCGCCGGAGTAGTTTCTTCGGTGGGATTCGCGTCTTCTGCGGATAATTTAGTCACAGGTTCTTTTCAGGCATATGGTATGGATGCTGTCGCGGGTACTCCTACGGTTTTAAGAACTTCTAAATTGACGCCAGGTTCAAATGTATCTTTTGTTGTAGTTCAACCAAATGGGCAGCAGATTCAATTGCCAAGTGTTGTGGATGATACGGGTGTGGCTTATGTGAAGCTTTCGGATTATTACACCTCATTGGCTGGTACTTATAATATTTATTTACTTGTAAACGGATCTACTCAGCAAGGCATTCCTAATATTTTTAAAATTAGTGCTGGAAAATTATCTATGTCTAAATCGACACTTTCACCATCGGATCAAGTAGCTCATATTGGTTCTGAATTGGCAAATTTGACTGTCTCTTTAAGGGATGATTTCAATAACCCAATCAATGGTCATATAGTTAAGTTAGTTTCCAGTTCAGACACTGATTCTATTAATTATTTGAATAATACGAATATTACCGATACTAATGGTGAAGTTCATTTTCAGATTTCGCCTGGTTCTACAGGACTTGTAAATTATTCCGTGTATGATGTTACTGCGGATGTAATTTTAACTTCCAGGGCCAAAGTAGTGTATTTTAGTTCAACTTCTCAACTTTTTAATCCCGGAACAGTGAAATTGGCTGCTTCTGGAAATCCAAATGAAGGAAGCCCTTCTGGTCCAGTGGATCACTTTTTGTTTGAAAATGTACCTGATGCTATTGTCTCAAATCAAAGTACTACAATAAAGGTAACTGCTTATGATGCCGCAAGTCAGGCTGTTAGTGGCTATACTGGAAAAGTTAGATTTTCAGTGGACGGAATTAATGCAGGTTTTGCCACTTTACCAGATGATTATACTTATACGGCTCAAGATCAGGGCACTCATGTATTTAGCCTAGCATTCAATTTTAAACAGCCTGGAACGTATAATTTAAAGGTTACTGATTTGGCCAACGTGGGAGTGTATGGCACTAAGTCTATAGCTGTATCTGCCGGAGATACTTCGACTCAGACGCTAACTCCTTCTACTTCTGTGGTCTTGACCAATCCTCTTCCTGGTACTTTTAGTACAAATATTCAAGTTGTTAGCGGTACTGCTCCGGCCGGCGCAAAGTTGAAGATTTTTAATAATAATCAGGAAATGGCTTCAATTGTTGCTGATTCTTCTGGAAAATTTTCTTATACAACGAGTATTTTGACTGATGGTTCTCATAAATTATATGTAGCTTCGGTGAATGATATCGGTACAGTAATTACTACGAGTTCTACTGTGGATTTTACTATTACTACGAAAGGGGCAAGTATTTCGCAGATTGTCTTGGATCCAGTGGGTCCTGTAGATCCGGGCGCTACGGTCAATGTGAAAGCGTATACCAGTACGAATTTATCTAAAGCTCAGGTGGTGATCGCAGGGAATGTTTATACTTTGACAAAGAATGCTGCCGGATATTATGAGGGAAGTTTTGTGGCGCCGATAGATTTTGGAACTTATAATTTGAATTTTGATTTTGTCGATGATCTGGGAAATGAAACGAAATCGCAAGATAAGACAATACAAGTTGGTAAATTGGGAGCTACTCCTAATGCAAAACCGGAAAAAGTTACCGGATTGGTGGCTCAACCGGCTGATAGTAGAGTGATTCTTTCTTGGGCTGCTCCTAAGTCATTAGCTGTCCCTATTAAAAACTATAGAGTTTATTTTGGCTCTTCTCCAAATAGTTTGACCAATGCGGTTGATACATTTACCAATGCGACGACCTGGTATGTTCCTAATTTGAAAAATGGCACTCAGTATTATTTTGCGGTGGTGGCAGTGGATGCCAAGGGTAATGCAAGTGATGGATTTGATAATATTGTTCCTGCTGTAGCCGGAGGTGGCGTGAGTGTTGTGTCAACTCCTGCTGTGCAAAATGGCAGTGCCGGGAAGGAGGAAATTAAAAATATCAAGGGCGGGACGAGTAAGACGGGTCCGGAAATGTTCTGGTTGGTAATTTTATCTCTTTTAGGTGGAATTTGTTACGGAAGATTTTCCAAAAGAATAGCAAAATAACTGATTTGATAGTAGGGATCTGATTTGCTATTATCTTTTCGTATGACAAAATTTTTAATAATCAGTTATTTAGTTACGGCTTTGATTGTTTTGCGCAATCTGCTGCTTTTGATGATTTTACTTAGATCTTTATCTACTTTTTTTGTTAGTCCTTTTGCTCAGCGAGGGCGTTTTATGCAGTTTCTGTGTGATGTGACAGATCCATTTATTAAAATGGCTCAACTTTTACCGCATCAATTTTCAATGATTGATTTTTCACCATTTATTGCCATGATTATGGTAGATTTAGGTGGACGTTTACTTGTTATTTTATTATCGTATTTGGCATGATGAAGATTTATGACACATTAAGAGCAAAGAAGGTGGATTTTGAACCTTTGGAGGAAGGAAAAGTTGGAATTTATGTTTGTGGTCCTACTGTTTATGACAGTGCTCATTTAGGGCATGGCCGTAGTGCCGTATCTTTTGACGTGATACGTCGATATTTTTTATATCGTGGTTATGAGGTGAAATATGTTTCAAATTATACGGATATTGATGACAAGATGATAAATCGTGCGAAGGAAGAGAATATTAGTGTAAAGGATTTGGCGGATAGAATAATTCCTATTTATGCAAAAGATTATGGGGCTTTGGGCATAATGGTGCCGGATGTACAGCCTTTAGCTACGGATCATGTGCCTGAAATGATTGAATTGATTGGAAAACTGGAAAAGGATGGTTTTACTTATGTTTTGGACGATGGAGTTTATTATGACGTGAAGAAGTTTGTTGAATATGGAAAGTTATCTAAGCAAAAGCTTGAGGATTTGAAGGTCGGTTCTCGTATTGAGGTTAAAAGTGACAAGCGCAGTCCTTATGATTTTGTTTTATGGAAATTTAAAAAAGAGGGTGAACCTTCCTGGTCTAGTCCATGGGGAGAAGGTCGTCCAGGTTGGCATATAGAATGTAGCGCGATGACTTGGAAACATCTTGGTGAAAAATTTGATATTCACGGAGGTGGACTTGATCTTACTTTCCCTCATCATGAGTGTGAAATTGCTCAATCTGAGCCGGTATTTGGTAAAGGTTCTTTTGCAAAATATTGGATTCATAATGGTTTTATAAATGTCGACAATGAAAAGATGAGTAAGAGCTTGGGAAACTTTTTCACTTTGAAGGAAATTTTTGAGAAATATGATCCGATGGTAGTGAGGTTTATGTTTTTACAAACGCATTATAGAAATCCGGTGAATTTTTCGAATGTTTTATTGGATCAGGCAAAGGCGGGGCTACAGCGTATTCATGATTTTATCAGAGTACTAAACCAGCAGTATGAATTTTCTGTGAAGAATAAGATTTCTAATAAGTTGGTGGACACACAGATTGTAAATTTGCTTTCTGAGACAAGGTCCGGTTTTGAATCTGATATGGATGATGATTTTAATACTTCCGGTGCCTTAGGTCGTATATTTAAATTTATTGATTTGTTTATCTCTTTTCTTGGTAATAAATCTTTTTCAATGGAAGAAATATCTTTAGTACTTGTGGAGCTTCGTAAGTTTGATGAGGTACTGGGTATTGTTTTTGAGAAGGTTGCTGATTTATCGGAGACTGACAATGCATTGATTCTTGAACGTGAGGACTCCAGAAAAAATAAGAATTTCAAACGATCAGATGAAATTCGCGATGAGTTGCTGAAGAAAGGTATTGTTTTGGAAGATACGCCGCAGGGCACTATTTGGAAGAGAATTTAGACTATGGGTATTTTGGTGATTTGTGCCGTGCACACAATTTATTTCAGCAATATGACATTTGGGGAGATTAGAGGAGCTTGTATATTTTGCTGATGTCCCCTGCTCCCATGGTGACGATGATGTCGTATTTTTTGTGATGTTCCTTAATGTATTCGGCGGTTTTTTCGATAGTTTGACCGTTTTTGACGTGGGGTTGTTGAGTTTTTATTTCGGTGACCAAATCATCTACGTTGATGGATTTTACCACTTCTTCACTATCACGAACTTGATAAATATTTGGAATAATTACTTGATCCACCGAATTGAATGCGTGGCCAAATTCTTTCAGTAACATTTTTGTGCGACTGTGTTGGTGTGGCTGGAATACGCAAAGAATCTTGGCTTCAGGATGTTTTTCCCTGATTGCGGCGAGAGTTACTCGTACTTCGGTAGGATGATGTCCATAGTCGTCGATGAATTGAGTCTTGCCCAATTTTTTCTTTTTGTAATCCAGACGACGCCAACTTCCTTTATAATTTTTGATTGCTTTTTGAATATTTTTTTCAGCTATATTTAGGATTGCTCCTACCTCGGCGGCGTTCGTGGCATTAAAAAGATTAAATTCTCCGGGTACGCCGGGTTTTGTCTTTGTTGGTTCTTTCCATTTGATTATCGTGGCTTGGCAATCAGCTAAAATAGGCTGAAGATTTCTTTCTTTTGAATTTACAATTATGTATCCATTTTTTGGTACTTTTACGGCTATTTCGTGAAAAGCTTTTTGATAATCTTCTAAATCTTTGTAGTAGTCCAGGTGTTCCGCTTCGATGTTGGTGATTACCAGAATGTCTGGTTTGAAATGTAAGAATGAACGTCGATATTCGCAGGCTTCGATCACCAAATATTTGCTCTTTCCTACTCGGAAATTTTTATTTTTAAATTCGCGGAGTTTCGTGCCGATTACTACGGTGGGGTCTAATTTACCGGCAACCAATGTCAGAGCTGTCATGGCTGTGGTGGTGGATTTTCCATGTGTTCCGGCGATAGCTATAGTAAAATATTCTTTGCTTAATTCTCCTAAGGCTTCCGGATATGAGAGACATGGTATTTTTAAATCCTTGGCTTTTTTGAGTTCTGAATTGTTTGCGGGAATGGCCGGAGAGTAAATTACTATTTGGTGTTTTTTGATGATATTTTTTCCATCATGTTTTTCAGATACTTTTAATCCGGATTTCTTTAGATTTTTAGTGATTTCCGAAGCGTAATTATCCGAGCCCGAAATTGTTTTTCCTTTGGCGTGCAGAATTTGAGCGAGACTGGAGGTTCCGATTCCTCCTATTCCAATAAAATGAAAATATTTTTTATCTAAAAGTGACATAGTTTTGCTTTTGGTAGTTTTAATTCTATGCTAAAGTTTCGATGTTTAAAAGATATTTATGTCATCGCGTTTTTCATATACTTCAAATTTCACAAAATTGATCATAGTGATCGAATTTACTTTGGTAAGTTATTTGCTCTATTCACTGACTAAAAATATTTACAACAGTTATCAGGTGGATCAGGTAATTGAGTCTTTTCAAAAAGAAAATGCGGTAATCGAGGAAGAAAATCGTAAGAAAAATGAAGATTATCTTTATTTTACCTCCGAGGAATATATAGATAAAATTGCCAAACAGAATTTGGGGCTTGTGGATAAGGGTGAGGAAGTGATTATTTTATCTCAAGACGTGACGAATCCTCAGCAGGATAAGAGTGCTGAAGATGATGTCAGTACCACGTTGTCGCGAAGAAGTCGAATGTCCAATCCGAAACAATGGTGGGATTTCTTTTTTGGTAGATAAATAGGTATTTTGACGAGGTTTGACTTTCGTGATGTTTTACAGTATTTTTTCTGCGCTTACGACGCGGGGTAGAGCAGAGGCAGCTCGTCGGGCTCATAACCCGGAGGTCGGTGGTTCGAATCCACCCCCCGCAACCAATTAAAATCAGTCTTTTTTTGAACCTGTCAGGGTAGCTCAGTTGGTAAGAGCGTCGGATTCATAACCCGGAGGTCGAGAGTTCAACTCTCTCCCCTGACACCACTTTTGGAAGACGACCTTGTTGACAAGTTTATCTTTTTGTATCATAATTTACGGCTAACGTGGGTTTTATTTCCTTCCGTTGGTCGTTCCTTGAATTATAGTGTTGTTAACAAGTCAACTTTCTTCTGTAAAATGTAGATATTTTCTATAAGGAAATGTCTCTTAGCGGAAGAAATATTGACTTGCTAATACTGTTTAATCTCTTAATTTTCGTTTCTCTTTCGGCGGTCTCGCTTTGTCAATCAATCTGATTGGTGAGGTAAGACTGCCGGAATGATGGATGCCGGCTATCCCAAGTGTTCGTCGGCAATGCGCAAGCTGACGAAACTTTCAAAGAAAAGATCCAGATCTTCAATTTCCACCGGTACTTAAGTGTGCCGGTTTGCGAGGTAGGACCGATGTGTACCCGTTTGGTGTTTCTGTGTCTGGCGGCTTTTGCTGTCCAGGCGTGTGGAGCGGCTCAAGTGAAGCCGCCCAGCGACGTGCTGGGGCAGCTCGATCTCGTTCGTGCGGACTACGCTGAATCTGACGCGACTGCTCGTACGAAGGGCGATGCTGCCAAGGCCGCGAAGGCTGAGGCGGAACGCGCTGAAAAGGATCGCGTTGAGAAGGCTCTGAGGCTGGCCAAGGTCCTCTACGATGCTGCAGCCGTCAAGAAGGCGGAAGCGGCGAAGTACGAGGAGGAGATGTGTCGGATGGACCCGTCGCGCTGCGTGCAGGCTCAGCCGGCTCCTCCGCCGGTCAAGCAGGCGTCCGAGTTCGTGGACGTCCGCATCACGGCCTTCGCTGAAGGTGGCTTCGCGCGGCTCTCTGCCTATCCTTCGGGATGGCAGGTAGTGTTCGCGTCGGCGAAGTTCGTTCTGCAGGTCAACGGACAGGACAAGGCTCAACTTTCCGATCCAGCCGCGGTGGGCAAGTGCTACCGCGTCGTTCCCGGTGAGTTCCAGCCCATCCAGTGTCCCAACTGAAAGGAGGTTCAACAGAAAAAAGCAAGTCAACGCCGCGGGGTTCCAATGGGATCTCGCGGCTTTGACGTATTTATTGTGTTGGAGGTGTAGTAGGAGTTTCAGTAGAATTTGGAAGAGTGATTGCAGGTGGAGTAGCCGCAGCTGGAGTTGCCGCGGTAGGATTTGCCGCGCCCCCTAAAATAGCCGTCATTGGATTGTCGGCAGGGGCTTCGGCTTGAGCGGCACCCGGCTGTCCAGGTAATTTGCTGGTATCTATTGGTGCGGCATTTGTGTCTATGCCAATTCTTGAAACGATTTCTTGTTCTACGAATTCCCTCTTGCGAGCGTGTTTCAATCTGGCGTATTCTCTGATTATATTACCAACTTTTGGATTTTTCTTACTTTCATCCCAAATTGTAGCTACTGAGAATGGTCTGGAAGTGGTATTATTAATATTTAATTTCATGTACATCTTATAGTTTGAAATACTGATAACGTCTTGTTCCGTGAGAAGTGGAGCGTATTCTTTCGCGAGATATTCGGCATCTTCAGCACCAACTTTAAATGATGAAATTGTACCAACGTTACCAAATACTGCGTCACGAATTCCCGTAGATGTGCTTCCAAATTTTGAGGTTACCAACTGGCTTATATATTGGTGAGCCATGATGAGCGCGAGATGGTATTTTCTGGCTTCTGAAAGGATTGAACAGAAACTGTCCGTGGCAAAGTTTTGAAACTCATCCACGTAGAGGAAGAAATCTTTACGATCTTTTTCCTCTATGTCAGTACGACTCATGGCGGCCATTTGAATACGAGCTACCATTACGAGACCGAGCAGCTGAGTGTTTAAATCACCGATTTTACCTTTGGAAAGTTTGACCAAAAGAATTTTTCCTTCATCCATAACTTTACGGAAATCGAAGGCGGAATTCTTTTGTCCAATAGTATTTCTCATGATCGTATTGGTAATGAAAGGACCGAATTTCGCACTGAAATAAGGAATCATTTCCTGTCTTTCACGATCACCGGTATTGGCGTATTCATGTTCCCAGAATGATTTAACTACCGGATTTGTAACCTTCGCGACTTTATATTTCATAAAGGCGTCGTCAACGAAAATTCTTGGGACATCAATAAGAGTAGCACCTTCTTCTTTGTCTTCCATAAGCGTCAAACACGCATTACGGAAGTAGTGCTGGATACGAGGACCGAAGATTTCATCACCGAAAAGTTTAATGAAAATTTCCGTGGCTTGTGAAGCTGCGAGGTCCATTTCTGCCGGAGTCGTGGCTTCTAGGATGTTCAAACCCATAGGTCTTTCCACGTCTGCTGGGTCGAAAATAATTACATCTTTAGCTCTTTCTTTTGGAATATAATCCAATACTTCATCTACGAGGTCTCCATGGGGATCGATGATACAGAATCCTTCACCGCTAACGGCATCTTGTCTAGCCATAAAAGACAAAAGTGCGGATTTACCTGAACCGGATTTACCGATGATGTAGTGATGACGAGAACGGTCTTGTTTGAGCATATAGATTTCTCTTTTGATACCACGATACAAATTGTATCCAAGTAGTAATCCTGATGCAGGGGTGTCTACCGGTGCCGGCAATACTTTGTAATCCAGCCAGTGAATGTTTGGAGTATAATTGTATTTACTGCTTGGAAAATGATAGAGACTAGCCAATTCATCTTCACTCATTAGTGACAATTTTTCACCAAATAAAATCCAATGCTTATCGAGATATCGATGTTTAAAATTGTGTAAGAATATGATGTCATTGATTGGATCTATAAAAAATATTCTATTTACGTTAAACCAATTTGCTGAGACGTCTTTGAATAAATTTAACGCTACTATCATATTGTTTGATATTTCTTCCGCTCTACTTTCTGTCTTTGCGCTACTTAGTAAACGAATTACAGTATCAAAACCTGTTCCGGAGGATTTTTCACCAATTCTTTTAGCTGTCTCTTCCTTTGATTGTAACATTCTCACATATCCTCCGCCTGGGTCTGATTTTGGTTCAATTTCCATTTTGTCGTAACCAAGAAAAATTCCTTTGAAGATATTTAGTATTGGCCCTATAAATGGAATTTTTATTTTTGTTTCTTTGTCTTTACCTTTGAAGAAGAGATCGCCAAACGCTTCAGCTTTTTTTGTCCATGAATCGTCACGTGGTCTTACTACGATTTGCATAACGGCTGTTTCTTCGTCTGTCAGATTACTGAAAATATTTGTGAGATCATTTAATGGATCATTTTCGATTGTTTTGTATGTTTTTATGGGCCACCAATATTTTTTAGCTTCATACGCGTAAAACCCTTTCATCTTTGCATTAGGTTTCATGGATTCGTATGGCTCTGAAGGCTGTATGTCAGCAGCTGGATAATATGAAGTGATCTGTTTTTCAATTATCTCTCTATAATACTTTGGGGTTGTAACGTAAAAATCTATTACTTTTTCATGAGCGACCAATTCAAAGCTAAAAATATTGTGCTTTAAGATGAAAACTTTAATTTTGTTGAGCGGATTTAGCTGTCTTGTTTCTGATAAATTGCGGAAAAACTGAGTCATTATTGATATTTTTTCTCTGAAATCTTTTTCTGTTTCTTTTTCTTTGTCTTTTGGAGAGTCTTCGCGCGGTAAAATGATTTTTAGATAAACAAGATGCTTCGATTGATAATGGTGGTATGCCGCTCTTAGAAGATGTAAAGCTAGCCATGATCCTACGATGATTGCTGCTATCCAGATAGCAAGAGTAATAGGATTATTTTGAATGTAGTTCCAAATGTTGATGAAGAATTGCTGCATTTTTTTGATTTTTGTTATCTGTTAATTATATCAGAAAAGGCCTCCTAAAACAAGGGTTTAGGGACCTTTATAGTTCGATGACTGGTGGCTCGCTATTTGAGCTTTTCTTCGAGAAATTTCTCCACTTCCGAGATGGCGATGCGATGTTGTTTCGTAGTATCTCTATCTCTAATAGTAACCATATTGTCTTTCTCAATGGTGTCGAAGTCCACTGTGATGCAGTAAGGTGTTCCTATTTCGTCCTGGCGACGATAACGCTTACCTACAGCTCCAGATTCATCATATTCCACGTTAAACTTCTTGCTTAGGGTTTTATAGATTGATTCAGCTACTTTAATTAATTCCGGTTTTTTGATTAATGGGAAAATAGCTGCTTTTACCGGTGCAATTTTAGGGTCAAAATGCATGACGGTGCGTGGCTCCCCTTCCACCGTGTCTTCTTCATAGGCGTTTAAAAGAGTGATTAGTACTGTGCGGTCTGCGCCAAAAGAAGGTTCGATGACATGGGGGTTGTATTTTTCTTGTGTAAATGGATCCAGATATTCCAATTTTTCTTTGGAAAATTTTTCGTGCTGTGTAAGGTCATAATCTCCACGATAAGCCAATCCCATGAGTTCTCCCCAACCAAAAGGAAATTTATATTCAATGTCAAAGGTCATGCTTGAGTAGTGCGATAATTCATCCTTTTCATGTTCACGATAACGCAAATTTTCTTTGTTTATTCCGAGATCCAAATACCATTGCCAGCAATTTTTTTTCCAGTCATCAAAAATTTGTTTAATTTCGGTTTTATCTTTTGGTGAAACGAAATATTCGATTTCCATTTGCTCAAATTCACGCGTACGGAAAGTAAAATTACCAGGTGCTATTTCGTTTCTGAATGCTTTACCTATTTGGCCAATACCGAATGGTATCTTTTGACGACAGCTTTGTACTACGTTTTTGAAATTCACAAAAATTCCTTGAGCCGTTTCGGGTCTCAAATATACCGCAGTGGAAGTCTCTTCCACTACTCCTTGATGCGTTTTAAACATAAGGTTAAATGAGCGAGCTTCGGTAAAATCGCTGGTTCCACATTTTGGACATTTTAATTTATTTTCTTTGATGATTTCAGTTACTTCTTTGAGAGTTTTTCCGACGGCTGCTTCTATTCCCAGGTTTTCTTCTATGAGTTTATCTCCTCTGATTCTTTCTTTGCATTTTTTACAATCTATTAGAGGATCGGAAAATGAAGCAACGTGGCCGGATGCTTCCCAGACTTTAGGGTTCATCAAAATTCCGGCATCCAGACCGACTACGTCGTCTCTTTCACGTACGAAAGTTTTCCACCAAAATTCTTTGATGTTTCTTTTGAGTTCTGCTCCGTAAGGCCCATAATCCCAAGTATTGGCAAAACCTCCATATATTTCAGATCCTGGGAAAACAAATCCTCTTCGTTTACATAATGCTGCTACTTTTTCCATTACTGTTTGGCTCATTTTTTGATTGTTTAGGATTAGGTGTTTTGACTAGTGTCAAAACTTTTCTTTATATTTTTAGCACCTACGGTGCTGTGCTATCAATAATTAGCGTAATTGGCCCCTGATTGACAAGATGTACTTGCATGTCTGCCCCAAAAATACCGGTTTCAACTTTCAGTCCTTTTTCTCTCAATTTTTCTACGAATTTGTCATAGAGAGGTTTTGCAACATCTGGTTTTGCGGCTTCCATAAAGTCCGGGCGGCGTCCTTTGCGACAGCTGGCATATAGTGTGAACTGGGAAATAGCCAGAATTTCTTCTTTGGTTTCCAGAATTGATTTCTCGAAATGTTTGCCATCGCTTTCAAAAATTCTTAGATTGCAGACTCTCTCGCAGAGATAGTCGACCTCTTTTTCCGTATCGTTATGTGTTATGCCTACAAGCAGTACTAGGCCGCTTTTTATTTCCCCGTTAATTTTGCCGTCGATTTCGACTTTGGCTGCTCCGGATTTTTGTAATACGATTCGCATTTTGTGAATATTGGTTGTCAGCAAGGTATCATGTTGAACAGACTTCGACAACACTTTTGAAGATGATTTTTCCTTTTATTGATCCTGTTTTTAGTTTTTTGAAAACCGGTCTTGTTGCCATATTTTGGTTTAATTGCAGAATTTAAATACCATTTAACTTTTATTTTATGTCTGAGGAAATTATGTATTTAAGTTCGGGGAAAATTAAATTGAATTTTGCGTCTCGTAAAATTTTTCTGGATGATAGTGTGATTATTTTACGTAATAAACTTTTTGAATTATTTGTATATTTTGTGAAAAATTCCGGACGCATTGTCACTCGGACTCAACTATTGGAGGAGGTTTGGGAACGTGATATTTGCTGGCCTACAAATACTTTGGATGTGCATGTGGCATTGCTGCGAAAAGTTTTGGTAAAACGGCTTGGTTACGACGTAATTCATACAGTGCATTGCATAGGTTACATTTTGGAAATTTAGAAAAATTATTAAACAACAAACTATTTTGGCAAGACTCTCAATATCATTATTTTGCTAAATTTAAAAAATGTTTTTATAATCACGTCAGTTAAAAACCTTAACCTCTCCTCCTATGTATAGCACGCAAGTCGCGCCTGTTGTTCAAACAGTTACTGACTTACATAATTTAGTTGATAATCTTTTGTTGTTACTTTCAGATAAAGAGAAAGTGGTTATCACTAAACGTTTTGCTTTAGCCGGTGTTTCAAAAGCCACGTTAGAAGAAATTGGTCAAGAATTTTCAGTAACACGTGAGCGTGTAAGACAAATTGAAAAGAATGCTTTGGCTAAAATGCGTCGTAATGTTTTTAATACAGCTTTAAAAAGTTTACATGAGTTTGTTGGGACTCTTGTGAGAAAACATGGAGGGTTAATGAAGTCTGAAACTTTGATTACTGAATTGTCGGGAGTTTTGCCTAAAGATGTGGATGTTGATGTGAATAATTTAAGTTTATCTTTAGCGTTGCATGATGGCTTGGAATGCGTTGGAAATACGATCAATTTTTATCCATATGTTAGAGATAAATCTATTCCAGAATATTCACTGAAGTTTGTTTCTGATAAATTGATAAATCAACTGCATAAATATGGTGACGTAAAGAAAATAGATAAAATTCACGAAGATTTGTCCGGGCATTTGAGAGAGACTAATTTTGATCTTTTGAAAGTTAAATCTCTAATTGAAATTGATAAAAGATTGACGATTCTTGACGATGATGTGGTTGGACTTTTAGAATGGCGCCATATTCATCCACGAACTTTAAGGGATAAGATTCTATTCATTTTGCGTGCTGAAAAGGCTCCTCTCCATTTTTCTACTATTGCTGAAAGAATTGGTCATGCCGATTTCGATACACGCAAAGTAAATGTACAGGCTGTTCATAATGAACTTATTAGACATGATCAGTTTGTACTCATAGGACGTGGAATTTATGCGTTATCCGAATGGGGTTATGAAAAAGGAACGGTGTCTGAGGTTATAGAAAAAATCTTAAAAGATTATAAGGAATTAGAACAGGATAAAATCGTCGATTTGGTTTTAAAGCAGCGCGATGTAAAGAAAATCACTATAGTGCTTGCTCTGAAAAATGATAGAAAGTTTTCACGTATTGGACGTAAAGTTTATAAACTAAAATCCGGAGTGAGAGCTTAGATTTTTATAAATTTTGTTTTGTCTTTTAGATACTCTTCTTTAAGAGTTGGAAGATTTTTTGCTATCGATTCCGCGGCGAGATATTTTAATTGATTTCTGTATTTTATTTGTGCGGTGTCTAGTATTTTCCTGGCCTCTTCATCTTTAGGATCTATTTTTAAAATTTCCTCAGCCGCTTTAATTGCTTTATCGTATTTTTTTAGTTTCATTAAAGTATCCAAATATTTTTCTCCGCCATAAATAAATTCTTTTGCTTGGGTAATTTCGCCTTCAAGTTTTCTGGATTTTATTGATTCTTCGAGATGTGAAATTCTTTTATTGAATTTATCTATTTTTCTTAATTCATCGAGAAAATTTTCTATAACATCAAACTTATTTGAATTGATGAGTTCGCTTTTATCTTCAATTTTTTTTGCGATAAGTTTGTCTTGGTACTCTGTAACTAATTTTTTGATACTTTGATTGCCAGGATTTTCTTTTTCAATTATATAAAGATCTTCCAGAAGTTGGCCTGGGTTGTTTTTTAGGACCTGATCCAGTCTCTCGTGTTGTTGTTTGGTGAATTCTTCATTTAATTTTTCAAATTGTTTTCTATATGCTTCTTCTGCTTCACTATAAAGCTTTTTAAGTTTTGAATTGTCCGGGGAAGCGTTGATTAAGTTTCTTAAGATTTTTAGGATGTCTACATACTTTTCTTGCTTCCAAAGAGGTTTTATTTCTTCCAGTTTGTCTTCAATTATTTTGGCATTTTCTTCCGCAACAATTTTTTCAATTTTTAATTTAATTTTCGTAAAACGAGATTCATTTGGAAATTGAACAATACATTCTTTGCATAGACTGAATGCCTCCTTGAATTTCTTATCTGCCAAAAGGGTGTTGATCTTTTGTTCTAACTGGTCGTAATAAGCAAAATTAGCCATTTGTTTTTATGAACTTTTATCTGTTAATTATAGCAGATTTCGGCTTAAGAATAAAGTTATTGGCTAAAATTCATCGAGCTGTTCTTTTAGCTTTTTGACTTGTTCTTGTTCGGCTTTTAATCTTGCCTGATCTTTTTCTATAATTTCCTTTGGTGCTTTGCCGATGAATTCTTTATTTGATAATTTCTTTTCCAGCCCGTGAATAAAATTCATTTTTTGATCGATTTGTGCTTGGATGTTTTTCTTTTCTTTGTCTATGTCCAGCATGCCTCTAAATGGTAGATATATTTCTATATTTTCGATAAAAAGTGATTTTGCCTCTTTTACTTTTTCTCCACTTTCTTTAATGTCGAGATTCTCCAGTCTGGCAAGTCTCATTATAATTTCTCGAGCATTTTCTATCTTGGTGGAATTTTTTCCGCCGTAAATAATGGCGTTAATTTTTTTCCCAGCATCTACTTTTGCATCTGCTCTTGCGCTTCTTATTCCGCCAATTATTTCTTTGATTAATTCAATAGCTTTTGATTCATTCTTGAATAGGAGATCCTTATTGTATTGTGGCCAGGTTTCATTGATAAGCATTTTTTTATCAATGTTGCTCCAAATGGTTTCAGTTACAAATGGAACGAATGGATGCATTAATTTAAGAATATTCTTTAATACAAATAAAAGTACTGCTGTGTTTTTTTGGCTACCTTTCGACATTTCGAGATACCAATCGCAATACTGATTCCAAATAAAATCATAAATTTTTGTTCCAGCGCTGGAGAATTGGTGATTTTCCAAGTCTTTGTCTGCGGATTTTATTAATTTCTGTAGTTCGCTTAGGATCCATTTATCCGCGTCAGTTCTGATCATTGATTCATTGAAATCATTTTGGAGATCCTCTTTGCTTATATTCATTAACGCAAAGCGTGATGCGTTCCAGATTTTATTGATGAAATTTCTGTATCCGGCAATTTTTTCCTCGTAAAGTCTCATGTCGTTGCCGGGACTTGATCCTATTACTAAACTTAATCTTAGAGCGTCTGTTCCGTATTTTTCGATCATGTCGAGGGGGTCGATGCAGGTTTCAGGATTTGATTTACTCATTTTCTTTCCATGTCTGTCGCGAATAAGTCCGTGGAGGTAAACTGTCTTAAACGGGATGCATTGTTCTTCCGGGAGTTTATCGCTACGTAATGCGTAAGTTGAGGCAAGTATCATACGGGCCACCCAGAAAAATAAAATGTCATAACCTGTTTCCAGCACATCAGTCGGATGAAAATATTGAAAATCTTCCGTATGTTTTGGCCAGCCTAAGGTGGCGAAAGTCCAGAGGGCTGAACTAAACCAGGTGTCTAGGGTGTCAGGATCTCTAAACCAATGACCAGATTTTGGTTTTTCAGTGCCGAATTGTACTTTTCCATTAACATTGAGAAGTTCCAGATCCAATGTGGAAGCATCATTTTTTGTCGTGAGTACTTTATATTGGGATTCGTTTACTTCGTGCCAAATCGGAATTTGATGACCCCACCAAATTTGTCTGGATATGCACCAGTCTTGCAAATTATCTATCCAATGAAAATAAATTTTCTCGAATCGTTTAGGTACTATTTGGATCATTTTACTTTTAACGCAGTCTTGAAGCACCTCTTTGATGCTGCATTTTTTCTTTTTCCATTGAATTACTCTTTTGTTTACATCTACAAACCATTGTTTCATGATTTGTGGTTCTATTGTCCCCTTTCCACGATAATTTACGGCAACTTTATGGACGTAATCTTCGTCTATTTTTACCAAAAGTCCTTTTTCTTTTAGTTTCTCTACTACTTTTGATCTGGCTTCAGTGATTGAAAGTCCGGCAAATTCTTTAGATATATCTGCTCTTATTTTGCCATTGAAATCTATGATTTGTGGAGTTTCGAGTTTGTGTTTTTTTGCTAATTCAAAATCTACAAAGCTATGAGCTGGCGTGATGGTCATCGCACCGGTTCCAAATTTCATATCGATGCAATCGTCGGCTATTACTTTTGCTTTGATTGGACCGTCGATCCATTCGAATTCGAATTCTTTGCCAATTATTTTTTTGTAACGTTTGTCTTTCGGATGTACGACAATTATTTTGTCTAAAAATTTAGTTTCAGGACGAGCTGTTCCGATAATTACTGGTCCATATTTGAAATAATAAAACTTGGCTTTTTCTTCTTTGTATTCCAATTCGTCGTCGGCGACCGTGGTTTGCATATTTGGATCCCAGTTTACGATACGACCACCGCGGTAAATGATGCCGTCGTTATACATGCGTCCGAATAGAGTGTTTACGGCTAAATTCATATCGTCGTCGAGGGTATATTTTTCTCTACTCCAATCACAACTCGCCCCCATTTTACGTATTTGATTGCGAATCGTACTGCGACTTTCTTTTACAAACTCTTTAATGACTGAAAGTAGTTTTTCTCGTCCCAACTCTTTTCTGGGGCTTTTGATGCCTTCGGCCTGAAGTTTTTTTTCTACTACGCTTTGAGTTGCTATTGCGGCGTGATCAGTTCCCGGAAGCCACAATGCTGAATATCCCTGCATGCGACGATATCTAATCATTATATCCTCGATTGCCAACATTGTTGCGTGTCCAAGGTGTAATGTTCCGGTGGCGTTTGGTGGGGGGAGAGATATGGTGAAAGGTTTTTTTGATGGGTCTACTTTAGGAGAAAATGATTTACTTAACTCCCATTTTTTGTAAATTCCATCTTCGTGTTTTTTTGCCTCATATGCGGGTTCTATTTGGAAATCCATTTTTTAAAATTATTTTGTCAAAATTCTAGCAAACACTCTTGTTTATTCCAAACAAAAGCGTTCAAAAGCTGGATTGACATCTCGAAGAAGATAATTTATAATTTAGGGAGTAGTCTTTTAATAAAAATGGATTTTTCAGCAAGCAAAAATAGTGCGCCAGAAAATATAAGTTCTTCTCCCGAACAGAAGTTTTCGCCTAGGCAAAAGGAGGAATTGAGACCTTCGAAAGAGGTGAAGGAAGCTGCAGACGTGGGGAAGGCTGCTTATGTCGAAGCGGTTGGTTTGGAGGAATCTGCTGAAACTACCGGTAAGGTATCCGAAGTTTTGTCCGATACTAAGGATGCTGATAATGCGGCTATGGCTGGACAGAAGCCTATTGCGAAAGTTGATCCTGCAACAATTAAGGCTAATCTGCTCAAAAATCTTCCTACTGAAGCGGTGATGAAGAAGCAGATTGAAGTTGAAATTAAGAAAGAGATTGAATATTTGCATAAAAAAGCGATGAAAATGTTTAGATCTCCCGGTTCGGTGAGTTATTTTGAAATGAACAATGTGCTTAAAAAGATTCGTGAGCTTAAAGGCTTACTGTTGCAATTGGTTAAGGCTTCTTTTGATGGACTAAAAACATTGTGGCTGCGTTTTGTGCATGGCATAATGTAGTCTATGCAAACTACAAACTCCAACAAGGATTTGGTCAAAAAGATTAATCTGCTTAAGAAAAAAAAGAATGCGGTTGTTTTGGTGCATAATTATCAACGGCCGGAAATTTATGACGTGGCAGATTTTATTGGTGATTCTTTGGGATTGTGTATTGAGGCAGCAAAATCTAAAGCTGACATTATTGTTTTTTGTGGTGTCAATTTTATGGCCGAGAGTGCTGTGATTTTAAATCCCGGCAAAACAGTTCTAGTGCCTAATATTGATGCCGGTTGTGCTATGGCGGACATGGTTGAAGCAAAACAGTTGAAGGAGTTTAAGGAAAAGCACCCTGATGCAGCCGTGGTGACCTATGTGAATTCAACTGCCGAAGTGAAGGCGTTATCTGATGTATGCTGTACGTCTTCTAATGCCGTGAAAGTCGTAAAGGCGATGGTTGAAAAAAAAATTATTTTCGTACCGGATAAAAATTTAGCTGCCTATGTGTCAAGGCAGGTTCCCGAGAAAGAAATAATTCCATGGGAAGGATACTGCCCTATTCATCATTTTCTCGATAAGGAATACGTGGAAGAAGTAAAAAAGTCACATCCCAAGGCGAAAATTATTGCTCATCCTGAATCTAAACCCGAGGTGCTAGCCGTGGCAGATTATGTTGCAAGCACGACTGGAATGATTGATTGCGCAAAAAATGATCCGAGTGAAGAGTTTTTTGTACTTACTGAATGCGGTATGACTGAAAGATTGCATAGAGCTTTACCGAATAAAAAGTTTTACGGGCTTTGTAATTTATGTTTTGATATGAAGAAAAATACTCTTGCCGATGTACTGAAAAGCTTGGAAACAATGAGGTTTCCTGTTAGAGTGGACCCTGAAGTTGCTGCGAAGGCTCTTAAAGCGTTTCAAAAAATGTTTGAGTTAACTAAATAATATGGATAGAAAAGCTTTACGAAATTTTACGCATAAGGCTGAAAGTATGTTGAGGATTGATAATACCAATTATAAACAGTGGGTATTTCGTTATACGTTTTTGGAACTGGAAAAAGATCTTGGAACCAAGGGAGATATTACTTCCAATAGTATTTTCGAGGAAAAACCTACGGTAAAAGCAAAAATCGTAGCTAAAGAAGATGGAGTTTTTGCGGGCAGAGAAGAAATTCAATATTTTCTGATTGATGCTGATCCTCAATTTAGACCAAGGATTAAGAGTGAATTTAAACTGAAATTTAATGTGGAAGATGGACAAGAAATAAAAAATGGCGATGTTTTGGTCGAAATCGAGGCTGAATTGCATGATTTATTAGCCGTAGAGAGGACTGTTCTTAATCTCATTATGAGGATGAGTGCTATAGCCACTATGACTAGAAGGATTGTCGACTTAGTCAAGGATTATGATGTTCTTATTACTCCTACGCGTAAGGCGTTGTGGGGATGGATTGATAGAAAAGCCGTAGTTGTCGGTGGAGGTGGGACACATAGATTGAATTTGGCGGATGCAGTTTTGGTTAAAAATACGCATTTGGATATTTTAAATCGCGATTTGGATCTTGTACTACAGAGAGTCAGCGAGGCTAATTTGGATTGCAGATTTGTAGAAATTGAAGTGAGTAATGTTGATGAAGTGGTAAGGTTGGCTCAAATTTTTCCGAAGTATTTAGGAGCGAAAATTAGATCTGTGGGTGCGGCACTTATTGATAACGTCTCTGCGGAAGATACAAAATCGGCTATTGAAAAGGTAAAAAGTCTGGGACTTTATGACAATATTCTTTTTGAAGCTTCAGGCCGAATCAATGAAAAGACAGTTTTGGATTATGCTAAAACCGGGGTGGATATTGTTTCCATGGGTTGTCTGACTTCCGGAGTACAGAGTTTAGATATGAGCTTGAGGATGGGGGGATAGGTAGTTCGCCTCACGGCGCTCGCTGCTGCTCCGCTTTGCGGATTTTTTGGCTAGGAAAAAGCAAAGCTTTTTCTGGTGGGCGAGGAGGGACTTGAACCCTCATGGTTTTATCCGCTAGCTCCTAAGGCTAGTGCGTCTGCCAGTTTCGCCACTCGCCCATTTGCGGTAGCTGGTTCATTTTACTTCCAGCTCGTTAATTTGCAATGAAAAAAACTATTTGACTAATTCGAAAATATGGCGTAATTTAAACCCTACTTTCTTTATCTATAAAATAATATTGCGTTAAGTGCAAATTTCTTGCTTGACATTGGAAAGGTGAAATAATATCTTACTGTCACAGGAAATAGCCAAACGATTTAATCATTTATATTTATGTCACTCGATCCAATAGCCTTGCAGGTTAATCTAGCCGAAGTAATCGAAGATATGTTTATGGTGCTTACTGCAAAGGAGAAGGATGTGATCGTACAGCGTTTTAGTCTTGATAATAAACCAAGAAGGACGCTTGAAAGTATTGGTCATCATTTTTCTGTTACTAGGGAGCGTATTCGTCAAATTGAAAAAATCGCTTTGGGTAAGTTACGTAGAACAGTTCAGACTACCAAGCTCAATTTGGTTAACGATATAGCTGATAAGGTTATTGCTGAAAATGGCGGTGTTTTGTCTGAGGTTAAGCTTATTGCTGCAATTTTAAACTTTATTAAATCTAGCGAAGATGTTGATGCGAACATTATTAGTCTAGCTTTGAATATTAATTCAAATATTGAATTGGTTGAAAAAACTAATGTTTATAATCCTTTCTGGAGATTAAAGACTATAGATATCTCATTAATTAATAATGTCATATCTACAGGAATTAAGATCTTGAAAAAGCGCGCTGATGTTTTGGCTGACGCAAAGATTGTTACTCAAATCAGACAGGTTTTAGCTGAAAAACTTAGCAATTACGCAGATGCGATGATAGTGTCTGCTCTTGAAGTGGATAAGAGAATTAAGAGACTTGACGAAGCTTTTGGCTTGATGACTTGGAGACATATCAATCCACGTAGTATTCGTGATAAAGCTTATATAGTGCTTAAGAGAGAAAATCGTCCTTTGCATTTCGTTGAAATAGCAAACAAGATTTCCGAATCAGGGTTTGATAAAAAAGTTGTTACAATTCAGGCTGTACATAATGAACTTATCAGATACGATCAATTCGTATTGGTTGGCCGTGGATTGTATGCGCTGAAGGAATCCGGTTATAAGAAAGGAACTGTCGCTGAGGTGATTGAAGATTTGCTTCGTCAAAAGTCTACGATGACAAAGCAGGAAATCATTGAAGGAGTTTTGAAACAGAGACATGTTAAGAAGGGTACAATTTCTTTGAATCTTCAAAAGAATCCACAGTTTGTGCGTGTAGGTCGTGCTGTGTATAAACTCGATGAGAAAAAAGCTTCTAAAATTTCTGCTAGGAAATAGTTGAGTTTTGAGTGATAATTCGTTCGTAATTTATCTTTATTTATGAGCGATTGTGTTTTTTGTAAAATAATAGCAGGCGAAATACCAAGTAAGTTTTTATATGAGGATGATAAGTCTGTGGTTTTTAACGATATTCATCCTAAGGATAAGACTCATTTATTAATTGTTCCAAAGAAGCATATACATTCAATTGCTGAGATGGAAGAAGGTGATGAAAAAATTGCTGGTCATTTGATTCATGTCGCTCAAAGGTTGGGTATAAATATGAAGCTTGGTGGTTATAAATTGCAAATTAATGTAGGAAGAGATGGTGGTCAGGAAATATTTCATCTGCATGTTCATTTAACATCTAAATTCGGCTGATTATGTCTTTTGTCAATTTACATGCCCACTCACATTATAGTTTGTTGGATGGGTTTGGGAGTCCTGCCGAGATCGTGAATAGAGCTAAGGAATTGGGTTATCCGGGAGCAGCCTTGACCGATCATGGAGTTGGTTACGGTTTAATTGAATTTTATAAAGCTGCAAAGGCTGCAGGTATTAAGCCCGTGCTTGGCTCTGAGTTGTATGTTGCAAATCGAACTCGCTTTGATAAAGAGGCGAAGGTCGACGTGAAGCCTTATCATCTAACAACACTTGCTGAAACCAATGAGGGCTATCGTAATTTAATTATGCTTATCAGCAAGGCTCATCTGGAAGGTTTTTACTATAAGCCGAGGGTAGATTATGGTTTACTGAAAGCTTATAATAAAGGTTTAATTGTATTGAGTGGTTGTATAGCCGCTCATATCCCTAGAGCCATTTTGTCCGGGAATGAGGATGAAACGAAGAGGCTGATCGAAACTTATGTTGACATGTATGGGAAAGATAATTTTTTCCTTGAGATGCAAGATCATCCTTTGATTGAACAACAAGGAATTGTTAATAAAAAATTAAAAGAACTTTCTAAATATTACGGCTTGGGTCTGGTGGTGACTTGTGATTCCCATTATGCGCGTCCTCAAGATAGTGACGTGCATGATATTTTGCTTTGTATTCAGACGGGCAGTACAGTGAATGACGAGAATCGTATGCGATATACCGGCGATTTTTCGATTAGGGATGTAAAGGAATTGCGTGAGGTATTTAGCGATTGTCCGGAAGCTATTGAAAATACTGTAAAAATAGCGGAGAGATGTAATGTTGATTTTACTTTTGGCAAAAATTTATTGCCAGCATTTGCCACGCCTAATGGTGAAAAAGCCGAGGATTTTTTGAGAATGTTGGCGATCGAGGGTATGAAGTCTCGCTTTGTAGAGCGTGACGTGCCTCAATCGTATTGGGAGCGTTTGGAATATGAGTTGAAGACTGTGCACAGTATGGGTTTTGATACTTATTTTCTGATTGTTCATGATTTTGTAAATTATGCAAAAGATCAGAAAATTGTGGTGGGTCCCGGTCGTGGTTCTGCGGCTGGATCTATTTTAGCCTGGTCATTGAAAATAACTGATCTTGATCCAATAAAACATGGTCTGTTTTTTGAACGTTTTTTGAATCCGGAGCGTGTGAGTATGCCTGATATTGATATTGATTTCGCTGATACGAGACGCGATGAGGTTTTGGATTATGTTACAAAAAAATATGGTCGTGATAATGTGGCTCAAATTATTACTTTTGGAACGATGGCTCCTCGTGCCGCCGTGCGAGATGTGGGGAGGGCTTTGGGTTATCCATATGCGGAGGTCGATAAATTGTCCAAAACAGTACCTGCACCCGTATTGGGAAAGCATGTTCCATTGAAAACTTCCGTCTCTGAGAATCCGGAGATGAAGGACATTTATTCTAAAGATGCTCGAGCAAAAATTTTGCTTGATTATGCGATGAGGCTGGAAGGTACGGTGAGACATTCCGGGACTCATGCTTGCGCCGTAGTAATTTCAGATCATCCGTTGACTGAATATACTCCCCTGCAATTTGGTGCCAGTGGTGGCGAGGAAATTGTTACGCAGTATTCGATGAAACCAATAGAGGAATTAGGGCTTTTGAAAATGGATTTCTTGGGGCTTAAGAATCTGACGGTAATTGAAAATGCTGAAGATATTATCAAAAAAACTCGTTCGGAATCCGTGGATGTGAATAAAATTTCTTTGGATGACTCTAAAACTTTTGAATTATTGCAAAAAGCTGATACTACTGGTGTGTTCCAATTGGAATCGGCTGGCATGAAACGATACTTAAAGGAACTTAAACCATCTATTTTTGAGGACATCGTGGCGATGGGCGCATTATACAGGCCCGGTCCTATGGATTGGATTCCTACTTATATTAAGGGCAAACACGACCCTGATTCTGTTCAGTATTTACATCCTTCATTTAAATCGATTTTAGCTCCTACCTATGGAGTGGCCGTTTATCAGGAACAAATTTTGCAAATTGCTCGTGATTTTGCAGGATTCTCCTTGGGCGAAGCTGATATTTTACGCAAGGCTGTGGGTAAAAAAATTCCTGCTTTATTGTCTAAACAACGGGAAAAATTCGTAGAGGGTTCGGTAAAAAATGGACATAAACAGAAATTTGCCGAGGAAGTTTTTGAAAAAGTAATTGAGCCTTTTGCCGGTTATGGCTTTAATAAGGCCCATGCGGCTTGTTATGGTCTAATCGCCTATCAAACTGCATATTTAAAGGCTCATTACCCTATTGAGTTTATGACTGCGCTACTTTGTAGCGATGCCACAAATACGGATAGAGTTGTTTTGGAAATTAAGGAATGCAATGAAATGGGTATTGATGTTTTGTCTCCTTCGGTCAATGAATCTTTTACTAATTTTTCTATTGTTGATCAAAAAACTATTCGTTTCGGCCTTTTAGCTATTAAAGGAATTGGCGAAGGCGCAATTAACGAGATTATTGCCGCCAGGGAAAAGGGCGGTAGGTTTAAATCTTTGGAGGATTTTGCAAAACGGGTTCCAGCTCATTTTGTTAATAAAAAACTCGTTCAAGCTTTGGCCTACAGTGGAGCCTTAAGTGATTTTGGCGATAGAAATCAAATTGCTGAAAATTATGATGCTATTTCTAAATTTGCAAAATCCTCTCAGGAAGTTGCCAGTAATGGTCAGACTGATATTTTTGGCGCCATGGGTGATGATTCTCAAGCTGATGCCAGTTTAGAATTCAAATCTTCTCCGAAATCTACAAATATGCAATGTCTAAAATGGGAAAAGGAATTTTTAGGTATGTATGTATCGGGTCATCCCTTACGTGGACTTAAAAAATATATTTCAAAAAAGGGACATTTAATTGGTACATTGACAAAGAAGCACTTAGATAAACCTGTTAAGGTCATTGGTTTAGTTACCGGACTCAGAAAAATCATGACGAAGGCCGGTGGTTTTATGGCTACTTTTACCGTGGAAGATCCTTCCGGAAAAATTTCTGCGATCATGTTCCCTAGAAGCTATGCGCTTTTTGGCAATGAAATTGTGGAAGATCAAGTTGTTGGAATTAATGGTCGTCTTGATAATAAGCGTGGACAGTGCCAAATCGCTTGTGATAACGTAAAACTTCTTTCCCTTGAAACCATGATTAAGAATGCCAAAGAGCAAGAAATTTATAATCCTGATGATAAATCCGATATTGCGATCAGACTTTTGGATGACATTTGGGGAGATGATGTTAGTAATTCCAATGAAGTTGCGCCTACAAAACCAGCTGAATCATATTTGATTAAAATCCCTGAAAAATTGCCTGCTGCTAAAATGAGAGCTCTTAAGAATTTACTTGAAACAAATCAAGGAAGTATGCCGGTTGAATTATTCCTTGCTGATGCGAAGAAAAAGATTAAGCTTCCTTTTGGTGTTAACTTTAATGAAGCCTTGGAAAAGGAAGTTGGTAAAATTTTGGTTTAATACACGATTTGTGTTGATAATTGCTGATTTCTTCTCTAAGATTAAATCTGTTTTATTTAATTATATTTATGTATAGAACTTGTACTTGTAATGATGTGTCTAAGAAAAATATTGGTAAGGAAGTTACGCTGTGTGGCTGGGTGAATCGTCGTCGTGATCATGGTGGAGTTATTTTTATTGATTTACGTGATCGCTATGGCATTACTCAAATAGTTTCAGATCCAGTGAATTTCAAGGCTGCGCATGACGCAATGAATGATGTGCGTTCAGAATATGTTTTACAGGTTTCAGGAAAAGTTCGTGCAAGACCGGAAGGTCAGGCTAATCCTAATCATGCCACCGGTGAAGTTGAAGTTTTTGTGACCGATATAAATGTTTTGAATGCCGCTAAGACTACCCCGTTTGAAATTGATCAGGATAAGGATGTTGGCGAGGATACAAGGCTTAAATATCGTTATCTTGATTTGCGCAGACCGAAGCTTAAGAACAATATTATTCTTCGTCATAAAATCATTAAATATATTCGTGATTTTTTGGATGGAGAAAATTTCGTTGAAGTGGAAACTCCGATTTTGATCAAGGGTACGCCTGAAGGTAGTCGTGAATATTTGGTGCCTTCGCGTTTATATCCGGGAAATTTTTACGTACTACCTCAATCCCCTCAACAACTAAAACAGCTTTTGATGGTGGCGGGTTTTGATCGTTATTTTCAAATTGCCAGATGTTTTAGAGATGAGGACCAGCGTGGTGATCGTCAGCCTGAATTCACACAATTGGATATGGAAATGTCTTTCATAGATATGGAGGATATTATGAAAGTCAATGAAGCGCTGATGATAGACGTAATCAAAAATTTTGCTAAAGATAAAAAAATTAAAGAATTGCCTTTCCCTATTTTGACTTATGAAGAAGCCATGAATAAATATGGAAGCGACAAACCGGATATTCGCTTTGATATGCAAATGGTTGATGTTAGTGATATAGCCGTAAAATCTGATTTTTCCGTATTTAAGTCTGCCGTGGAAGGTGGCGGTGTTGTAAAGGCTTTGAAGGTTACAGGTGGTGCAAAATTAACTCGCCGTGAAATTGATGAATTTACGGAAATCGCCAAGGTATACAAGGCTAAGGGATTGGCTTATATCGTGGTTGAGGAGGGTAATCTCAAATCCCCTATTGTTAAATATTTTAAAGAGGAAGTTTTAAATCAATTGATGAATCGTGTAGAGGCAAAGGTCGGAGATATTGTTTTCTTTGCGGCTGATAAATTTAAAATTGCTTGCGAATCTCTAGGTCATGTTCGTTTGGCAATAGGCAATAAGCTTGGATTGATGGATCCTAATTTGTTTGCTTTCTGCTGGGTGATTGATTTCCCGATGTTTGAGGAGGATGAGGCGACCGGTACGCTCGGTGCAGTGCATCACCCCTTTACTGCTCCTAAGCAGATGGAGGACTTGGATAAGAGTCCTGAAAAGTCTATCGCTAAGGCTTACGATATAGTTTTAAATGGAACGGAGGTGGGTGGCGGTTCAATTAGAATTCATGATAGAAAGGTGCAGGCAAAAATTTTTGAGATACTTGGTATTTCAGGTAATGATGCTGAACGTCGTTTTGGTCATATGCTTGAAGCATTTCAATATGGAGCGCCTCCACATGGAGGTATAGCCTGGGGCTTGGATCGTCTGGTGATGATTATCGCCAATGAGCCTAATATTCGTGAAGTTATAGCTTTTCCTAAGGATTCAAAGGCAAAGGATTTGATGCTTGGAGCACCGTCTGAAATGCCGAAGGAACAGTTGGAGGAATTGTGTGTTAAAATTGATATAAAGAAGAAATAATGGTATAATTTATAGATTTAATGTGTCTAAATGGCTAATTGGATAATGTTAATTTTGTTACTTATTGGAGTCTCCGCAGCGGTGACAGGAATTTTGTTTTATGTCCGCTATAAAAGGAATCTCGAGAGGTCTTTTAATATGGTATTTTTGGACATAAAGGTGCCTAAGAAAGAGTCTAAAGATGATAGAGAGGTTGAGGGTGAACAATACTCTACGCAAAAGGACTTTAAGGAAATCGCTTGTGGAATAATGACTCAGTTTTATGAAGCTCTTCATAGTATTTATATCAAGGAATGGTATAAGGTTTTCACGGCTCAAGAGTTTTTATCTTTTGAGTATGCGGTGATTGATTCCCAGGTGCATTTTTTCATTGTATGTCCGCGTGATTTACAGTCTTTAATTGAAAAACAATTAACTGCTTTTTATCCTGAAGCTTATGTGGAACAGGTCGAGGATTACAATATTTTTCAGCCTGATAGCGAAGTGGTTGGTTGCTATATTGTTCCTCATAAGGAGTTTTGTTATCCGATTCGTACATTTTCCAGGATGAATGCTGATCCAATTAATGCCATTATCAATTCCTTGTCCAAGATTAGATCTGATGAGGGTGCCGTGGTGCAAGTGATGATTCGTCCTTTAAAGGATGGGTGGCAAGAAGAAGGTCGTATGAAAGCCAGTGAGATTTTTCAAAATAAAAAGAATTCTCACTTCCAGTGGTACAATCCCATTACTTGGTTTGCTACGATGTTTGAATTGCTTTTTCATGGTGAAAAAGGTGTTTTAAATTTGGATAAAGATGGTGTTTCTACACGTACTACTCCCATCACCGATGAAGAAGTGAAAGCGATGGAAGAAAAGAATTCACGTTCCGGTTTTGAGACTGTTATTCGTTTGGTAGCTTCTGCAAAGTCAAAACATGATGCTCATGCGAATTTGGTGGCAATGAGAGGTGCTTTTAATCAGTATAGTACCAAAAATGGAAATGAATTGACCTATACTCATTGGCACAATAATAAGCCTTTGGTTACAAACTATATTTTCCGTAATTTTAGACGTGGCTTTAATCAATGGGTTACTAGGACAAAAATGGTTCTTTCATCTGAAGAGTTGGCAAGTATTTTTCATATTCCTAATATACGTTTCAATAAATACCCTTCGATTGCCTGGCAAAACTTTAAGATCTCTCCCCCACCAGCCAATATTCCTACTGAAGGTATTTTACTTGGACATAATGTTTATCGTGGAGAGAAAAAGGAA